>ENA-ORNQ01002193-ORNQ01002193.1-human-gut-metagenome-genome-assembly--contig:-NODE-2193-length-13562-cov-3.520323_pt1 | contig 13562 bp, 19 predicted proteins | sample MGYA00242116_ERZ509024 | MGnify/ENA primary metagenome ERZ509024 (study PRJEB26280, sample SAMEA2338697) | human gut metagenome | biome: human gut; feature: human-associated habitat; material: faeces...
AAGAAAATGAGGATGTGCTTCCTTGGAGAGAAGACATTCGCAGACGGTTTTGCAGAGTATATTCTGGACATGAAAGCTAGAAATTTACGAGAGGGCACCATTCATCATTATCAGGAGTCAATCAAGCAAATCTATAAGAGAATACCGGCAGACACGCCCATTTCGTCCATGAACAAAAAGACGATGACAGAGTTTTATATCGCTCTGCGCGAAGACAAAAACCTGAATGAAGTGTCGATGGGAACCTACGCGCGGGATTTGAAAACGATCATGCGCTTTTTTATGAGACAGAAGTATATCCCACAGTTTGACATTCCGCTACCAAAAGCAGACAAAGCGCCGATCGAGACATACACGGATGAAGAACTGCGCAAGCTCCTGCGAAAGCCGGATGTCCATAAGTGCATCTTCACGACGTATCGCAGTTGGGTGATTATCAATTTCCTGCTTTCTACCGGCGTTCGGCAAAACAGTCTGGTCAATATCAAGATTAAAGACGTAGACTTTGATAACTCGGTTGTCTATGTCAATACCACAAAGAACCGCAAGCCGTTGATTATCCCCATGAATGAAGACATTCTCAAAATCCTCCAAGAGTATCTGCACTATCGCGGAGGAAATGAAAATGACTGGCTGTTCTGTTCCATCTACGGAAAGCAGTTGACGCGAAGCAGTTGCTATCATGCCATTTGGGATTATTGCCACGCAAGGGGACTGCAAAAGACAGGCGTTCACCGGTTCCGTCATACCTTTGCGAAGAAATGGGCGGTCATGGGCGGTTCGGTGGTTACGCTCCAAAAGATACTCGGACATAGCAGTCTTGCCATCACGCAGAACTATTTGAATATTCTGACGAGCGATTTGAAGAAAGACGTAGACAAGGTGAATATCCTTAGGAGCTTAAAACAGGAAAGCATCCGGATGCGGGCGTAGGGTATCATCTTTGCACATCTTTTATCAACTATCATCAACTATGAACAAATGGGAAGATGTTTCTACATCTTCCCATCATCTTTATACATCTCTTGCAGGTCGGCAATAAACGCCCGCATTTCGTCTACTACCTTTTGCGGAAACAGCACCTTCATATCCGCGCCGAAGCTGGACAGCCACGCATAGAACGGCTTGCTGATCTGAACCGGCACAGACACGGTGAAATACTTCTCGCCATCTGGAATGAGCATCGTATCTTTACCGAAGCGCTCTAAAATCACGTCGGTCAGATGGTCGGCACAGCGCAGTTTCACGGTCATTTCTTCGCCCGTGAACATGTGAAAGACTTCTGACTGATAGTGGTTCAAATCTACGCGCTTGAACTGCTCCGCGCCCTCTCTTGGCTCTGGATATACGGTAATGTGTTCCATCCTGTCTACGCGGAAATGGCGGAACTTCTCGCCGTCGTAGGCATAGAGATGGTAATTGCCGTCGTTCCAGAGCAGAGCAAAAGGGCTGACAACATAGGCTTCATTGTTGTGCGAATACCACTTTTTCTTTTCCCGGTCATAGTGGAAATATTTGAAGCGCACCTTGCGGTTAGGCTGAATGGCAATGTGGAGGTTGTCCGCGTCCTTTACCACACTGTCATTCATACTGCGCACACGTCCGGCAACAAAGCTTCTGCGGTTCAAGGTTGCGCCCGTATAGCGGTCGGTCAGGCTTAACACCTTGGATGTAATTCTGTCTGCCTGCTTCTGGGTAATGAACTTGGAGGACTGGATGCTATCGACGAGTAAGCGCAGTTCATACGGCTCAAAGCCTTCGCGCTTCATCCAGTAGCCACGCGTTTTGTGGTCGTAGGAAATCTCTATCCCATCCATCGCATTTAATACGTCCTTGTCGCGGTAGAAGGACTTGATTTCAATTTCGTAGCCGTGGTTGCGGTAGTTTGTCAGAATGTCCGCAACGGCGACTGTATGCCCTTTGCTGGTGTTCTGAAAGAGATAGGTGTATAAAACGGCAATACGGTCAAAGGACTGTCCGCGCATACTCAGCCCTCTTTCCGGTTCTTGGACGCGGGGTAAGCCTTTTTCTCGTCCGTAAGCCCCAAAAGATAATCGGTGCTGGTGTGGTAGTAATTAGCCAGCTTTATCAAAACGTCTGTTGGAATGTCGCGCTTGCCCATCTCATAGTGCGAATAGCAGACCTGCGAACACTGTAAATACTCGGCAAGGTCTTTTTGAAACAGGTCGCTGTCTTCGCGCAAATCCCGGATGCGTCTATACATTTTCCCGCACTCCTTTATGGAAGTTTCTCAGAAAAGTATAGATAAAACGGAATGTTATATTGAAATATAAAACAAATTGTTATATACTAAATTTAGCAAGAAAATAGAAAGGAAAGTAAGAGGATGGGAAAAAAGCTAAATTTAGATGCGTTAGATGACCTATTTGAGCAAGGCAAGGATTTTAGGCTGTCAGACAAAGAGTATGCAAAAAGGGTTGGTTATCCATTACCGCAAAGTAAGGACTATATTAAAAATCGATCACCATTTGCTGTTAGAGCGAGAGAGAAAGGCTTTGTCGTTGTTGACGTTGAAGAGCAACCGATAATTGAACGAACAGTTATCTTAAAAAGGAAGGCCAAAAAATGAAAAAGATTATTGCATTGATGTTATGTGCGGTTATGCTTTTGGCGCTTTGTGCCTGCGAGAAAAGTGAAGAAGCTCCAGATACAGACGATTCAGTTTTAACAATCGAGGAAGCACCGGTAGACAATACAGCAAAAAACAAAGTAGTCGATGAAGCGCAAGATGAGAATGCTCTATTACAGAGTAGTGATGAGTTCAAGGCAACTGCGCAGATAATTGTCAATGATAGTGAAGAAGACACTACGACGAATACTAGAGGTCGGCATACAAGCGCTTGAACGTCGTGCTGTCAAAGCGATTGGAAATGACGCTTGTGTAGCGCAGGATGTAAGCGCCCGCGTTCAGCTCCTCGGTGTCCAAACGAAGCATTTCTTCTTTGAGCGCGTCCCGGATAGCGTCCGCCTTGGCTTTTGCTTTGCTTGCCAGCTCGTCATAGTTGTTCATCGTTTCAATCAGGCTCACAATTTCATTCTTGCTCATTTTGTCTTTCTCCTTTTGGATGGTTATTTGTTTGGTAAGCGATGGGTGGCGTTAAGTTTATCACAGCACTTCGGAAGATTTTCTTGTCCGTTCCCATTCTGACCTTGTCGCGTTGGCTATCGACCTTGGCTTACCTTGGGTTGTCCCCTTGACTGTCTATAGTATAGCACGATAGTTCGTGCAAATCTATTGACAAATTGCACGATAATTAGTGTTATTTCTTGTGATATTTTGCACTTGATTTCGTGCAATCTAAAAGGTATAATTAGGATAATGGGAAAGGAGGCTCAAAAAATGCCACTCCGCTATAAAATAAACATTTTGAACGCATTGAAAGAGAAAGGCTACAATACGAACAGAATTAGAACCGAAGGACTATTTAGCCAGTCTACCCTCCAAAAGTTAAGAGAGGGGAAAGGGCTGTCGTGGGAGAACATTGAACGTATCTGCGGATTGTTGGAATGTCAACCGGGAGACTTGATAGAATACGTTCAAGAAAACAACTGATTTCATAAACACATTTCCGCCTGCTCCAAAAGCCAAAAATCAGCCGGATACGCGCCTGTTTCTGTTCAGCAAATGCGCAATACCCTTTTGCGGACAGGGGGTGTATTTCGGGAAAAAGAAGCGTCTCTTGCCCGGTCGTGCCTTGGTCTGGCTCGGCAAATTTCAAATGGGCTTCTGGTTTTCAAACTCGGCGGACGGAAAAGAAAAAAGCGATAGGCTACACCTTGGTAGTCTATCGCCATTTTTATTACGCAAATTTTTTTGGACTTGTATAGAACAGAAGCGTTCCAAAAAATATTGCGTTATTTCAGCTCTTTGAAAATCTCTTTCATCGCTTCGTCAACCGTTGCCTTGATACTTGCCTGAATGATGGAAAAAATCATCTATTCAAGTTGCGTTTGTTGTTTCTTTTTCTTGCGCTTTTCCTGCGCTGTGTTGTCAATCCTCATTTCTTCACCTTGATTTCTACGGTAATATGGATGTTTTGCGGATACTCGGCTTGCACCTATCGCGCCTGTAATAGCTTCTAGCGAACAGCGGTTAAAATTTCAGAGGGTGTATAGCCGTCCCGATACATGCTAGGATAGTATTCCGGAATATGCTGGTTCCAGCGTTCTGCTACGGTCATGGCTGTTCCTCCTCTCGGTCAAAGCGGACAACATCCAAATCATCCAGCCCATAGACTGGAACTTTGATGGGATAATAGCCGTATCTTCTGCAAAATTCCTTGCGCGCGGACAAATACCCATTCAGGCTGATATCGCTGATGCGATCCGCCAGTTCCTCTTTTGTAATCAGGTGGATATGATAATCATTCAGCGCGTCTAGTTCTGCCTGCTGGTTCACACTTCGGATATCGGAGAACAGCTCATAAAACGCGGATATTGCTTCATCGGTCATAGGAATGTATTGGTTTCGGATACCGTCTAACCGGCACCACTCTTTTTCCATAATTGTTCCGTGTGTACCGCCCTCTTGCGGTTTCTTGCCAAACATTGCGCGCATCCGCAAGCGCGTGTATTCCTGCACCGTGCCGTTGGAGTGATGTAAATTCTAAATGGGTTCGCGCGTTGTGATAATTCTTGCCACATTCGATGCTGTCTGATAATTGTCCCATTTTATTACATCTACGATCTGCGCTTCATAGACCGCATCGCGCACAGCTTTGTCCTTTTTGCGCGGTGGCTTCTGGTAATCGCCTAATTTCTTGACAATCAGATAGTCGGTGTTGCGCCCGCGATACTTTACCTCGTATTCATAGTAAAGGCTCAGGTTGTCAAGGTATTCGTTGCGCTTGTGGCTCCAAGTGCTCGCACTGACTGAAAAGAATTTCTATAGTTCATTTGTTGTGTAGGTCTTGCCCACAATAAGTTCTTTCATCTGGAACTCCTCCTTTTGTATTTTCTCATACTATACTTCGCTTTTAGGATAGAGTGCTTAATCTTTTTTGCCCGATACGGCAAAAATTTTTTCGTCCGGATAAAAAAGAACGCAAACTTTTTTGGCTTTCTTACCCTTAAACGGTTCCAAAAAAATTTGCGTTCTTTTCAATTAGAACTTAATAACAACCCTCGAAGATATCTAATGTTGATACCTTTTCTGTGATTTCAAGTAGTTCAGAAGAAAGGTCTACGGCATAATACACGACACCTTGGCGGATTTTATCAATGCCATCCTGGATGACATCAAAGACGCGGAAGACCTCTTTTTGGTGGTAGGTCTCAAAGGCGTGAATGATTTTCTGCGGTGCTCGGGTATTCGTGTAGTAGGTCTGAACTACCTTTAGGGCAGTCTCAAATTCTGACAGGCTCCAACGCGCCATCAACTCATGCAGTTTCTCCGGATACTTTCCGGCATACATCATCTTTTCAAACTCTCGCATAAAGTTTTCCTCCCTTTCTTACGCGCTCTGCTTCATAGCTTCCTGTGTTTTCAGGAAGTCCGTGGCGGAAAGAACCGTATGTTCACGGGTCAGATAGAACAATGGGTCTTTGCGGTAGAGGGGGAACTGGGCGATGAACCAACTGCGCACAAGGCTGTATCCATTGGTCTGAACGCCGGATGCGTAAGTTTTTAAGAAATCATACTGCTTGAGATACGCTGTGCTGTTGGGAAGCGCAGAGATGAACTGCTCCATCTTTTCATAGGTCAGGTTCTTATAGGGATTGCATTTGGAAACAACACCCTGCTTGCTGACGTAGCGGGAAGGCGTGCGGTGCGTGCGCCGGACAATCCGCATACCGGGAAAATCCGCACACAACTGCTGGATGGTCTTGTATGCGTCGTCATCTGGACTGCGCATTGCCTTTTCAAACTCCGCGGTGATAGTAATGGTCTTACGCACAAAATCAACAATATATCCCTTGTTCATTATGCGTCCCTCCCAACCACATTGGCAGAAGCTGGCATCGGAAGCTGTAAGATCGGCGCTTTTTCCTGCTCTTGGAGCAATGCGCCGATTTCCTGCGCGGTGATGTCTGTTTCCTTGTAGTCGGGATAGGTCTTTAAGAACCATTTCTTGGTCAGCGGATATTCACAGCCTTTGACTTTGGCAATGCGACGAACGGCATTGTAGGCTTTGATTTTGTCTTCGCTGTTGGTCTGCGTCCGGATATAATCCAGCATCGTCTGGAATGTCAGCCCTTTGTAGGTCTTCTTGCCGGGCTTCTTCTGGATGTCCTTTTCGATAACGCAGAAATTCGGATGCACACACAAAAGCTCTGTCAGCACTCTATATTCCGAACTTTCCGGCTTGCGTGCCTTTTTGAGCGTCGTTGCACTCGCAACAATAGAAGACGTGGAAAAATCAATAACGAACAAATTCTTTGTATTCATAGTGAATACCTCCTTCGCGGTTTAGGTCGCGACCCTCTGCTTCCTTTTAAGTTATCAATGGCACTCCTCCTTTGCGGTTTTTGTGTTTCTGAATTTGTGGCTTTATTATAAAAGAAGTACTCTACCACATAACGGCAGAGTGCTTGAATTTGCCCGGATGGATTTTTCATGCCGGGATGATGCAAAGATGATGAAAGATGTTCAGAGTTGCTTCTGGATGATGGAAGATATTCAAAGATGCTCGAAGATGTAGAAAAGTCGTTCCAAGGTGTACTTTAATTCAGAACCCCATTGTTTCGTGAACAAATCATGTGATATAATGCCGTTGTAGTCAAAGCACAAGGCTCTTTTTGCTACGGATGTGTTTTCTAATATGCAGGAAATCAGGGTTCCTCGTCCGGACGTGCCCGCGAGTGTTTCAACACTCCACCTGTTGGTGGAGTGTCCGTGGAAATGATGGGCTTCCTCGGCATGGGCAACAACCCCATGGTCGGCGCAACGGTCGCTGTCGCGGTCGCAGTTGACCAGGCAATCAATAAGTAAGCTAAAACCCTGATTTCCAAGCGGAAAATGTTCTGATTTCCGCCTAACGCAAACATGATAAAAGGAAGCACGTCCTCTCGAAGAAAAAAGAGAAGATGTGCTTCCTGTTTTTTGCGTTTTGGAGGGTTTTTGATGAAGAAAATGAGGATGTGCTTCCTTGGAGAGAAGACATTCGCAGACGGTTTTGTGCGCAATGCCGTTGCAATCGGGCGGTTCGTGTGATAAAGTAACTTGAAATGGATTTGAAATTCGGAGGCGGCAGTATGAAACGGGTACTCAGTCTGATTTTGGCCCTTGGGATTCTTTTTGGAAGTGTGACGGGCGCTGCGGCGGCGGGCAAGGTCTATACTGAAGCGCAGGAGCAGGATACCTCGTCGGCGTTTCTGGCGAGCGTGTTCCTTTCCATTTTGCATGAAATCCTGCCGGAAAAGCCGGAAGAACCAGAAGAACCAGAAGAACCGGAAGAACCGGCGGAGGAGATCACGCCTGCTGAGCGGGCGGTATATTGGGGACTTCCTGCGGATATCGAGTGGATCGAAGATCCGCAGAGCGAGGAGGATATTGAGAACAATATCCTGTTTGCGTTTTTGCACGGTGAGTATGCCTTCCGGTTTGAGAATTTGACGTGGGAGCAGAAAGAATGGCTTTTTGCACAGATCAGACCGGAATCCGGATCAAGCTACATAAAGAAGTTGGCGTGTTCGTACCCGGAGCTGGCGGGCGCACTTGCGAACGTCTGGGAGGGCTGCGGACGAGGCCAAAATTCGAACAATGACAAATACTTTCTGTTCATTGATTTCACAATTTGGGATGGTACGAATATTACAACGGAGCTGCTCTATCAGCAGCAGCTGGAGGCGCTGGATGCGGCGCTGGCCATTTCCAAGGAGCTCCACGAGAACGGAACCATTCGCGAGGGCATGACGCAGAAGGAAATTGCCTGGGTGTACTATAAGTACCTTCGCAGCCTGCATGTGAAAGTCGGCGAAGGCGAGGCGGCTGTCAGCACGGGAAAGACGGCGCTCTATGACAGCGTGTGGGCCTGCCTTGTAAGCAAAAAGGCCGACTGCGTGGGCCGCGCGGCGGGCTTTAACCTTTTGATGCACATCGATGGTATTTCCGCGCAGGGCGTCAGAGGGAGATTCCTGTATGTCAACAGCGGCCATGTGCTCAGCCGCGTCATTCTGGACGGGGAAGAGTATTTCTGCGACTGGGGCAACGACAAGGGAATTTGGCCGGAAGAGGATTTTGCGGCGAAATTCAATTTTGCGTTTGACGATGATTCTCTCGCCTACGCCCGCGCGCACGGTGGCGATTATAAAGCGTAACAAAAGCAGGGAGACGGAAAACCGGTTCCCCGTCAGACTGCCGAAAAACTGCCGCACCTCGTTTGAAGTGCGGCAGTTTTTTACTGCATGGAGCCGAGCGAATCAATCGCGGTTTCGGCCTCGCGCTTGATCGCGTTGGCGGCCTTTTTGGTCTGCTTGTAGACCTCGCTGTTTTTCGGCAGTATCATCGCGCCGAGCGCGCCCATCGCAACGCCTGCGCCCATGGTCATCAGAAACGAACGTACCTGCATGAAAAATCCCTCCCTTCGAGAATAGTTTCCCCTGATGAAATAGAGCTCATAAGCGGCAAATCCTGCGATTTTTGCTGTTCAGATTGCAAAATTTATGATATACTGAAAAGTAAGAAACAAAGGAGGTACGGCGAATGGCTGTCGATGTATTACAGGCGAAAATCAGAAAACTGAAAAACCCGACCATGGTCTGCATCTGCCCGACCATCCGGGAGCTTCCGCTGCACATCAAGGAGGACGCACGGCATAAATACGGGCAGACGCTGCGCGCGGCGGCTGAGGCCTATAAGACGTTTTCGTTCGGCATTCTGGAAGCTTTGAAGGACACGGTTCCGGCGGTGAGCGTTATAAGCGGCGCGTTTTCCGCTTTGGGCGCGGACGGTGTGGCGGCGATGCAGGAGGTGCTTTCCTACGCGGCCTCGCTCGGGTATTACGTTTTGCTCGATCTCATGCGCGCCGACCTCGGCACGACGGCAGAAGACCTTGCCAACGCGTGCTTTGGGCGCATCCAGGTCGGCGAGGAGAGCTTCACGCCCTACGCCTGCGACGGCGTTCTCATGAGCGGCTTTCTGGGAAGCGACGCGGTCAAGCCCTTTGCAGAGTTCTGCCGGGAGGGTAAAAATGTCTTCATCGTCGCTCGAAGCTCCAACAAATCCGCCCGCGAGGTACAGGATTTACTTTCCGGCGACCGTGTGGTCTATCAGGTGATGGCGGATCTTGCCATGCGCTGGAGCACGGGGCTGTTTGGTACGAACGGGTATTCGGAAATTGGCATTGCCGTCGGCGCGACGAACCGGCCCGTTCTCGAGACGCTGCGGCGCAAATACGACCGGCTTTTCTTCCTCGTTCCCGGCTACGGCGCGCAGGGCGCGGGCGCAAAGGACGCGCAGTTTGCGTTTGACCGTATGGGACACGGTGCGGCCATCATGGCGGGCAGAAGCATCCTCTATGCCTTCCGGAAGCAGGACGGAGACGGGCAGGACTACCAGCAGGCGGCGCTCCAGGCGGCGGAAAAAATGAAAAAACAGATTTTGAGCTATATCACGGTGATGTAAATGACAACAGTTTATCTTGTTCGCCACGCGGAGGCCGAGGGTAACACCTACCGGCGTATTCACGGGCAGTATAATTCTCTGATCACACAAAACGGCCTGCGGCAGATCGAGGCGCTCCGGACGCGCTTTGCGCCGATTCACATCGACGCATGCTTTGCGAGCGACCTTTTCCGAACCTGCAAAACGGCGCAGTCGGTCTATCTTGCCAAGCAGCTTCCGCTGCACCCGGAAAAACGCTTCCGGGAGCTGGAGATCGGCCGCTGGGAGGATACGCCGTTCGGCTACTTAGAGCGCTTTGAAAAGCAGGACATGGACAAATTCAACTTCGACGAGTGGAACTGGCACGTTGACGGCAGCGAAACGTGGGAGGAATATACGGACCGGTTCCTTGGGGGCCTGAATGATATTTGCGCGGCACAGGAGGGGAAGACCATTGCGGTTTTTTCCCACGCGTGCGTGCTGCGCGGGATGCAGAAAAAGCTTTTAAAAACAGACGAGCTTCCGTTCTGCGAAAATACCGCCGTTTCGCGCCTGCGCTGGGAGGACGGCGCGGTGACGTTCGAGCTGCTCAACGACGCGTCGCACCTGAGCCCGGAAATTTCCACGGCCATTCGCCAGCAGCGGCTCAAGCAGGGCGCGACGGACCGCGCGGATTTCAGCCTCTGGTTCGAGAAAACGGCGGATGCGAAGGAAACGTATCTTGCAAAGCTGCGGGACAAAACCGTCGGCAGGCTCATGCTTGGAAGCGGCAATACGACGGATACGGGCGTGATTCTGGATCTCTCACTCGACGAACCCCATCGCGGCCGGCGCTTTGGCCAGCAGCTGCTCGGTCAGGCGGTCTGCACAGAAAGGCGGCGCGGGGCGAAGCGGCTTGCGGCAACGGTTCCGGAGCAGAACGCGGATGCGCTGCACTTTTTCCGGGAAAACGGGTTCGTTTTGAAAGAGCACACAATGGACGGCGCGTATCTTGAAATGGATATCGAGGTCCGCCCGCTTCCATGAATCAAAAACAGAAAAATGCAGCGGCAGAGGAAGAATCTGTCGCTGCGTTTTTGTTACCGGCCGCCTGTCATGCCCGTGCCGGAGGTGGTACCGGTATAGGAGCCGGTTCCATTCGTGGTGCCGGTGCGGCCTGTCGTGGTGGTCGTAGTCGAGCGGGTCGTGCCGGTGCCGGGGTAGGCGTTGTAGGTTCCGTTGTACGAGCCGTTGCTGTACGTTCCGGTATAGGTTCCGTTCGCGTCGTAGCCGTAGCCATAACCGGCGTAGCGGCCGTTCGTGCCGTTGACGGTGCCGTTGCGGGTGGTCGAGACATTGCTGTAGCCGCCCGCGTAGGGGTCGTCCATATACGCCGAGGCGCTGCACCCGGTAAAGACGGACGCGAGCAGGAGCGCGGTGAGCAGGAAAAGCGTCAATTTTTTCATAGCGTGTTCCTCCAATTTTGTTGCGGCGCATTGCTGCGCACGTGGTTTACGCGTTTAGTGTGAGCCGCGCGGGAGAGAATATGTAAGCAAAAGCTTCCAAAAGCAAGCAATTCATACAAAATCCGCCAATTTTTTAAAATTTCCGGAGGAATTGTTGATTATTTTGCACTTGGCCTGTATAATGTCTCCAGAGGGAAGTTCAGAGTTGACGAATCAGGGCGGTTTTTGAGCCGGAAGGCTCATGGCTGCCTTTGTTTGCCAACCCAAAAACAACAAAGGAGATCAATTATGAAAAAGCTGACCGTTAAAAAGGGAATCCAGTGCATGGCATGTCTCGAGTGCGTCCGCGCTTGCTCCGAGGCATTCTACAAGGAATTTGACCCGTCCAAGGCATGTCTTCAGATCATCGACCGCAATGGCGCGGCCAAGCCCATGGTCTGCGTGCAGTGCGGCAAGTGCGCGGAGGCCTGCGAGCACGGCGCCATTACACAGAACGCCAAGGGCGTTTACACGATCAACAAGAAGCTCTGCGTCGGCTGCGGCAAGTGCAAGGAAGCATGTCCGTTTGGTGTGCTGGTGAAGGTCGAGGAAGCACCCACGGCTTCCAAGTGCATCGCCTGCGGCATCTGCGCCAAGGCATGTCCGATGGAGATCCTCGAGGTCGTCGAGAAATAAGTTCCATGATACATCGAATGCCCGCTGCTTTTGCAGCGGGCATTTTGCGTGAGGATTTCAAAAACGTGCTTCAAATGAACGTGCTTCGAACAAACGTACTTCAAACGGATGCATTCCAAATAAACGCGTACAATTCCAATTTTGGGGTGGTCAGTATTAGCCTCTTTATCCAGGTTCATAATAAAAAGAAGCAACCGCCCGGAGTCGCAAACCAGCGGTTACTTCTTTTAAGTAATCTAAGGGAGCTTCCCGTTTGCCGGTAGCATACCTCTTTCTATTCACAGTAGAATCAAAGGCTGCTGCCTTGTCAATCGGCTTTCGCTTACTCCTTCGGATAGATGCAGCGGACGCCGTGGTCGTCGAAGTAGCGCAGCCAGGCCTCGCTGGGGCGGGCGTTGGTCACAATGGCCTCCACGCCGGAGACGGGCGTGATGTTCACAAACGACACCTTATCGAACTTCGAACTGTCGACAACGAGAATCTTCTGTCGGCCGGCACGGAGCATGGCCTGCTTGATGAGGGCAGTGAGCTCGTTCGAGTCGGTCACGCCGGCATTGCGGTCGAGCCCCTTGCAGGAGACGAAGACCTTGTCGACATGGTAATTGCTCAGATATTTTTCGCACTGACTGCCCACGAGCGCGAGAGACTCGGCCTTGAGCCGCCCGCCGGTGAGCAGGATCGTCCACGTTTCCACGTTCGCCAGCTCCACCACGAGCTCGACGGAGGTGGTGATGATCGTAAGATTTTTCTTATCGCGCAGCTTTTTCGCGCAGAACAATCCCGTCGAGCTGTCGTCGATCATGAGATGGTCGCCGTCGTCTACCATCTGACAGACAAGGTCCGCGATCTGGTTCTTGAACTCGACGTTGGTCTTGCTGCGGATGGCGTGGGAGAGGTCGGTTTTGGTGCTGTTGCCGAGGATGGCGCCGCCGTAGGTCTTTGTGGCATAGCCCTCCTTTTCAAGCTTGTCGAGGTCGCGGCGGATGGTCTCCTCGGTGACCTGATAGTGCGCGGCAAGCTCGCTGACAAGGACGCGCTGGTCGGCGCGCAGCTTCTGCAAAATTTCATTTTTCCGTTCGATTGCTAACATGGTTCGTCCTTTCGCGCCTGCCGGATTTTGCTGAGGCAGGCTGAATTCCACATAATAATAATATAATATAACATAAAACAAAAAAGAACGCAAGAGCGCGTCGAGACAAAAATCGGGAATTTCTGTAAAATTTTTTGCGTTTGGCGGACGGAAGCGAGGCTGGTAAAAAATACTTCTTAATTTTGCGATTTACGTCTTGAAAAAATGGAAACGGTCTGATAAATTAGAATGCACTGGAAGTTATGTTAATTTTTTATGTAAAGCGGAGCACCTTCGAATTATGGTATTTTCAAGCTTGCTTTTTTTATATGCCTTTTTGCCCGTCTGCCTGCTGCTGTACTTTCTTGTGCCGGGGCTGACGGGGAAGAACATCGTACTTCTGTGCGCGAGTCTCGTGTTCTACGCGTGGGGAGAGCCGGTCTACGTGTTTCTGATGCTGGCCGTGGCCGCGCTCAACTGGGGCTTCGGGCTGCTGCTGGAGAAGCGGCCGGAGAAGCTCTGGTTGGCTTTGTGTGTGGCTTTGAATCTTGCGAGCCTTGTCGTGTTCAAATACGCGGGCTTCCTGGTTGAAAACTGCAATGCGCTTTTTGGAACGGCGTTCCGGGTCCCGCAGATCTCGCTTCCCATCGGCATTTCGTTCTACACGTTTCAGGCACTGTCTTACTCAGTCGATGTGTACCGAAAAGACGTTGGGGCGCAGCGGTCTTACTGGAAATTCCTTTTGTACGTGTCGATGTTCCCGCAGCTCATCGCGGGGCCGATCGTCCGTTATGTGGACGTGGCGGCG
>ENA-ORNQ01002194-ORNQ01002194.1-human-gut-metagenome-genome-assembly--contig:-NODE-2194-length-13543-cov-4.694543_pt1 | contig 13543 bp, 10 predicted proteins | sample MGYA00242116_ERZ509024 | MGnify/ENA primary metagenome ERZ509024 (study PRJEB26280, sample SAMEA2338697) | human gut metagenome | biome: human gut; feature: human-associated habitat; material: faeces...
ACGGCGGCCATAACCATCCGACGCAGACGCTTGCCGATCTGCTGACGATCCATCGCGAGAAAGGCCGCTTTAACGACATTACTGTAGGCTTCTGCGGAGATTTGAAGTTCGGACGCACCGTGCATTCTCTCGTCAGCGCCCTGTCCCGTTATACCGGGATCCGCCTTGTTTTTATTTCACCGGAAGAATTGAAAATCCCTCACTATATCAAAACGGATATCGTCGAAAAAAATCATATGCCATACGAGGAAACGCGTACCATGGAAAGCGTGCTGCCGGAGCTGGATATTCTCTATATGACAAGAGTGCAGGGAGAACGCTTTTTCAACGAGGCGGACTACATCCGCCTGCGCGACTGCTACATTCTCACGCCCGACAAGCTTGCCGCCGCGAAAAAGGATCTTTGCATCCTGCATCCCCTGCCCCGCGTAAACGAAATTTCGCGCAGCATCGACAAGGATCCGCGCGCTTGTTACTTCAAGCAGGTAGAGAACGGAAAATATATGCGCATGGCGCTCATTATGATGCTGCTCGGCCTTTTGCCGTAATGTCAGGAGGGGTTATATATGGTAATCGATAAAATTGAAAACGGCATCGTGCTGGATCATATCAGAGCCGGGAACGCGATGGTTCTGTACCGTTACCTGAGGCTCGACGAGCTGGATTGCTGCGTGGCGATCATAAAAAATGTAAAGAGCCAGAAAATGGGGCGTAAGGATATCATTAAAATCGACTCTCTGATCGATATCAATCTGGACGTGCTTGGCTATTTTGACGAAAGCATCACGGTCAATATTATCCGGAGCGGCGAAAAAGTTGCCAAGAAGCATCTGTCTCTGCCCGAGCGCATCGTCAATATTGTAAAATGTAAAAATCCGCGCTGCATCACATCTACGGAGCAGGAGCTGGATCAGGTTTTCCGCCTGACCGACCGCGAGCATCGCATATACCGCTGCATATACTGCGATTCCAGCAGCAGCGTTCTTCCGTGACGGTGGTGACGCAGGCAAGCAGGCAAACGGCGCAAAGGGAGAATGCGCCGTTTGCTTTTTCTTTACAGCTTTAATTCATAAATCAGCCATTCGCCGTCGATTTTCCTCAGCGTCATCTGGTAGTCCATCTGATCCGTCCCGGAAACGGTTTCCTCCCAGTACGCAGTAAGCAGGAACTGCACGCGGCAGGACAGAGCTTCATCGCCTTCCCGTTTCCAATCCGTAATCTGCCACTGGCTGAGCTCGTAAGAGGTCAGATGAATATAATATTCGTTTACAAAATTGCTCAGCGTTTTCTTTGTGGCCGTACCGTCCGCAAAAAAATGCGCAATCTCATGAAAATCTTTTTTCCCTGAAACGAATGCGGCAATTTCTTCTGAAACCATCCGGACATGCCCCTCCGTCTGCGCAAAAAGGGGATCCTCCGTCGGAGACGGCGTTGGAGAGGCGGTCGGCGTCGGTGTCGGCGTCGGGGTAGGCGTCGGAGTAGGTGTCGGCGTCGGAGTGGGTGTCGGCGTCGGAGTGGGTGTCGGCGTCGGAGTGGGCGTCGGGGTCGGAGTCGGCGTAGGTGTCGGTGTCGGAGTGGGCGTCGGCATTAGGGCGGCGGCGGAGATGACGATATTTCCGGTGATCGCCGCGGCGGGGATCGTCAGAATGCCGGTCGCGGGATCATAGGAATACTTCCCGCTGCCGAGCACCGTGCCGCCAATAGAAATATTCCGAAGCGTGATCGGGTAGGCATAGCCTTCCGCGGGGGCAAGCTTCACAGAGTAATCCGCGTCCGCCTGCGTGTTCGTTTTGCCGGAGAAGGTGCAGCCGTTAAGATCGAACGCCACGGTGTAAACGCCCTCGGGGGCGTCGGCCCATTGCGCGGTAAGCGTCACGTTTCCGCGGGCTCTCAGGCTGGAGGCGATCTTCTCACCGCCGCTCCATTCGGCAAAGACCTTGCCGTCCGGCGGCGTAAAGGTACACTCCGGCGCACGGAAGTAGGCATAGGGCGTTGCGGATGACTTTTCATAGTCATAACCGTCCCTGTGCGGGAAAACCAGCATCGGCGTCTGCGTGCCGGTACCGCCGTTGGGATCGAACGTCACGGTATACGGGTGGATGCGGGGAATGGTCTTGATGCGGATATCGCCCGTGACATATTTTCCAGGGATCGTGATCTCGCCGGTGGCGCAGTTGAGCGTGTAGTTTGCCGAGTTGAGCACCTCATCACCGATGGTCACATAGGTATAGGAGGTGTAGCTCCCCATCGCCGCGTGGTAGGGCAGCTCATAGCCCTCGTCCGGGACGAGTCTTGCGGAGTAATCCTGTCCCTTCTTGGCGTATTTTTCGCCGATGATGCTCGATCTGATGGCGGTGACGAGAACGGAATCCTCATCCGCGGCCTTTTCCCACTGCGCGTAGACCACGGTATCGCCGTAGACCTTATTGGCAAAATCAAACGGATCGGAACCCGCCTCCGGCCCGACTGTCCAGCCGGAGAACGTGTAAGCGCTGTCCATGGCCTTGGGCGTCAGTTTCGGCATGCTTACGGAATCGTCGTGGAAGAGACCGGAGGTGAAGCACAGCACCTCGGCGGGACGAGTCTCCGGCGTGAATTCCTGCCCGTTGGCGCTGAAGGTGACGTAAAAAAGCCTTGTGGTCGTCGAATAACCGGCCGCGCCGCGGTTGACAGTCACGGGACGGATGTATTTCCCGTCGATGTAGAGGTCGTACTCACCCGGCTTCGTGCGCTCACAGACGTAATCGGTGCAGTTCCCGTCGGTGCCGGAGGCCTTCAGCGTATATACGACGCTGCCGGCCCTGTCGCGGTACTCCACAAGGGCGCCGGCATAAGGCTTGCCGCGGAGAGAGACCTTTTCGTGCATCTCGGCGTACTGGTACCACACGGCGCGCAGCGTCATGCTGCTCTCCACGGTGTCTTTGGCAAAATTCCATGCGTCCGAGGAGGCGTCGGAAAGGGGGTGCGCCGTCCAATGGACGAAGTAGTATTTGCCGTCCTCGCAGCCCGGCGCCGGGGATTCGGGCGCGGTGATCTTGCTGCCCTTCGGCACGGTGACGCTTGCCGGAGCCGCGCCGCCGTGGCCGCCCATATCGAACGTGACGGTGACCATCGTTTCTTCTCCGCCCTCCGCCGCAGCGGAATACGGCAGCAGCGTGAAGCAGAGCGTAAGTACAAGAAGCAGGCTGAACAGACGTTTTTTCATATCATTCCCTCTCTCTAAAGCTACGGACAGATTGCGGCTTCGCACAAAGTATATGCGCGGCTTGGCATATACACCATATAGATACAGAATACCACATATGCCGCCCATCTGCAAGAAGAAAAAACGGCGCACGGAAGCATCCGTGCGCCGGAGAGAAAATTATCCGAAACGGTCAAAGAGCGCGTCAACGACGCCGGGGCTCGTGCGGTAATCAAACTTCCGCGCGAAGAGCGCCGTTTCCGGTGCGGCGAGAAGCTCGTCGAGGTCGCCGTCCGTGAATGTGTAGGGATTGCCGCGCTGCCAGTCGATGTACCGAAGACAGCTCGCGTAGTCGTTCTCAAACGCGTGCTCCGGCAGCGTATCGCGGAAGGGGGAGTTTACGATCACCGTCTGGACGAACATTTCGTCCGGACAGTAGGTATCGGAGAAAAACTCACGGATCTCGCTCTCTTTTTCGAGCAGATACTGCGCGAGCGCGTGCGTGATGCTGAACCACTGCGCGCCCTTCTGAAAAACGAAGCCGTCCGGCCGCCGCCGCGTACGGTCTACGCCGAAGCCGAGCTGCAGCGCGGCGGAGAGATTGCGCAGCGTCCGGCGCACGGCGGGTTTTCGGATGTTATAGCGCTGCAGGGGGTAGTAAAACCGGACGCGGTAGAGATCGGCGCGGGAAATTTCCGGCGAGAGAAAGCTTACATAGTTTCTCCCGGGTGCGCGGGTAAAATAGTTTTCAATGTACGCGCGCGTTTTGACCGGCACGTCCACGCCGGAGAGAAGATGGTAGTAGTCATACCCACCCGGCACAGCGGCGCGGAGAAGCTCCAGCTCCGCCTCGACTATGGCAAAATGGCCCCACGAAATGCGGTGGCGCGGCACGAACGTGACACGCGACTTTTTCGGCACGGCACGAAAACGCTCGGGATCGAATGCCGCCTTGGCGTCTGCATGAATATAAAAATCGGCGTTTTCGCTGTCGAGAAAGCGCAGCTGCTTTTCGAGGATCTCAAAATTCCCATGTGTGAGAATGAGCCATGCGTGTCTCAATCGGAAGCCTCCTCTCCAAAAAGCGCAAACAGCCGGTCTACGACCTCGGCATTTGTGCGGTAGTCAAATTTGCGGGCGAAAAGGTACTCCGGCGGCGTGGCGATAAGCTCGCTGTAATCCTCGTTGCGGAAGGAGTACGGCTTGCCGCGCTGCCAGTCAATATAGCGCAGGCAGGTTTTGTGGTCGTCGCCGAAGTAGTCGGAGGGAAGCGTATCCCGGAACGGAGAGTTGACGACGAGCGTCTGCAAAAAGATCTCGTCGGCGCAGAAGGTGCTGCGGTATCGCTCGCGCAGCCAGTTTTCCTGCGAAAGAACGTACGTTGCGAGCGCGTGCGTGATGCTGAACCAATTGGCACCCTTTTGGAACACATAGCCCTCCGGGTCTTTTTTTGTCCGGTCGACAAACGGACGCTGCAGAAGCTCTCCCGTGCGGCGCAGCGCAAGGCGTATGATGCGGTTTTGCAGATTCCACCGCTGGAGCGGGTAATAGAATTTCACGCGGTCACGGTGATCGCGGATGATCTCTTTGTGCTGGAAATGAACAAAGTTTGTTCCGGGTTGCACGGAGGAAAAGTAATTTTCGATGTATTGCCGTGTTTTGACCGGCACATCCACGCCGGAGAGAAGATGGTAATAGTCGTACCCGCCCGGAACGGCGGCGCACAGCAGACGCAGCTCGCAGTCGACCTGAGAAAAATGCCCCCAGGAGATCGGTTTGCGGTCAAGGAACGTAACACGCGATTTTCGGGGGATCGAGCGGACATGTGCAAAGTCAAAATCCTTGACCCGTGCGTCCACATGGATGAAAAAATCGGCGTTTTCGCTGTCGAGAAAGCGCAGCTGCTTTTCAAGAATTTCAAAGTTTCCGTGCGTAATGATAAGCCATGCGTGGCGCATGAAAAACACCCCTTTCGGCGCTTTCATTATACGGAGCATCGGCGGGAAAGTCAATCGGCTCGCCCGTGCAGAAGGGGAGAAGCGCATTGACATTCCACGCTTTACAAGATAAAATATAAAAGGAAATTTATACACATGGGAGGAACCCCCATATGTCCAAGCATACCGATACCGGCCGCGCCGGGAAAAAGCTGTGGATACTGATCCCGGTGATCGCCGTTCTCATCATTGCGGCGGCACTGGTGTGGCTGAACTCGGTGTATGTTTACGCCGGCGGCCTCCACCGCCGCGACAGCGCGCAGATCGACCTGCGCGGCAAGAGCATTTCGGAGGAAAGGTATCTTCGTCTGCGCGAGCAGCTGCCGGACTGCAAAATATACTGGGACGTTCCCATCGGCGGCGCGGTGATCGACTGCGAGAGCACGGCCATCGTGCTCACGTCACTCACGGAGAAGGACGTCGCCCGTCTGGCGTTTTTCCCCGCGCTCGCGGAGCTCGATCTTACGGCGGCGGACGTTTCTCCGGAGCGCTTTGATGCCGTCCGCGCGGCGTATCCGGCGCTTTCGGTGCGCTGGAGCATCCCCATCGGCGCGAGCCGGTATCCCTCGGATGCTGAAAGCATCACGCTGACGGACTTCACCGTTTCCGAGCTGCCGCTTTTTGACTACTTCACGGCGCTGCGCTCTGCCGATGCGCGAGGCTGCGCGTGCTACGACGCTCTTCTCGCACTGCGGGAGAAATACCCGGCGCTCAAACTGGAGTGGCAGGTGCCGCTCGGCAGCACGGAGTATCTTGACAGCGCCACGGAGATCGCCGTGGACGATATCTCCATCACACCGGACGCGCTGCGCGAGGCGCTGCGGTATCTTCCGGCGGCGCAGACCGTGTCGTTCCCTGCGTGCCCGTGGAGCGAGACAGAAAAGAACGCGCTGCGCGCCGAGTTTCCCGCCGTTGCGTTCGTCTGGCCCGTGGCGATCTTCGGCGATACTTACCCGAGCGATACCGCGGAGCTGAGCTTTGCCGGACGCACATTTTCCGAAGCGGATGTTGCGGAGCTTTCGGAAAAGCTCGCCTCGCTGCCGAAGCTCACGCGCGTCGATCTCACCGGCACCGGCGTGACGGTCGAACAGATGACGCCGGTCTGCGAGAAATACCCGGCGGTCGATTTTGCATTCACGTTCGAGCTTTACGGCGTGCCGATCAGCACCGAGGACACGCTTCTTGACTTTACCGGCATCGAGATGGAATCCACTGAACCGGTGGAGAGCATCCTTCCCGTGATGCACAGGCTTGAAAAGGTCGATATGTCTGACTGCGGCTTTTCCGATGAGGAAATGGACGCGCTGAATAAGAAATATGAGAACGTGCGTTTTGTGTGGACGCTGCACATCACGCACTACAACATCCGCACAGACACCACCTATTTCCGCGCCTCCTCCCGCTATTACGGATACTTCACGAACGAAACGATCAAGAAGCTCGCTTACTGCCCGGACATGATCGCGCTCGATCTCGGCCACCGGCCAATCGAGGATCTGAGCTTCCTCTATCAGATGCCCGATCTAAAATATCTTGTCCTGCTCGACTGCCATGCACTCGATCTCTCGCCGATCGCCTCGTGCGACAATCTCATCTGGCTGGAGCTCAACCGCGCTTACGCCACCAGCATCGCCCCGCTCAAGGACTGCAAGAGCCTGCGCGATCTGAACATCACGTTTATGACGCTCCTTCAGCCGGAGGACACGTTCCAGACGCTGATGGAAATGGACAAAATCGAGCGCGTGTGGTTCAGCTACGGCGTTCTCACGCAGGAGGAGCAGGAAAAACTGCAGGAGGCGCACCCGGACATCGTATATCACGGCGTGTACGACTGGGTACAGTCCAACGAGGACCCCTGGCGGTGCGATCAGGATTACTACGACATGCGCGATGCTCTCGGCCACATGTTCTATATGAACGGCACTGGCATCATCCACTGCAAGATCATCGACGGTGTCCGGTATCCGCTTGATCCGGAGTTTGAGGCCACAATGGACTGGGGAGAGCACGACAGAGACCGTTAAAAGACTCTTTCAGACGTTTTTCTCGCCGAAGCGTGGGATACATATTGCGTTTTATGCCCTTATCTGGTACAATATACGGATAAGGGCGTTTTTATATCCTTTCGACAGAATGGGCGGATACGATGAAAAAGACTTCCCATGCGGGACATACCTGGCAGGCAGCACTCAGCGCGCTGCTGGAAATATCGCTGGCGGTCGTGCCGGCACTGCTGTTCTTCTATACATACGTTCACCATTACCCGTCAGCGACGTTTTTTCTGCGGGGCAATGTGCTGTTCTTCGTTGTCTATTTCGCGATCCTCGTGCTGTTCATGACGATCTACGGCAGCTTCAGCGTCCGGAAATACCGCACGCGGGAGCTGGTGTTCGCATTCGGCCTTTCGAGCTTTTTCACGGACACCATTGCCTATTTCCTCATGTGCATGATCGCAAAAATGCTCCTGCCGCCGAAGTACGTCATCCTCACGCTGCTGCTGCAGTGCCTCGTGGAGACAGGGATTTTTATTCTCGCCCGCATTCTGGCCGACCGGCTCCTCGAGCCGCCGGCGCCGGCGCTGCTGATCGTGCCGGAGAAGGATGCCGAGGAGAACGTCCGCAGTAAGTTTGACCGCCGCCGCACGCGCTACTCCATCGACCGCGTCGTTTCCGCGGATATGCCGTGGGAGGAGCTGTGCGAGATCATGCACTCCTACACTACAGTCGTGCTGATGCCGATGGAAAAGGAGCTGCGCCGCCGCATCATGGACGACTGCTTCTGGCACGGCATCGCCATCATGCTCAAGCCGGATATGCAGGACATCATGGTAAACTGTGCCGACACGGTCATCATGAGCGATGTGCCGCTCTGCGCCGTGCACACCGGCAACTACGACCGCGGCTATCTGACAGCGAAGCGTGTGCTCGATATCGTTGCGTCCGTATGCGGCCTTATTCTTTGCAGCCCGATCTTCCTTGCCGTCGCCATTGCCATCAAAATTCAGGACGGCGGGCCGGCATTTTACCGGCAGAAGCGTCTCACGCTGAACGGCAAGCCGTTTTACCTTACCAAGTTCCGCAGCATGGTCGTGAACGCGGAATCCGCCACTGGCGCGGTACTGGCAGGGAAGAGCGATTCCCGCATCACGAAGGTGGGGGCGTTCCTCCGCGCCACGCGCATCGACGAGCTGCCGCAGCTTCTCAACATTCTCAACGGCGATATGACGCTCGTCGGCCCTCGTCCGGAACGGCCGGAGTTTTATCAGAAATACTGCGCCGAGTACCCGGAGTTCGCCTACCGCCTGCGGGCCAAGGCCGGTCTCACCGGCTACGCCCAGCTCTACGGGAAATACAACACCACTTTTGCGGACAAGGCGCTGCTTGATATGTACTATATCCAGAAGGCGTCCTTCCTCTGGGATCTGCAGCTCATTTTCTATACGCTGAAGATCATCTTCGTCAAGGAGAGCACCGAGGGCGTGGACACCAAACCCGCCGAGCCGGAGAAGAAAGAACCGGCCTGCGCCGGAGAAAGCAAATAATTTTGCTGCTCTTTCGCTAAAAAACCGCTGCGAATTTCCTGCTCCATATAGGAGGAAAATTCGCGGCGGTTTTCGTTTCTGATTGCATTTTGATACGACGGCAGAACCTCCGCGCGTCAATCGTATGCGACTGTATAGCTCAGCTCTCCGAAAGACGAGAGCCGGATCGTTCTCACCTCAAAGGCCGCATAGGTCAGGGTCGTCTCCTCACCCGTGGGAAGAGCTGTTTCATCAGAGCCAATCGTAATATGCAGAGTGTCCTCTCCGTAGTTGCGGATCGTCACCGATGTGAATTTATGCGTTTCAAAGTTTGTTTTGATAACCTGTAAGTGTAAGCCGCGGTCGCTGAAAAACAGCTCGCCGACGGCAGCGATATCACCGCTGTTATACGCCCTTTGAACGACACACAGGCTGCCGTCCGATTCATCCAGCCGAAGGGAATAGTCGTATTTCCCGCGGTCTTCCAGCGTGTAACTCTCACCGTTGGCATAGTCGCAGACTATGATGCGGCTGTCGATGATGCCGGAGCCGAAGGTGACTGTGGAGCACAGATCGGGAAGTCCGTCACCGGTGAGGTCGCAGAAATATGTGTTCCAGATGGGCATTCCGGTATAAAGCGGTGTGATCTCGTTTTCCGTCACGGCTTCCATCTTCTCCGGATAGCAGCGAAACGTTACGCCCGGATATTCTGGGAGATCGATCTCCAGACGTCCGTCCCAGTTCATTTCCTCGGGGTTTTCCAGGTAGTCGAACCACTTTTCCGTTTGCGCCGGCCCCATATCGGACACATTATCACCGCCGCTGGGAGGGATCTGCTCTGTTTTTGGATTTGTCAGAAAGCAGACCGCTGCCGCGGCGCAGATGAGCGCAGAGGCCAAAATGATCCAGAACGCGGGCTTCTTATAGTTCATCACGGACTTCACCCGCTCCTTTATGCCCACCTCGCCGAAAGCGAGGGGACACGCCGCGATGCTGCGGCGGCTGACGCTGCAAGATACGAGCGCCTGCGTATAATCGGCTCTTTGCTCATTGCCCATTTCCCGGATGACCTTTTCATCGCAGGCAAGCTCGATATCCCGGCACAGCAGGATATAGCCGAGCCATAGCAGCGGATTGAACCAGTGGACCGTCAGCAGCAGAAAACCGAGCGGCTTCCACCAGTGATCCCTGCGGCGGATGTGTGTCTGCTCGTGGGCGATCACATGATCCATCTCGCGTTTGTCCATATGATACGGGAGATAGATCTTTGGCCGGATGATCCCCAGCACGAACGGAGAACAAACATTTTCGCTTTGATAGATATTGTCCCGCAATATCACCGCTTCGCAGACCCTGCGGCGCAAACGCCGGTAGCTCACGGCGGAGTAGAGGAAAAGTGCAGCTACTCCCAAAAGCCAAATCACCGTTAAAACCGGGATCCATATTTGCAGCGGATTGGCGCTTGCGCCCGGCGCGGGCGCAAGCGAATGGTCAATGACCGGGTTGATGACCTGATCGAGGGCGGGAACGCCCGTTTGAACGGAAGGCGCCGTCTCCATCATAATGCTCGGGCTGACCGTTTCCGCGCTCGGTATAAGACTCAGCGCACTCTCGATGGAAAACGGGAAGATTAACCGCACGGCGACAATGCCCCAGAGCAGAACATTCACCCATTTTGGCGCTTTTTTCAGGCAGAACCGCAATATCAGAACCGCGATCACGATCCAGCTTGCGGCTATGCTCCGATTGACGATCTCCAGAAACAGCTCGCTCACGATCTCTCCCCCTTTCGGATACGGTCGATCATCTGCTGCACCTCGTCGAGCTCATCATCGGAGAGATCCTGCCGCCGGGTAAAGGCGGCGATAAACGCGGGGAGAGAGCCTTCAAACTTCTTTTCCACCAGCTCGTCGATCTCCCACGCCTGCGCCTCGTCCTTTGATACAAGCGCCGTTACCATGCCGTCTTCATTTTTCAGGACGCCGCGCTCCCCAAGCCGCTTGATGACTGTATACGTCGTGGTCCGCTTCCATCCCAGCTGCTCCTGACACAGCCTTGCAAGCTGCGCGGCGGCGATCGGTCCGTGCTCCCACAAAATCAGGCAGAAACGGTATTCGCCCTCGTGGATCTTCGGAATCTCCATGGGTAAGCCCTCCTTGTCTACGTTGATAGACTCTATGCATAGTCTACACGGTTAGACAACGGAAGTCAAGGAAAAATATAAGAACACACAAGGTATCAGCTGCTCATATTAAGGATTGCATTTCCCGTGGTTTATTGGTAAAATACCTCGATAAACTATATAGATCATCGGAAGGAATAGGGAAATGGGCGAACGGAGTCTCATCAGTGTGGTCGTGCCGGCGTGGCGTGCCGAAAAAACGCTTGCCGCCACGCTCGATTCCATCCTCTTGCAGACATGGCGTGAGCTCGAGGTGCTCGTTGTGGACGATGCCTCGCCGGACGGAACGCTCGCTCTGGCACAGAGCTATGCGGCGAAAGAGCCGCGCGTCCGTGTGATCGCGCAGCCGGAGAACGGCGGCGTATCGAAAGCACGCAACCGCGGTGTGCGCGAGGCGCGGGGCGAATGGATCGCCTTTCTCGACAGCGACGATCTCTGGATGCCCGAAAAGCTCGAGCGCCAGATGGCGCTCGCGGCGCAGCACCCGGAAGCGGGCCTCTTTTTCACGGGCTCGGCGTTCATTTCTGAAGACGATCACAAATACGGCTACACGCTCTCCGTGCCGGAGCGCGTGAATTACCGCCGGCTGCTCGGGCAGAATGTTATTTCCTGCTCGTCGGTTCTCGTCCGCCGGGAGCTGATGGAGAGATTCCCCATGGGGAACGACGCCATCCACGAGGATTTCGCCGTCTGGCTGAAGATCCTCCGCGAAGAGCCATGGGCCTACGGCGTAAACGAGCCGCTGCTCGTTTACCGCGTGTCGCGCTCGTCCAAATCCGGCAATAAGCTCAAGGCCGCGCGCATGACGTTCGGAACGTATCGCTACGTCCGCGTCCCGCTGCCGCTCGCGGTCTGGAGCGGCATGCTGTATACCGTCCGCGGCATCCGGAAATTTCGCGCCATCGGCGCGTCGCTGACGGACGAGACCTTTGCGCTTCCCGCGCCGGAAGCCGGATCGGAGACGGAATGAAGCGAGTCTGCCATCTCACCAGCGTGCACAGCAGCGACGATACGCGGGTGTTTCATAAGGAGTGCGTGTCGCTCGCGCGCGCCGGGTACGATGTAACGCTCGTCGCCCCCGGCGAGAGCCGGGAAGAGCTCGGCATGCACATCGTCGGCGTGGGGGAAAAGCCCGTCGGCACGCTCAACCGGCTCACGTCGCCCTTTGTGAAGCGCGCCTACGAAGCGGCGCTCGCGCTCGACTGCGAGCTCTACCATCTGCACGATCCGGAGCTGCTGCCGTATGCGCTCAAGCTCAAGCGGCACGGGAAAACCGTGATTTTCGACAGCCACGAATTTTATTCCCTGCTCATTCAGGAAAAGGGGTATATCCCCGGCTTTCTCAAAAAACCGGCGTCGCGCATTTACGGCGCGCTGGAAGCGGGCGTTTTCAAAAAGCTCGACGCGGTCATCATTCCCTGCACCTCGTTCGGGAAAAACCCGTTTGAGAAGTGCGCCAAGCGCACTGTGATCGTGGATAATCTCCCGGACGCCGGACGCTTCCCGCCACCGGAAAAGCTCTATCCGGACGCGGAGAACACCGTCGGCTATGTCGGCGGCGTGACCGCCGAGCGCGGCATTACAAATCTCATCCGCGCATGCGCCATCGCCGGGGCGCGGCTGCATCTGGCCGGTCCCGCCTGGCCGGCGTATCTCGAAGAGCTGAAGAAAATGCCGGAGTTTGCGTGCGTGGACTATGCCGGTGTCGTTCCGTATGCCGAGGTGCCGGAATACTGCCGTCATTTTTCCGTCGGCTGCGCAACGCTTTTAAATATCCACCAGTACGTCTGCACCGACAATCTGCCCACCAAGGTCTTTGAATATATGGGCGCGGGACTCCCGTCCATCGTTTCCGATACGCTCTCGGCCCGGGAGCTTGAAGAGAAGTTTGGCTGCTGCGTTTGCGTCGATCCGGACAAGCCCGAGGAGATCGCCGCCGCTATCCGCTCGCTGCTGGACGATCCCGAGCGCCGGGCGGCCATGGGAGAGCGCGGCTACGGCGCGCTGCAAACCCGCTTCAACTGGCAGACCGAGGAGAAAAAGCTGCTGGCGCTGTACGAAGAGCTGCTGTCTCTCAAAGGAGAATGATCCATGCTGGATGAATCCACATATCGCTGTATAAAAAAAGAATACGGCTTTCCTGCCTATATTTTTGATTCCGACCGGTTCTGTGAGAATTACCGGCTGCTGACGGAGGGCATGGGCGCCGCTTATGCGCCCTACCGTGCGGCCTATTCCTACAAAACCAACTACACGCCCCGCATCGTTTCACTGGTGCGCTCGCTCGGCGGCATGGCGGAAGTTGTCTCCGGCATGGAGTACGCGCTGGCGCGGCGCGTCGGCAACGCACCGGAGAATATCCTCTTCAACGGCCCGTGCAAGGGCGAGGACGGAATTGCCGCGCTGCTCGACGGCGCATGCGTCATCATCGATAATGAGGAGGAACTCGCCGCGGTGCTCCGCACGGCATCCGCTCACCCGGAATGCGTCTGTCATACGGCGCTGCGGCTGCATGTCGATATCGGCAGCGGCAAGCCCTCGCGTTTCGGTCTGTGCGCCGAACCGGAGTATCTGAAAACGCTCGCCGCGCGGCTGCGCGCGGCGGGGAACATCTCCTTTGACGGCATCCAGTGCCACATCAGCGGCAGCCGCAGCATTGC
>ENA-ORNQ01002199-ORNQ01002199.1-human-gut-metagenome-genome-assembly--contig:-NODE-2199-length-13517-cov-3.107562_pt1 | contig 13517 bp, 15 predicted proteins | sample MGYA00242116_ERZ509024 | MGnify/ENA primary metagenome ERZ509024 (study PRJEB26280, sample SAMEA2338697) | human gut metagenome | biome: human gut; feature: human-associated habitat; material: faeces...
AAAACAATTGAACTCCATGGAGATTCTGGAAGATGCCATGAAATTAATTCCGACTGTTCGTTTAGCTGCCGGTCTTCCTCCTTTGGTAACTCCTACCAGCCAAATTGTAGGCACTCAGGCGGTGCTTAACGTTCTTTGCGGCGAGCGGTACAAAATGGTTACTAAAGAATCCAAAGGTCTTTTGGCGGGCGAGTACGGTCATTTACCGGCACCGGTGAATGAAGAGGTGCGCAAAAAATGCATCGGTGATACACCGGTGATTACCGGCCGGCCGGCGGATGCCTTGAAGCCTGAATTTGATAAATATATTGAGGAAATCAAGGATTATATGATTCAGGAGGAAGACGCGCTCTCTTACGCACTATTCCCCCAGGTTGCCATGAATTTCTTTAAAAAACGTAAGGAGGCGGCCCAGGGAAGTTTGGATATTAAGGTAAGTGTAACGGAAATTTAGTATTTTACCTGAAACGGGGAAGAAAAAATGAATGCGGATTTTACGGAAAAGATAGATCTTGCATACAAAAAAATGAGCAAAGGGCAAAAAAGCATAGCCAAATATATTTTAGAGAATTATGATAAGGCGGCTTTTATGACGGCCAGTAAGCTTGGCGGCAGTGTCGGCGTAAGCGAATCTACGGTGGTTCGCTTCGCCGATTCCTTGGGTTATGACGGATATCCGGAGCTTCAGCGTGAGCTGCAGGAAATGCTGCGCAGCCGTTTAACCGGCATGCAGCGTATGGAGCTTACAGGACAGCTGCCGAATACCAAGCTGTTTGAAAAGGTTTTAAAAACAGATATTGAGAATATTCGCGTTACTTTAAATCAAATTGATCGGCAGGCCTTTGAGCATACCGTAAGCGCTTTGATTGACGCTAAAAGAGTATATATTATGGGAATTCGTTCAGCCGGAACCATAGCAAATCTCTTGGGATATTATTTGGATTTTATTTTAGATAACGTGCGTACAGTGAATGGCTCTCCCAATGATACCATTGAACAGATCATTCATATAGGAGAAGGCGATGTGTTCGTAGGGATTAGTTTTCCCAGATATTCCCGGCGTACAGTAGAGGCAATGAAATTTGCACGGGCGCACGGTGCAAAATGTATTGGAATTACAGATAGTGCATTTTCACCTTTAATGGAACTTTCAGATATCAATATGGAGATCCGATGCGATACGGTATCATTTGTGGATTCCCTTGTGGCGCCGCTGAGCGTAGTAAACGCTTTGCTTGCGGCTATCAGTCAAAAGAAGAAAGAAGCGCTTTCGTTAAATTTAAAGGAAATGGAAAATATATGGAATCAAAATGATTTCTATGCAGGAAAAAAGTAAGAGGGTCTTTGTAGTTGGCGGCGGTCCTGCCGGCATGATGGCAGCGGCGCAGGCAGCGGCACAGGGGTATGAGACCATATTGCTTGAAAAAAATGAAAAATTGGGTAAAAAACTGTTTATCAGCGGCAAGGGCAGATGTAATGTTACCAATAGCTGCGATATGGTAGATTTTTTTGAAAATATTGCCCATAACAGCAGTTTTTGTTACTCTGCTGTCTATACATTTCCTCCGGAGCTGACGATGAATTTGATTGAGGAGCAGGGGGTACCGTTGAAGATTGAGCGCGGCGGCCGTGTCTTTCCGGTAAGCGATAAATCCAGCGATGTGATTAAGGCGCTTGAAAGATATGTGCGGCAGGCGGGGGCGGAAATACGGCTGAATACGAGACTGGAAAATATTTTTACGGTCGACGGCAAAATTACTGGCATTCAGTATGACGGAAAAGTCCGTTCGTGTGATGGCTTGATTCTGGCAATGGGTGGTGCATCATATATCTCTACAGGATCCGATGGCGCCTGGCGTGATCAGCTGGTACGGCTGGGGCATACTGTGGAAGAATTTATACCGGCATTGGTGCCGTTAACGAGTTCGCAGCTGTGGGTGCGCCAGCTCCAGGGACTCTCTTTAAAAAATGTTAGATTAAAGGCGGTTTTCGGTTCAAAGATTATTTTTGACGAACTGGGAGAAATGCTTTTTACGCATTTTGGCCTGTCAGGACCGCTGGTGCTGTCTTTAAGCAGCCGCTTAGAACAGCCGGACTTTAAGAAGCTGAGGCTTTTGATTGATCTAAAACCCGGACTTACGGTTGAACAGCTGAACAACCGGCTTTTGCGGGACTTTGCTAAATACGGGAGCAAAACGCTGAAAAACGCAATGGTTGAGCTGCTTCCCGCCCGGTTGATTCCTGCGGTGATTACGGCGGCCGCACTTGAGGAAACGCTTGCTGTGAGCCAGCTTTCTCAGGAAAAGAGGGCACGGCTTATAAAGGCATTCAAGGAGTTGTCCATAGAGGTTGACGGTTTCCGGCCGTTGAATGAGGCCATTGTGACAAGAGGCGGAATCTCAGTAAAGGAAATTGATCCTTCCACGATGCAGAGCAAGCGGATAGCAGGTCTGTTTTTTGCAGGGGAAATGATCGATATTGATGCTTATACAGGCGGATTTAATATTCAGTTGGCGCTTTCTACCGGTTTTTTGGCGGGAAGTTCCTGTTAGGAGAATTTTATGCAAATAGCACTTGATGGTCCGGCCGGCGCCGGAAAGAGCACCGTAGCCAAAGCAATCGCTAAAAAATTAGGCATTGTATATTTGGATACCGGAGCAATGTATCGGGCGGTAGCTTTATTTATGTTAGAGCATGGCATTGCGCCGGAAAATATACCGGCTGTTGAAAAAGCACTTGAAAACGTGGAGCTTTCTATAAAGTACGATGATGGTGTGCAGAGAATTTATTTGTGCGGGCAAGATGTTTCGGATGCAATACGGGAAAATCGGATTTCAGCTGCAGCGTCAAGCTTTTCAGCAATACCGGCAGTAAGAGTGTTTTTAGTACAAATGCAGCGCAGACTTGCCGAAAAAAATGATTGCGTGCTTGACGGACGGGATATCGGAACTTTTGTATTGCCGAATGCGGATTTTAAATTTTATCTTACCGCTGATGCGGCAGAACGGGCCAAACGCCGCGCGGCAGAATTGGAAGCTCGCGGTGAGCCGGCAGATGTGGAAAAAATTCAAAAAGAGATTGAAGCGCGGGATTATGCGGATTCCCATCGGGAATTTGCTCCCCTGCGTCAGGCTGAGGATGCCCTGCTGGTAGACAGCACGCATCTTTCAGCAAAACAGGTAACAGATTTTATCATTAACAAGATAAAAGAAGGAAGATAGATGTTTCATGGATTTGTGCGTGGTCTGGCAAGACTTATATTTGCCTTGTTCAGCCATACGAAGGTGTACGGCAAAGAAAATATATTGCATTGCGGCAATGTGATCTATGTATGCAATCATCAGAGTGTTGTGGATGCGTTTATCAGTTTTTATGTGCTGCCTTCAGAAACATATTTTATGTCAAAAAAAGAAGTATTCAACAATAAGTTTTACGCCTTCTTTTTAAAGCGGCTGCAAATGTTTCCGATCAATCGGGAAACGGTAGATTTAAAGGCTATTAAATATGCCTGCGATATATTAGAAGAAGGAAATGCACTATGTATTTTTCCTCAAGGGACACGGCATACGGAGCCATGGGTTCGTTTAGAGGATATGCATGCGGGCATCGGTATGATTGCCCTAAGGCAAAAAAGCCGTGTTGTGCCAATGATGTTTAAGGAAAAGCCGGCATTCTTTAAAAAAAACGAATTAGTGATCGGGAAGGAAATCGATCTTTCTTCTTTTGAAGGAAAAAGGCCGAATTCGGAAGAGATGAAACGTTTTGTACAACTGGTTACCCAAAAGATGAATGAGCTTCTGGAGAATGGATCATGCGGTTTTTGATTGCAAAAAGCGCCGGTTTCTGTTTTGGTGTGCAAAAGGCCGTAGAGGCGGTTGAAGGAGAATTGGGGAAACATGAAAATCTTTACACCTACGGAGAGATTATTCATAATCCGCAGGTGGTAGCAAATTTTAAAGAGAAAGGTGTTTTGCCGATTGAAGATCCCGGCGAGGCACAGGCGGGAGCTGTGATTATCCGCAGCCATGGTGCGCCGGAGGAAAAAATAGAGCAGTTTCGTCAAAAAAAGCTTACAATTATTGATGCTACTTGTCCTTTTGTAAGAAGAATACAAAAAATTGTGCAAAAAGCTTTACAAAAAGGCGAATTTATTGTTATAATAGGCGAGAGTAAACACCCGGAAGTTATAGGAATAAATGGTCATTGTCAAAATTCCGGTTTTGTAGTGAACAGCATCGCTGAAATACAGCAGCTGCCGGATACGGAAAATTCGGTCTGTGTAGTAGCGCAGACGACTACCAGAAGGCAATTGTATGAAACACTGATACAGGCAGTAAAAGAGCGGTATCCGCAAAAGCAGGTTACATTTTTTGATACGATCTGTGACGCCACCGCACAAAGGCAGGAAGAGGCTATGCGCCTGGCAAAGAATGTTGATGTTATGCTTGTGATCGGCGGGCGGCAAAGCTCTAATACTGCAAAGCTGTATAAAATATGTAAGGAATATTGTAAAAGGACCTATGCGGTTGAAACCGTGCAAGATGTTTCGGCCATAAAAACATATAATAACGATATCATAGGTGTAACCGCCGGTGCTTCCACCCCGGATTGGTTAATAAAGGAGGTTGTGGATAGAATGAGCGAAAATGAAATTCTCGCAGAACAGGGCTTGAGTTTTGAGGAGGAGATGAACAAAACTCTGGTTAAAATTCGCCCCGGTCAGGTCATCAGGGGCAAGGTTATCTATGTTAAAGACAATGAAGTCAGCGTAGATATAGGATATAAGGCAGATGGCTTAATTACGAAAGAGGAATTGACAGCCTCCGGTATGGAAAATCCTGCAGAGCTCTTTCATGAGGGCGATGATATCGATGTTGAAGTTGTTAAGGTCAATGATGGAAACGGAAATGTCATTCTTTCCAGAAAAAAAGTGGTTGCGCGCCTGGAGGCAGATAAAACCCTTGCAACAATTCAAAATGGTGAGATTTTTGAAGTAACCGTAGCCGAAGCCGTAAAAGGCGGGCTTACCGCCGATTATGACGGCGTAAGAGTTTTTATTCCCCGTTCGCAGATCCGCCCCAATGGTTTTGTGCGGGATGTTGATCGGTATGTAGGGCAGACGCTGCGCGTTCGTGCGATTGATATTGACTTGAAACGGCGTAAGGTCGTGGCAACGCATAGTGCAGTTGTAGCAGAGGAAAGAGAAGCGGCACTGGAGGCGGCATGGTCTAAATTGGAAGAGGGCGCTACTGTAAAGGGAATTGTCCGCAGATTGACCGATTTTGGCGCGTTTGTGGATTTAGGCGGCGTTGATGGGCTTGTACATATTGGAGATATTGCCTGGTATCATATTAATAAACCTTCGGATATCCTCAGTGTGAACCAGGAGATCGAGGTAGTGATTCTTTCGTTAGATCGTGAAAAAGAGCGTATTTCTTTAGGATATAAGCAGCTTCAGCCTAAGCCTTGGGATCATGCTGCAGAAAAATATCCGATTGACAGCATCGTAAAGGGAACGGTAGTTCGTATTACGTCCTTTGGGGCGTTTGTAGCGCTTGAGCCGGGAATCGACGGATTGGTTCATATTTCGGAGGTTTCCAATAAATTTGTTTCTAAGGTAGAGGAAGCTGTTAAAGTAGGGCAGGAGATTGAAGCACTTGTATTGGATGTGGATCCTGAGGAGAAGCGTATTAGCCTTAGTATTAAAGCATTGCTTCAGGATGAAGCCGATGAAGAGCTGGATACCGAGCTGGAAGAGGTTGAAGCGACTGAAGAATAAGAGAAAGAAGCCGCAGCGGTCGCTGCGGCTTTTTACAAATTTCAGCCTGTGAAAAGGCGAAGAAGGACATGCGCCAAATGTGTTTTGGAAGGGGACTTGCTGATGGCAAAAATCAATAGGGAGTATCTGTTTAGGCTTTCCGCTATGGACGAAGAAGATGCCTTTGATCCGGCAGATCTTTCACCGGAGGAATTGTTTGCGCTCAACAGGGAGGCTTCTGCGGCCTTTGTTGAGCAGTATAAGGCTTATTACGATGATATTAAAACAAGTGATAAATTACATAAGGAGGATTGGTAAAATGAATCTTTTTATGCGTTTTCCGGGGCATCGATCCAAAGTGCTGACATTGAGCTATGATGATGCGGTAGAGCAGGATATTCGGTTGATTAAGATTATGAAAGAACATGGCTTGAAGGGAACCTTTAATATCAATACCGGGAGCTTTGCACCGGAGGGCACAGTGTATTCCGCCGGGCAAATCCACCGCCGCATGACAAAGAAACAGGCTTATGAGCTTTACGCCGGCAGCGGCATGGAGGTTGCGGTGCATGCAGCGACGCACCCCTTTTTAGAGCAGCTGCCTTTGAATATGTGTACCCGAGAAGTGATGCAGGATCGGGAGAATATTGAAAAAATGTTCGGCACTATCTGCCGGGGAATGGCGTATCCTTACGGTACTACAAGTGATGCTGTGGTGGAGATTCTTAAAAGCTGCGGGATTCTCTATTCCCGCACCACAGTAAGCAGCCGTAATTTTATGATTCCTGAGGATTGGCTTCGCCTTTCGGCAACCTGCCATCATGGGGATGTGCAGCTCATGGACCTTGCAGAAAAATTTTTGGCGGTAAATGAACCGTACAGGGCACCGAAGATGTTTTATCTTTGGGGACATAGCTATGAGTTTGATATGCATGAGAATTGGAATGTTATGGAACAGTTTGCTGAAAAAATGGGAGGCAGAGATGATATCTGGTATGCTACCAACATTGAAATCTTTGAATACATCGAGGCATTTCGTCTTTTGCGTGCTTCTAATGACGGAAAAATATTGTTTAATCCTACGGCATATACGCTGTATTTTAGTACAGGAACAGAGCACTTTGAGATTAAACCCGGTGAAACCCTGAAGCTTTTATAAAAAAGCAGGCATGCATGCCTGCTTTATATATTTTTGGGAAGCTCTGTATTTAAGGCGCCAAGATGACCGTTATACCCGCGTACGATGACCTTCCAGCAGCCCTGATCAAAGTCCACAACCGATATAGAAGCGTTGGATACCCAAGGGAATTTTTGCATATGATCGTAGGAACGGGAATTCCATACGGCTTCCATTGCCCGAATCGGCGTAGCATGTGTGGCAAGGCAAATAGTTTTTCCGGAATTTTGATCGATGATGTTCATCACAGCAGTTTTTACACGGGAATACAGCTGCGCTACGGATTCTCCTTGCGGTAATATTGCCCTTCCGATATTCTGCGTCCAAACAGTATGCATTTGCGGATAGTCTTTGGCAATGGTATCAAAAGAACAGCTTTCCCAAAGACCGGCCGAAATTTCCCGCAGACCGCTGTTTTTATAAATAGGGCATGGCTGGCTCCGGGCGATTGCAAGGCCGGTGTAATAAGCCCGCTGTAGATCAGAGGCATAGACGGCATCAATTTTATACTTTTTTAATTCCTGTGCGGTAGCCTGCGCTTGCGCAACTCCTTTTTCTGTAAGAGCGAAATTACTGGAGCCCGCAAACAGGCGCAGTTGATTGGCCTGGCTTTCTCCGTGGCGGACAAAGATTAAACGCGTCATAAAAGCACCTTAAAAACAAAAAATCTATTAATACTATAGCATGTAAGCGGCTTTTTGAAAAGGGATTCTTTACAAATTATACTTTATTTTGCGTAAAAAGTAGTGTATAATATTGTTTGTTTTTAAGGAGGAATTGAGATGGAAGAAATAAAACTGCAGGTAAGACAGGCATTATTAGAAGTTTTGAAAGCTGCTGACTTAAAAGAGAATGATTTATTTGTGGTAGGCTGCTCCTCCAGCGAGATTGTAGGGCAGAAGATCGGAAAAGGATCCAGCCTGGAAGCGGCCCAAGCTGTATTGGAAGGAATATATCCCATATTAAAGCAGCGGGGAATTTATCTTGCAGCACAGTGCTGCGAGCATTTAAACCGTGCGTTGGTTATTGAAAAAAAAGCAGCTGAAAAATTTGGTTATGAAACGGTTTGTGTAGTCCCTCAGCCTAAAGCCGGAGGCTCTTTTGCAACTGTGGCATACCGAAGTTTTGAAGAACCGGTAATGGTGGAGAGTATCCGTGCCCACGCAGGTATGGATATTGGCGGAACCTTAATTGGTATGCATTTAAAAGCGGTTGCGGTTCCGGTACGGGTTTCAGCAGACAGAATCGGTAAGGCTGTTTTGCTTTGCGCCAGAACCCGGCCAAAGTATATCGGCGGGGAAAGGGCAAAATATGAGTAGTTGTTTCTTGCGCGCTTGAAAGAGCCGGTATATCGGCTTGAATCGCAACAGTGCAGACGGAGAAGGAGCACACTTTTATGGAACCGAGTTTTATGCCGCCAAAGCATGCGGCAGCTGAAAAAAATAAAGAACCTTTGCCGAAGCATCTTAAAGAGGTTCCCCAATATTTGATTCGATTGATCAGTTCTTTCTTTTCAAGGCTCTTTTATATTTTTCGCCTGGTGTGGGAAACCAAACCTCTAATTTTGATTTTGATGATTGCTGCAGCCGCAGCAAATGGTTTGCTTCCAATCTTTGGGGCGTATATCAGCGCAGAGATCATCAATGCGCTTGCTGAAAATCTTTCTGGTCGTGCAGTAACGGCCGCAGCGATCGGTATGCTGTTTGGATATCAGTTTCTCTATTTATTTCTTAACCGAATCGTGAATGATATCAATCATATGGTATCCAGTCTTTCGGGGGAGATGATTACCAATCACATTCGGCGGAAGATCATGCAAAAGGCAAAAGAAATTGATGTTTCCTGTTTTGATCAGCCTGATTTTTATGAAAAATTGGAAAATGCAAACCGTGAAGCCGGAATGCGACCGGTACAGGTGCTGAATTCTTCGCTTACAGTTATCAGTACTTTGATCAGTATGATCAGCTTTATTGCAGTGCTGGCGGCGATTGGTTTGTGGGCACCGTTTCTTGTGATCATATTGGCGGTACCGTCGGCGGTAATTAGTTTTATATACCGCAGAAAGACTGTAGGCTATATGCGCAGAAGATCGAAGGCAAGAAGGCAAATGAATTATTATTCTGAGGCGGTGGTTGATAAGGATTTGGTGAAAGAGATTCGTCTGCTGGGAATCAGCGGCGATTTTGAAAAGCGGTATGACGCAGTATTTAAGGATTATTTTAAAGGGTTGAAGCGCATTATTCTTTCTGAAGGAGCTTGGAATATTGCGTTTGGGATCGTGCGGATTGCAACAAACTGCTTGTTGTTTTGGTTTATCGCGGCAATGGCATTGAATCATCAAATACAGGTGGGGGATTACGCGCTGTATACCGGTGCGTTGAATTCCATTGCTGTAGGCGTGGCCTCCCTTGTGAGCAGTACGGCGGTTATTTATGAGGGAACGCTGTTTATCGATAATCTGATTTCCTTTATGAAGCAGGAGAAAAAAATTATTGCGGAGGAGACTCCGCCGCTGCTGCCGGAACGGCATGTAGGGCATACGATTGAATTTAAAAATGTGAGCTTTCAGTATCCGCAAACGGAGCGCTATGTGCTTAAAAATGTGAATTTAAAATTTGAGGCAGGGGAGACAATCGTTCTTGTAGGCCTTAACGGTGCGGGAAAGACGACATTGATCAAATTACTGACCCGCCTTTATGATCCTACTGCAGGGCAAATTCTTTTAGACGGAAAAGATATCCGCCGATATGATGTGCAGGCGTTATATCATATTTTTGGCATTGTCTTTCAGGATTTTGGAAAATATGCTGTTACGGTAGAAGAAAATATTTTGTTTGGCAATATTCAGCAGGCACCGGATAAAGCGCGCATAGAAGAGGCTGCCCGGCAAAGTGATTCTTTAGGATATATCCGGACTTTGCCGCAGGGATTTGATACGCCGCTGATGCGTTACTTTGAAGAGAATGGCCTGGAACTTTCTATTGGACAATGGCAGAAGCTTGCTGTAGCCAGAGCTTTTTACGGGGACTCAGATATTCTGGTACTGGATGAGCCGACGGCTTCACTGGATGCTTTGGCCGAACAGGAGATTTATAATCAATTTGATCGGCTGCGCAAGGGCAAAACGACTATTTTTGTTTCACACCGCCTTTCCAGCGCGGTAGGGGCTGATCGGATTATTGTATTGGAAAACGGCAGTGTGATAGAAGAGGGAACCCATCGGCAACTGATGCAGCAGCAGGGGAAATATTATCAGATGTTTTCTACGCAGGCAAAGCGCTATAGAGAATGATGCTGTGCCAGGGATGAAGGCAGCCGGATAAAATTAAGTTTTGGTTTAAAAAAGCAGTTGACAGGCTATAACTTTTATAGTATGATCTATAAGCAAGCAGAAGCTACCCGCTTCTCACCTGTCAGCAATTGCGCTGCACATGGTTTCCTATAGGTGTTTTTTTGCGGGTGGTTTTGTGCTGTCCGCATTATTTTTTTTGGAGGTGTTCAACATCATAGATTTAGCGATTAATGACGAAATCAGGGAGAAAGAAGTCCGCGTTATCGGTTCACAGGGGGAGCAGTTAGGGATCGTTCCTATTGACCAGGCGCTTCGGATGGCGGATCAGGCGGGTTTGGATCTTTGCCTTATTTCACCTAAGGCGGTTCCGCCGGTGTGCAAGATAATGGATTACGGCAAGTATCGTTTTGAGGCGCAGAAGAAGGAGAAGGAATCACGTAAAAATCAGAAGATTATTGCGATGCATGAAATTCAGCTTTCCGCCACCATTGAAAAGCATGATATGGAGGTAAAGGCAAAAAAGGCTCGGGAATTCCTGAAGGACGGCGATCGTGTAAAGGTTTCTATTCGGTTTCGTGCCCGTCAGATTACACACCCTGAGATCGGTCACCAGATTATGTCGCTTTTTTGCGAAATGTTGAAGGATGACGCCAAAGTTGAGAAGAAACCCGCGCTGGAAGGGCGGAATCTTATCATGATAATGTCTGCAATTTAAAATTCTTTTAGGGGGTAAAAAACTATGCCAAAAATGAAAACGCACAGAGGCGCGGCTAAACGCTTTGGCCTTACGGCTACCGGAAAGGTAAAAAGAGGAAAGGCCTATAGAAGCCATATTCTAACTAAAAAATCAACCAAAAGAAAGAGAAATCTGCGTAAGGGCGGTTATATTGCCGCATGTGAAGCTTCTAATATTCGCAAGCTGATCCCTTATAAGTAAGCGATAGGAGGAAAGAACGATGAGAATAAAAAGAGCAGTGAATTCAAAAAAGAATCATAAAAAGGTCCTTAAGCTTGCCAAGGGATATTTTGGCGCTAAGAGCAGGCAATTCCGGGTAGCCAACCAGGCGGTAATGAAATCCCAGGCATATGCCTATGTAGGGCGTAAGCTGAGAAAGAGAGATTTTCGTTCTCTGTGGATCACGCGTATCAACGCTGCAGCAAGGCTGAACGGTATGAATTACAGCAAGCTGATCAACGGCCTGAAAAAGGCCGGTGTGGATATCAACCGGAAAATGCTTGCAGAGCTTGCCGTTTATAATGCGGAGGCATTTACACAGCTGACAGAGGTTGCGAAAAAAAGCCTTTCATAAAAGTTGTGCGCAATGGTAAGCTCATTGCGCATTTTTTATATCCGGAGGGAAGAGTATGCTGAAAATTACCAGCACGGCAAATGAACGGATAAAATATTTAAGGAGCTTAAAAACAAAAAAAGGCCGGGAAAAGAGCGGTACATATTTATTAGAGGGAAAAAGAGCGGTTACGGATGCGGATGCACACGGCGTGACCTTTGAATGCATCCTTGTTCAGCGGCCGGAGGACTTCCCGTTTCTGGAACATATGGAGCAGAGCCGGATGTTTCAGGTGTCTGAAAATGTGATGCAGGCGCTTTCAGATACACAGAGTCCGGAGGGAATCATCGCACAGGTGCGTATGCATGATACGTCTTTTGATGAAAATAAATTGTCAGGATTGATCGTATTTTTAGATCGATTGCAGGATGCGGGCAATTTGGGAACAATCATTCGTACAGCTGATGCCGCAGGAGCAGGAGCCGTTGTTCTTTCACCGCATTGTGTAGAGCTTTTTAATCCCAAAACAATACGGGCGACAATGAGTTCTGTTTTTAATATACCGGTTATGTGTGCTGTAAACAGTATTCAGGCACTTGACGCAATAAAACGAAAGGGCTATACCGTATATGCGGCGGCGCTCGGAGGCGAAGATATTTATACAGCAGAGGCGTTTGCATCGCAGAAGAGTTGCATTATTATCGGCAATGAGGGAAACGGTATTACAGACGCCGTACTTGAATATGCGGATCGAAAAATCGCGCTGCCTATGCGCGGCGGTGCGGAATCGTTAAATGCGGGAATTGCCGCAGGAATTTTTATCTATCATTTTATATTTGGAATTTAAGGGGGATCAATCATGTCGGGACATAGTAAATGGGCGAATATAAAAAATAAAAAAGCAAAGACCGATGCTCAAAAAGGTAAAATTTTTACGAAAATTGGACGGGAATTAGCTGTTGCGGTAAAATCCGGCGGACCGGATCCTCTGGTTAATTCCAAATTAGCGGATGTTATTGCAAAAGCCAAGGCAAACAATATGCCCAATGATACCATCATGCGCAGCATTAAAAAGGCCGCCGGCGAGGGCGACGGCGCAAATTATGAAGAGCTTACCTATGAAGGATACGGCCCGGCCGGCGTTGCCGTGATTGTAGAAATCGTAACGGATAATCGAAATCGTACCGCGGGAGAAATTCGCCATATCTTTGACAAGGCGGGCGGTTCCATGGGCGCTACAGGCTGCGTATCTTGGATGTTTGACAAAAAGGGTGTGATCGTTATCGCCAATGAGGGCAATATCGATGAGGAAACCTTGATGATGAGCGCACTTGATGCCGGGGCAGAGGATTTTATGCCTGTGGAGGATACCTTTGAAATCTATACCGCACCGGAGGATTTTTCAGCTGTGCGCCAAGCGTTGGAGGATGCGGGATATGACTTTTTAGAGGCACAGACGGATATGGTGCCGCAGAATACCGTTGCAGTCAGCGGCGAGGATGTGCTGAAGAAAATTTATTGGATGCTGGATCAGTTTGACGAACATGATGATGTGCAGAATGTGTATCATAATGCGGAACTTCCCGAGGAAGAAGAGGAAGAATAATTTTTATAAGCTATGGCAAGAAAGAGCCATAGCTTATTTTGTTAAGTCCGGAGTGCAGACGCATAAAGTATTTACGGTTGCAGCAGCCATGTTTTTTACAGATTGCAGATCCGCGCTTTTCAATTATCATAAAAGGTATACGTGGTAAGTTCCTATAGGCGGTCATTTATACGACTCTTGAAAGCATAGGCAGTATTAACATTTTATAATATATTGATGTTTGTTATGCAGCAGGAAAAGAATGGTGTCGATCGCTTCCAGCTGCGGGGATCCAAGCAGAATGACTTTGTTGATCCTCTCTTTGGCTTTTTCACTCTTTAACATATGGGAGGCAATCAATCCGCCCATGCTGTGCGCAAGGAGGATCACATCGTCATAGGTATTCACTTTCTCTT
>ENA-ORNQ01002204-ORNQ01002204.1-human-gut-metagenome-genome-assembly--contig:-NODE-2204-length-13497-cov-3.068293_pt1 | contig 13497 bp, 10 predicted proteins | sample MGYA00242116_ERZ509024 | MGnify/ENA primary metagenome ERZ509024 (study PRJEB26280, sample SAMEA2338697) | human gut metagenome | biome: human gut; feature: human-associated habitat; material: faeces...
TTTTTTACCTCCAAAGAAACCTTTGCGATCTGACTATACACATTCGCAGACAACTGAAAAGAAGAAATACACAAAAACAAGATTAAAAACTTCATCATTAAATACGTTTTTAACCATCTTCTTTGAAAAAGAAGACATCGGATTCCATTTTTTTTCATAAGTTTGTAAATTATAATGAAACATTTCCGGCTTAGCCGGTTGAAAGGCGGGATAGTGCCAATATTCCGTCTTTCTTTATTTTCTTTTAGCTATAAAAACTGTATTGTCTTTTATGGTGCAATTTATGCTCCCGACCGTTTCGATCATTTTCATCAATGCCTCGAAACCGTCATTACGCATCATACCCCCTGAAAAGGTAATCTCTTTAGATTCATCGTCTTCGAAATAAACCTCGACATTATACCACCGGCTCACCATGACCATGATATCTTCCAACCGCTGCTTACGGAAAATAAAACGTCCCTCTTTCCAGGCTACAAAAGGATAAACCTCAACTGCACGTTTCTGAAGTCGTCCCTCTTTATCTAAAATACTCTGTTCACCGGGTTTCAAAATAACCCTATCTTCTATAGATTCGAAACACACCGTTCCCTCGACCAATGTCGTCACTATTTGCCCTTCTTCCGAATAAGAGCGTACATTAAAACCGGTCCCCAATACCTGGATTTTAGAATCACACACTTCTACAACAAAAGGATGTGCTGCATCTTTAGCAACTTTAAAATAGGCTTCACCTTCCAAAGAGACGACTCGTTCTTTTCCTTTGAAAACAGTAGGATAAGCCAAACGACTGTCTGAATTCAAGAATACTTCAGTCCCCTCGGATAAAACAACTTTAAATGTCTCTCCTCTAGGAATACTTAATCTATGTATCTGTACTTTCTGTTTTCCTACTTCCTTGGTTTCTGTCTGAAGAAGAGCGCGACTATAATCTATTTCTTTAGAAGACAACTGTGCAGCGGAAGAAGACGAAAAAGATTCTACTACTTCTTTCAGTGGCTTTACTTCCTTCTCACCATTCACTTGTAAAGTGACTTGTTGGGCAACATGATTGGCTTGAAACACTTGAATGATTTCCGGTTGCGACGAAATCATCATTGCACGCAAAACTAAAATTATGACAACAGTTGCCGCTACACCTGTGATACTGGCCCACAACAGCATGCGTGTATTTTTTCTTCGATCGTCTTTAGAATGTTTATTATGAAAATCTGCCAGTTCATTCCGGACATCAATTGCCAGCATATTTTGTTTTTTCTGCATCTCTATCACAATTTCTGCCAAATCAGAACATGCTTGCAAGCACTCCTCATCTTCTTTCAAATTATGCAATTGATCAGCAGTTATATGAGAACGATTCTCCATAATTTCCAGGAATTCTTCTTCCGACTTGCTTATATTTATATTCTTTTCATCCATAAATAATGTATTCAATATATATATTTACGTTTTAAAGTCTATTCCGGTTACCCTCTTGCCCCAATTCTTCGCGAAGAATACGCAAAGCCTTTACTATATTCTTATGAATAGCCGCAACACTTACATTCAATTCTTCGGCCACTTCTTTATATTTCTTATTATGAATATAGCATGCTTCCAAAATATGATAATTATAAGGAGTCAACTTCTTCATAGCTTCACGAATACGCAAAACACGAGAATCAGAATGTTGTGAATCGACTTCTATCATTTTATCAGTTAATTGCGAAGTAAACTCTACATATTCTTCATGAATATTTTGCTTGCGAAGATAGTCAATGCAACGTGTACGAATGATTGTATAAAGATAAGTTTTAGCCGTCGCTTCTTCTATCTTTTCATAATTACGCCACAAATACTCAAAAGCATCACTTACGATATCTCTGCATACCTCAGCGTCATTTATAAAATAATATGCAAAATATACAAACTGTGCATACCATTCATTAAACATTTTGTCAAAAGTAGCCCTGTCATCCATTTAATATCGTATTCTTCTGTTATTTCTGGCAGACAAATATACATTAAAACTTAATACGCAGTTGCATTTGTACATCTGCTTTTTTATTTCCACAGATCAAATCATTGCCCGAACCGATCTCATTCCGGTCTAAATAGACTGTTTCGCCAAACTTGGTTATGAACAACCAGTGTTTATTCAGTTCATATCTGAGGCGGACGCTACAGCGAAACCCACGTCCTTGGAAGGACGGAGTGTAAAACGTATAAAGCAATCCGCTTTCCGAAACATATACACGCGAATCATAATCGTCTGTAAAAAAGTAACTGCCCTGAACGTCAGCAAACAGCCTGGCCCAAGGCAGTTGGGAGGATATCATTTGTGTAACCTGATATCCTATATTAGCAGCTCTGTCCTGAGAATGAGAATGATTATAATCTAAAGTTGTACGACTGCTTAACACATCTCCTAAAGAATAGTTCAAACGATAACGAAGTTGATGGTGAAAAATAGGAAGTGTTAGTGTTCCTTTACTACCTGTCCAATCCCGTTCCTTGCGTTTATAGCGGTACTTCAGATACATGGATAGATGGCTGCGTGGAGTGAAAGTGGCTTGAAGCAATCCATCTGTTCCGCGAGAGGGTTTATTTACTCTGTATTTTTTCCACGGAAAAGAAAATAAATCGAATGAGGCGAAGAATTTCCAATAGGCAAAAGGAGAAGTCTCCATGCCGATATAATATCCCTGTTCATTTTGTGTCGTACTTCCTTCACCAAAAGAATGGGCAAACATGGCCCAATAGTTATAAGAATAAAACCGGTGTATCAACATGATTTGAGTGTTTTGAACCGGTGAATACTGCAAACGGTTCAAAGAGGCCCAACCTTGTTTTCCTATGGCCGTCTCTCCTTGAAAAGAAAAACGATGCCAGCGATAAGCATAATCAATCCCTAGATTATAGAAGTTGTTTCCATGAAGATTGTATTTGGAATAGCCTGTTAATTCCGGTTCGTATGGTCGATTGAAAAGGTAGTAAATACCGGTGATACCCAATTGGATACGGTTGTGTTGATAACTCACGTGTCCACCTGTTAATTGCATGGTGAACAGGTTCTTCTTATCTGCTTCCTTTTGACTTCGATGTAGCCCGGTTTTATAGATAGAGGTGATTGCTCCGTCTGTGATTACTCCATCTAATGAACGGTGTGAATAGAAACCGGACATATCCCAATCTTTTGCCAAAGAAACAGTGGCAGCTACTCCTCGGAAATAGTTGTATTCGTCGGTAGAAGAATGTTTCTTTATTCCGCCACTGCGATTGTTGAAAGAAGAGGCATAAATTGTTTTTCCCATCAGATAATCAGTGCTAATCACTAATCCTTGTCCGAAACTAAGCCGATAGTTACCAATAGCTAATGCTTTTAATCGTCCACAATCTTTTAATAACAGATAAAAGGAATAATAATCATAGCCGTAGCGATTGTGTAAAGCTCCAAAAGGTTCTCCAGCATCTTTTTCAGCAACGACTCCTGCATAGAGTCGGTCACTGTATCGGAAACTGTATTTCACAGAGTTATAAACAGAAGGTCCTAAATAGGTATGTTCATAACCTTTTCGCCTATAAAATGGTATATCAAAGCGAGTTAACAGCTCATTCTTTCCATACTTTGCTGCGCTTTTCAACAGACTTTTCCACCGAAAAGCAGGTTCATTGTTAATAGCTTTTATACAGACAAAAGGTAGTAAATACTGGATTGTTTGCCTATCCATCTCTTCTACCAGTTGAAGTTCATAGATGGTTTTCATCTGTCCGTGTATATAGATGTAGGCCAGCAGATGTTCAATCTGAATATCACTAAGGAAAGGAAACTGTTCGAGTTGTTCACGGGTAGCAACATTCAAATTAACTGGTTCCTGCATACGATTGGAAAGTTCTTCCAATTCATTTTCCCAATTAGGAGTATTAACAGAGTTATCAGTTCCGTTATTAACAGATAAATCTTCAAGAACATCTTCTAAAAGACTTTCGGAAGGGTTTTGAGCACTACAAGCAGGAATTATTAACAGGCTGTTTATAATACTTATCAACCGTAAAAGTTGAATAGTTTTCATCAATAAAATGGTTTATTCTTCCTGCTTTTTTAACAGATAAGGCCGCAAAGATACTTTAAATAGGTTAACATCGAAGAGAAATGTCTGAATAATAAAATTTTAATTCTATTTTTGTATCGTGAAAAAGAGGCTTAACATAGTAGTAATGACGCTGTTTGCTATTGTTTGTTGTTCGTTGCGCCTGCAAGCTCAAGATAAACAAAGCATCAATGGATATTTGGTTCCGATGTGTATCTACAATGGAGATACCATTCCATGTGTCCAGTTAAGAACTGTGTATATTTTCCGTCCGTTGAAATTCAAAAATGAAAAGGAACGTCAGGAATATTACCGACTGATTCGCAATGTGAAAAAGGTATATCCTATCTCCAGAGAAATTAATCAGGCCATCATTGAAACTTACGAATATCTTCAGACTTTGCCCAATGAGAAAGCCCGCCAAAAACATATCAAACGGGTTGAAAAAGGATTGAAAGATCAATATACTCCCCGAATGAAAAAACTATCGTTTGCACAGGGGAAACTGTTGATTAAATTAATAGACCGCCAAAGCAATTCTACCAGTTATGAACTGGTGAAAGCATTTATGGGACCTTTCAAAGCGGGATTCTATCAGACTTTTGCTGCATTGTTCGGAGCCAGTTTAAAAAAAGAATATGATCCGCAAGGTGAGGACAAACTAACAGAACGTGTAGTGTTGATGGTGGAGAACGGACAAATCTAAAATCAATCGGCTTATAAGTTTATCAACCTCATAACCAATTGATCACTACTCAACCATACTAGTTATCATTTCAAGAATTAACAAACTTCCTGTAAGGTATTAATTTCCGGTTTCTCAGAAGTTAATACTTGAGTTCCCAGCTATTAATATGTATCATATAAGCTGTTAATACCTGACAACTCAAGTATCAACAGCCTGAAAACGAACTATCAACAACTATAATAATAACTACCCAACACCCATAGAATCAACATGGCTCCATATAGTTATAAACAGAACATAGTTATTGATTATAAATGAATTAACTAAGCTATTAACTCGTTATAAACAACTTATTAACCAATCCTGTATTATGACTATTAGTGTAACTTTTTGAACAAATCCCAAATCACAATACCAGTAGTTACAGAAACATTCAACGAATGTTTTGTACCATATTGAGGAATCTCTATACAGCCATCCGAATGGTTAATAACCTCCTGCTGTACCCCTTTCACTTCGTTTCCCATAACGATAGCGTACTTCTTGGTTTTATCCAGCTGGAGTTCATCAAGCATGATGCTTCCTTCCGCCTGCTCTACAGAATAAACGATATACCCTTCATTTTTGAGGTTATCAACAGCATCAACAGCGTTATTAACATACTTCCAGTCGACAGTGAACTCTGCACCCAGCGCAGTCTTATGCATTTCAGGGTGCGGTGGGGTAGCTGTTATACCACACAGATAGATACATTCAATACGGAAAGCATCCGAAGTACGGAACACAGAACCTATATTGTGCAAACTACGAATATCGTCCAGCACTACCACCAAAGGCAGTTTTTCAACCTGTTTAAACTCTTCGGCACTAATACGGTTCAGCTCTGTTATTTTCAGTTTACGCATACGTCTTTTCTTTTATTATGTTCTTGTCCACAAAGGTAATTCTTTTCAGTTAACAAGGTGTTGATAACGGTTTAAAACCTGTCAAAACTATCGGCAAAGATTTTGAAAAATAATTCTTGCATTATTCAAAAGAAGATATAAGAGGCCTTCATTATGAACATTCCAAAAAACTAACCCAAAACTTTCTACACAGACATAAACATATTTTTCAGCACTTATCTGCCTGTTTATATCCATAAAGTTTTTAACTTTGCACTTTATCAACAGGGAGTTAATAGCAAACTTCCATTTGACGGCATTTAACGATGCTTTCATTGATAATGAAGCAAGTAGGATAGGATATCTTGCCCTTTATATCAGTTCATAACTGACTCATAAAGCAGAAGTATGGACTAATAACTTATCCGGCAAGAAAAATCGTATTTATTTGCTAACATTATTAACAGGCTATCATCACTAACAAAGGATTTTTTTTAAAAGGAAAGAAATAAGAATATTATTATGAATGAACTCATAAAGGCTATTAACGAGCTAAAGAAAGAAAAGAATGCAATCATTCTGGGACACTACTACCAGAAAGGGGAAATACAAGACATCGCCGATTACGTTGGCGACAGTTTGGCATTGGCTCAATGGGCAGCCAAAACGGAAGCGGACATTATTGTGATGTGTGGCGTTCACTTTATGGGGGAAACGGCAAAGGTGCTTTGTCCGGACAAGAAAGTGTTGGTACCCGACATGGCGGCAGGTTGTTCGTTGGCGGACAGTTGTCCGGCGGATCAGTTTGCACAGTTTGTCAAAGAGCACCCGGGATACACCGTTATTTCGTACGTCAACACAACAGCTGCCGTGAAAGCAGTGACAGATGTGGTGGTGACTTCCACCAATGCGAAGCAGATCGTGGAAAGCTTCCCCAAAGATGAGAAAATAATCTTTGGTCCGGATAGGAATTTGGGTAATTATATCAACTCTGTTACGAACAGGAATATGTTGCTTTGGGACGGAGCCTGTCACGTGCATGAACAGTTCTCTGTTGAAAAGATTGTGGAATTGAAAGCGCAGCATCCGGAAGCGTTGGTCTTGGCACATCCCGAATGTAAGAGTACAGTATTGAAACTGGCTGATGTGGTAGGATCTACAGCTGCTTTGTTGAAGTATGCCGTGAACCATCCGGAAAACACGTATATTGTGGCTACCGAATCGGGTATCTTGCATGAGATGCAGAAGAAGTGTCCGCAGACAACGTTTATCCCTGCTCCTCCGAACGATAGTACGTGCGGATGTAACGAGTGTAGCTTCATGCGGTTGAATACGTTAGAGAAGCTCTATGAGTGTTTGAAGAATGAAGCACCGGAAATAACGGTAGATCCGGAGGTGGCTAAGAAGGCAGTGAAGCCGATTCAGCGGATGTTGGAGATTTCGGCTAAGTTGGGATTATAAAGAAATTTGGTTTTTATTATTGTTCTTGAATGAATAACAGTTAGAAACTGTTTTAAAATAATTCAATTCTTTAAAGATAAAAAAATCCTCCCAGTTTATTAACCGAGAGGATTTTTTATTGTTGATTATTGAATCAATTATTTTTTATTTGGATTCTTCCGAACTTTGAAGCATCTGGAACAACTTATCCAACTTCGGAGCCATGATAATCTCCGTACGGCGATTCTTGCTTCTTCCTTCTATTGTTTCGTTGTCATCAATAGGCATATATTCACCGCGGCCGCTAGGCTGAATCTGTAAAGGATTTACATTGTAATTCTTGATGAGGATACGAACTACGGAAGTGGCACGGATCACACTCAAATCCCAGTTATCTTTGAATTGTACAGTATTGATCGGTTTGTTGTCCGTATGTCCTTCGATAAATACGTCGATGTCCGTCTGTTTGTTCAATACTTCGGCCAGTTTGCCGAGAGCTTCCTCTCCACGTTTATCTAGGCGGGCACTTCCTGACTGGAATAATAATTTGTCGGACATCGCTACATATACTTTTCCGTCTTTTTCGCGAACGGTCAGCTCGTCAGTACTAAAACCAAGTAATGCATCTTTTACATTACTCAAGAGATTTTGTACCTTATCATTCTGCGCCTTAATCATGTCCTGCAATTCATTGATCGTGCGTTCTCTTTCGTTCAGCTCATTTTTCTTCTGGCTCAACAGCGCATTCAGTTTTTCCTGTTCAGTCATGTTGACATTCAACATACTCTGATACTGGCGGATACTGTTCCCCATCTTGGTCGTATCACGCAAGAGGTTTTTGACTTGTGCCGATAGCTGGTTACCAACTTCGCGGGAGTTATTCAACAACCCTTGCAGACTGTCTTTGCTTGCGGTGGCTGCCATCTCTGCAAGCATGAACTTCTTTTTTGTTACACACGAAGTACACAATAGGAGCGTAAGTAAAGTAAATAAAGTAATTTTCTTCATTGTGTTTTATATTTTAAGTGGGTATGTATAATCAGCTTTGCAGAAACTCACAAAGTTTCTGTACAGCCAGTGCACGATGGCTGATTTGGTTCTTGATATCATTTCCCAATTCGGCAAAAGTCCGGTCGTAACCTTCAGGCATGAAAACAGGATCGTAGCCAAATCCGGAATCACCACGTTTTTCTTTGATTATTTCGCCTTTTATCACTCCTTCAAAGAGATACTCCTTTCCGTCCAGTATCAACGAAATAGCGGTGCGAAATTGCGCTTTACGGTTTTCCTTTCCGTCCAGTTCGTGAAGAAGTTTGAGCATATTTGCCTGGGCGTCGTGTCCTTCACCTCCTGCATAGCGGGCGGAATAGACTCCGGGAGCTCCGTTCAAGGCTTCCACTTCCAATCCCGTATCATCGGCAAAACAATCCAGATGATAGTTTTTGTAGATATAGGAAGATTTTAATAACGCATTTCCTTCCAGTGTTTCGGCTGTTTCGGGAATATCCGTTTGGCAACCGATATCATTGAGACTTAATAATTCTACTTGATCTCCCAGGATAGCGGCCACTTCTTCCAGTTTATGAGCATTATTGGTAGCAAATACAAGTTTGCGTTTCATCATCTTATTTTTTGTTTTAACAGGGTTGTTCACTACTTATCAACCGGTTCTTATTTCACTTTCAGCTTATCGAATCCTTCGCCATACACACCGATAACGGAACTTTGAGAGATAAAAGCATTCGGATCAATGCGTTTTACCAAACGGAAAATTTCGAGTGACTGACGTTTCTTGGCAAGTACTACCAATACTTTCACATTGTTTTTACTGTACCATCCCGTACCGTCGAGTACCGTTACTCCCCGGTCGGCGTCTTTAATGATACGGTCGGCTATTTCATCATATTTCTTGGAGAAGATGAAGAATTGAACCGATTGACGAGCACTGTTGATAATCCAGTCGAGCACAACACCAATAATAAACAGGGTGACAAAACCGAAAATAACCCGGCGCCAATCATGAAATATAAAGTAACAGGAGCTGATAATGAATACATCACATATCATAATCATTCGTCCAAGTGATACATCTTTGTATTTATTGACGATGGCCGCGATAATATCTGTTCCGCCCGTACTTCCATTGTAGTTGAAAGTGATACCGAGGCCTACACCACACATGGCTGCACCGATAATACAAGCCATGAAGTCCTGTCCTGTACCAAGCAATAGCGGCTTGCCGTCCGGCGTCATATCCGGTGCTTCTACGTAATTGTTCACCACCAACTGGAATAACCAAAGCAGAAAAGTCAGCGTAAAAATAGCATAAGTGGTTTTTATACTAAATTTTGGACCTAATACCCGGATTGCGAAGGTCATCAGAACTGCATTAATGATGAAGTATGACCATTGGATTGGGAATCCTGTTGCATAATAGATAATAGCCCCGATACCGGTAGTTCCTCCGGTAGTTATCTGATAAGGTAACAGGAATGCTGCCCATCCCAAAGAATAGCTTATCAATCCGAGAGTGATGTAGATATAATCTTTCACTTCTCTCATTATTTCCGCTTTTGTCAGTTTATGCATGGATTTTAAGTTCAAGTATTAAGTAATAAGTGTTAAGTATTAACCTGGCGGATATATTTGGAAAACGACTACGGATAATACTTAATACTTATTACTTAATACTTATTGTTTTATACTTAATACTTTAAATTACAATGTTTACAATCTTTTTCGGAACGACAATGATCTTTTTCGGAGTCTTGCCGTCAATCCACTTCTGTGAACGTTCGTCGGCCAATACTGCGGCTTGGATAGCGTCCGAAGCTTCATCTGCTGCAAATTCCATATTGAAACGTGCCTTTCCGTTGAAAGAGATGGTATAGTTGATAGTATCTTCTTTCAGATATTCTTCGTTGTATGCAGGCCATTGGGCGTCGCATACGGAAGTTTCGTGTCCCAATACATCCCACAACTCTTCGCAGACATGTGGAGCGAAAGGAGCGAGAGTGATAACGAGCTGTTCCAGAATCTCTTTTTTGCTACATTTCAGGTTGAAGAGTTCGTTTACGCAAATCATGAATGCGCTGATAGATGTATTGTAAGAGAACTGTTCAATATCACCAGTCACCTTCTTGATTAATTTATGAAGGCTCTTCAATTCTTCTTTTGTTGCAGGTTCGTCTGTCACCAGATATTCGTCTGTACGGCTGTAGAACAACGACCAGAATTTACGGATAAAACGGTGTACACCGTCGATTCCGTTTGTATCCCACGGTTTGGACTGTTCTACCGGGCCGAGGAACATTTCGTACATACGAAGTGTATCTGCACCGTATTTCTCAACAATCATATCCGGATTGACTACATTGAACATAGATTTACTCATCTTTTCAACTGCCCATCCGCAGACATATTTTCCGTCTTCGAGGATAAATTCGGCTGTTTTATATTCAGGACGCCATGCTTTGAATGCTTCCAAATCCAAAATATCATTAGATACGATATTTACGTCTACGTGAATAGGGGTAACTTCGTACTGATCTTTCAGGTTCAGTGAAACGAAAGTATTGGTATCTTTGATACGATATACAAAGTTACTGCGACCTTGAATCATTCCTTGGTTTACTAACTTTTGGAAGGGTTCTTCCATTACAGACACACCCATGTCATACAGGAATTTATTCCAAAAACGAGAATAAATCAAGTGCCCTGTTGCATGTTCGGTACCACCTACATATAGGTCTACATTTTTCCAGTACTGGTCAATTTTCGGATCAACTAATGCCTGATGATTATGCGGGTCCATGTAGCGGAGATAGTAAGCCGAAGAACCGGCGAATCCCGGCATGGTGTTCAGTTCCAGCGGGAAGACGGTTACATGGTCAATCTTCTCATTTTCTATGACACATTTGTTTACTGTATCCCAAGCCCATTTAGTTGCGTGTCCTAATGGAGGCTCACCTGTTTCGGTAGGCAGGAATTTAGCGACTTCCGGAAGTTCCAGCGGCAGGCTGGCTTCGTCAATCATATAGGGCATTCCGTCTTTGTAGTAAACAGGGAACGGCTCACCCCAGTAACGTTGGCGAGAGAAAATAGCGTCACGCAGACGGTAGTTCACTTTCACACGGCCCAGATTGTGCTCTTTTACATATTTCTTGGTTGTCTCTATCGCTTCTTTGATGGTCAGTCCGTTCAATGAAAGATCACAGTAAGGAGTGACATCAAGACGCGGAGAATTGCAAACAATACCTTCTTTTGCATCGAAACTTTCTTCGCTAACATCACAACCTTCTACCAACGGACGGATTTCCAATCCGAAATGTTTGGCAAATGCATAGTCGCGGCTATCATGAGCAGGTACAGCCATAATAGCTCCTGTTCCGTATCCGGCCAGTACGTAATCGCTGATCCATACAGGCACTGCTTCACCTGTGAACGGATTAATAGCATACGAACCACTGAACACACCGGTAACACTACGGTCGGCAATACGTTCGCGTTCCGTACGTTTTTTGGTACGATCGAGGTAGGCGTCTACTTCTGCTTTTTGTTCAGGAGTCGTTAACTGTGCCACCAATTCACTTTCCGGAGCCAATACCATAAAGGTAACACCGAACATGGTATCTGCACGAGTGGTAAAAATAGTGAATTCGAGGTCACTGTCTTTTACTTTGAATTGCACTTCAGCACCTTCTGAACGGCCGATCCAGTTTCTTTGGGTTTCTTTCAGAGAATCTGTCCATTCGATCGTGTCCAATCCATCAAGCAAACGTTGTGCATACGCAGATACACGCAAACACCATTGACGCATTTTTTTCTGGATAACAGGAAAACCGCCACGTTCGCTGACTCCGTCTACTACCTCGTCGTTAGCCAGTACAGTTCCTAATTCGGCACACCAGTTTACCATTGTTTCACCCAGATAAGCGATACGATAGTTCATCAGGATTTCCTGCTTTTCTTTTTCGCTTTTGGCGTTCCACTCTTCGGCAGTGAAGCTGATATCTTCGCTGCAAGCGGCATTGAGTCCTTCGTTTCCGTAGATGGCGAAGGCTTTTTCCAGTTCTTCGATAGGACGGGCTTCCTGTTCGTCGTTGCAATAATAGCTGTTGAACATTTTTTGGAAGGCCCATTGGGTCCAATGATAATATTCCGGGTCGCAGGTACGGATTTCACGGTTCCAGTCGAAAGAGAAACCTATTTTGTCCAACTGCTCGCGGTAGCGGTCGATATTGTTGACGGTAGTGATAGCAGGATGCTGTCCGGTCTGGATAGCATATTGTTCTGCCGGCAAACCGTAAGCGTCATATCCCATTGGGTTGAGTACATTGAAGCCCTGCAGTCGTTTGTAACGGGCGTAAATATCCGAAGCAATGTATCCCAGCGGATGACCTACGTGTAGGCCGGCTCCTGATGGATAAGGAAACATGTTTAGTACATAAAATTTTTGCTTCGAATCATCTTCCGTAACTTGGTAGGTTTTCTCTTCTACCCACCTTTTCTGCCACTTCTTTTCAATTTCTCTGAAATTGTACTCCATAGTGATAAAGTTTTTATTTATAGTGATTTATACTGTTATTTCTAATTCGAGGCACAAATTTACGTGTTTATTTTCAGATAACCACGATTTCCCTATTGACTTTCTTGTTTTTATTTTGTATATTTGAGGTCAATAAAATAAAGAAATAACAATGAAATATATAAATTTTATTACATAAAGTTCAATAGGTTAATGTGCAAAATTGCATAACGAGGATAACGAATGGGCAAGAAACTGTGAAGGTTCTTGCCCATTTTTGTTGCAATAATTCGATTTGAGTAACTGAAAGTGCCTAAAAATAGTTTTTAATAAACTTGGGAACCGTTTATAATAAACTATTTCATTATTTATTAAAAACTCGAAGCGGGTTTATGCAATATCGGTGATAAAGTGTAAAGAAGAAATATCGTGAGGATTTGCCGATTTTTAGTTTTTTCCTTATTTGGTAAGATTTGTTTATACAATGAACCCTTTGCGTTTATTGGTATTTTATTTGACAGTGACCGGGTGCTTCGGCAGGAAGTGACTATTTATAGTTTTGTTTAGTCGAGATTCTGTCTGAAATATATTCATAAGAGTCGGTATATATTTTCGTGATTCCCTGTATCTTTGCGGCATTATTAAAAGTATAAGTATGAAACTGACGCACGGATACTATCATCTGATTGCCATACTGACGGTTGCTATCTGGGGGCTGACCTTTATTGCAACGAAAGTATTGATTAATCACGGACTCACTCCTCAGGAAATTTTCTTTTATCGCTTTTTGATAGCCTATATAGGTATTTGGGCGATTTCTCCAAAACACTTGTTTGCCGATAATTTGAAAGATGAGCTTTGGTTGGTGGCGGGAGGCGTATTCGGCGG
>ENA-ORNQ01002210-ORNQ01002210.1-human-gut-metagenome-genome-assembly--contig:-NODE-2210-length-13485-cov-2.281757_pt1 | contig 13485 bp, 11 predicted proteins | sample MGYA00242116_ERZ509024 | MGnify/ENA primary metagenome ERZ509024 (study PRJEB26280, sample SAMEA2338697) | human gut metagenome | biome: human gut; feature: human-associated habitat; material: faeces...
CCGCAGTATTTGACGCCGTTACCGTCCGCAAGGGGGCCAAAAAGGTCGGCCTGCGCACCGAGTCCTCCTCTCGCTTCGAGAAGGGCCTCGATCCCGTAACGTGTCTCGAAGCGCTTGACAGAGCCGCGCAGCTTACCGAAGAGCTGGGCGCCGGGAAAGTCTGCAAGGGCGTAATCGACCGATGTGCCTGGAAAGCGGAGGAACGCCGGATTCCCTGCAGCGTAGAAGCAATTAATGCGTTTATCGGCATCTCCGCGACGCAGCAGGAAATGGAAAGCATTCTTACGGCGCTTGCGTGCCAGCCCCATTTCGAAGAAGGCTACGTTACTGCGCCGAGCTTTCGCGGAGATCTGCTTTGCAGCGCGGACATTGCGGAAGAAATCGCAAGATTTTACGGATATAATAAAATAGAATCACGTCTCCTCACCGGCTGCTCCACCACGCTGGGGCACAGGAACCGCCGTCAAAAAATTCAGGACCGCGTCCGGAGGCTGATGACCGGTCTCGGCTATCATGAGATGCTGACGTTCTCTTTTACCAGCCCGACCGTATTCGAGAAGCTGGGCGTGCCGGAGGACAGTCCTCTGAGAGATGCCGTAGTGATTCAAAATCCGCTGGGAGAAGATTACAGCATTATGCGGACGACGATGCTGCCCTCCCTTTTGGATTCGCTGGCAAATAATTACGCACACCGCGTAGAGGAGGCCGCTCTGTTTGAAATTTCCTATGTATATCTGAAAACGGACAAATATCCGTATGAACTGCCGGAACACCGAGAGCTTCTTACGTTCGGCGGATATGCAAAAGACGGAAAAGCCGATTTCTTCTCCTTCAAGGGCGACGTAGAGACGCTTTTGAATGCGCTGAAAATCGAAAAATATGAATTTGAACCGGAAAAAAGCATTCCGTATCTGCATCCTGGCCGTACGGCGCGCTTGCTGATCGGCGGGAAAGAAGCCGGCGTCCTCGGACAGCTGCACCCTGAGACGGCGCGGAATTGGGGCTGCCCGGAAAATACCTTCGCGGCAATGCTTGAAACGGAGCTGCTCGCCGCGCACGTTCCGGATGTGCCGAAAAACAAGGAGCTTCCCAAATTCCCTGCCGTTACGAGAGACCTTGCGGTCGTTCTGGACCGGGATGTTCCGGCAGGACACGTGGAGCGCATGATCCGCGAACGCGGCGGAAAAGCGCTGGAAAGCTGCTCCCTGTTCGACTGTTATATCGGCGCGCAGGTGCCCGAGGGCAAGAAAAGCCTTGCCTATGCGCTTTCTTTCCGGGATTCGACAAAAACGCTTACGGACGAGGATGTCAATAAATATATGAAGAAAATTTTGAACGGCCTGGAAACCAAATTCGGCGCAAGCCTCAGATGACGGGGCGAAGGCATGAGCATCTACGAATTTCTGAAAGAGAAAAATCCGGAGGACACCGCGTCGGGCAGCTGCCCCTTGCCCGACAGCGGGGATCTGTATCTTCGCGCGGATGAGGTCTGGGTGCCGGGCGCATTTGAAGGGATCCTTCTGCGGACAGATATGCGGATCAAGCAGCATTTGCTGATTAATTACCGGATCGCCGGAGCCGTCAGGAGGCAGGCGCTTCGGCCTTCGAAGGCACGTTTGGCAAAGCTGGAAAAATTGCTGTCAAAATATTCCGCAATTTCCCTGGCGGATCCGCTTTGCTCCATCTGCGTGGCGATTGGGCTTGTTTCCTCATCCGAGAAAAAAGAAGCGCTGCGCCGTCTGGCGCTGGATCTGGCGCTTCACGGAGACAAACGCGAGCCGGTTAAGATTGGAATCGCGCTGCTCGGAATCTGCGGGAATCCGGACGATGCGGAGCTGGTAAAGCCTTTGGGGCTTCATAATGAATTTACCTTGTACGCGGCGGGAACTGCGGTTCGGCTGCTGGAGCCGCCTGCGCGCGGCGCTTATCTGCTCGAGCTGGCCGAGCACGTACATGGCTGGGGCAAAATTTCCGTTCTTTACGAGCTGGATTATTCGGATCCTGCCACTTGCTTGTGGGCAATCAAGCATGGCTGCGAAAATACCGTAGGCTTATCCTATCTATCGAACGTTTGCGCAACAAAAGGAAAAATGGCCGATGTGCTCTCGGAGCTGCGAGAGGGCCGTTTCTCCACGGCAGAGGAACGGGAGCTTTTTCACGGAATCTGCGATATTTTTACGGGATTGCTCCACCCGGAGGCCGGAAATGACGGACTCAGCGAATATGCCGACGCGCGCTGCGCCGCAGAACGGTTTACCGCGCTGTGTGCAGAGCGCCCCGAGCTTGCGGCCTCCGACGGCCGCGTGCCGGAAATATTGGACGGACTGAAATTTATTTTATAACGGATCGTGCGGAGGAAAAACGAAAATGGCAAAAAGAATTGCAATCATAACGGGCGCATCGTCCGGACTGGGAAAGGAATTTCTGAAGGCGCTGCTGCCGGACGCGCCGGAGCTTGACGAAATCTGGATTATTGCAAGAAGGCTGGAAAAGCTTTCGGAGGCTGCCTCAGAATGCGGCGCAGCCGCGGAAAAGATCCGCCCGATTTCGATGGATCTTACGGAGACGGCGGCCTATGAAAAACTGGAAGAGCTGCTCCGCACCGAGGAGGCCGACGTCCGCGTGTTGATTAACAACGCGGGCTGCGGCGTTCTTGGCAACGTGGCAGATATGCCGCCGGAGGGACAGATCCGGATGACGGATCTGAACGTCCGCGCGCTGACCGCAGTGGCTGCAGTTACCGTAAAACACATGAGCGCCGGCAGCTATATTATTAATACCTGCTCCATCGCCTCCTTTGCGCCGAACCCGAGAATGACGGTATACAGTTCGACTAAAGCATATGCTCTAAGCTTTACAAAAGGATTGCATGTGGAGCTTAAGCCGAAGGGCATTAATGTGCTCGCAGTTTGCCCGAGCCCGATGCGCACAGAGTTTTTAGACATTGCAGGAATCAGCGGCGGAAAATCGAAAACCTTCGAAACGCTGCCGTACTGCGATCCGGAGATGGTAGCGGTTCGGTCGATCAAACGAGCCAAAAAGGGAAAATGCGTTTACACGCCGCGGCTGTTTTATAAATTTTACAGAGTGCTCGCGAAGCTGCTGCCCCACAATCTTGTAATGAAAATGAGCAAAACATGAAGTGAAGATTGACACAGGAAAACCAAATCTGTATAATATTTCTCGCATGTATGAATAGGGGGGCATGATTCTCTTGCGCGTTAAATTAAAATATCTTTTGCTGATTCCGATCGATCTCATTGTAATTTTTACAAGTTATACGCTTTGTTTTCTATTCTGGGATCTGAACGCTCCTGCTTCCGCGCCGGAGCTGATCCGCTGTCTGCCGCTGATCTGTGCGCTGGCCGCTGTATATTTAATCGTATATTTTTTGTTCGATATGTATAATATTTCGCTCCGCCAGATCTCGTTTCCAGATCTTTTCACCATTTTTTTTGCCAACCTGTCTTCAATGGTCCTGTCGTTAGCCATAAACTTTTTCTTCGCCGGCGTTCTGAAGGACAGGCTGCCGTCCTTTCACTACGGCGTGGTGCTGATGGCATCGGCGCTCATTCTGCTGGGCTCCTGCTTCGTGCGCTGCGCGCCGCGTGCAGCCATTATCTTGCGGTATCAGGTGAAAAATAAAAGAAATCATAATAAAACGTGTCAAAACGTTATGATATACGGAGCGGGGCAGGCCGGAAGCACGCTGTACAAAGAATTTGCACGGAATCCGGAGCTGGGAATGCGTGTCTGCTGCTACTACGACGATGATCCGCAGAAAGCCGGCGGCCGGCTGAACGGTCTGAAAATATACGGCCCGGGAAGCAGTCTTCAGAGGATCGTCAACGATTACGCCATTAAAACTATTATTATCGCTGTTCCGTCGGCTTCCGGCGAGCATCAGGCGGAAATGGTCAACCGCTGCAAATCTCTGGGATGCCGGCTGAAAATCCTGCCGCTGCTATATGATCTGGTGATCGAAGAGGAAAGCCTGTACCGGAATCTTCGGAACATCGACGTCAACGATCTGCTCGGCCGGAAAGAAAAAAATATCAATATAGAGGACGTAAGCGGATATATCTGCGGAAGGACGATCCTTGTTACGGGAGCCGGCGGCTCCGAGCTTTGCCGCCAGATTTCCAGATTCCGGCCGCGCCGCCTTGTTCTGTTTGATATTTATGAGAATAACATGTACGATCTGATCAGCGAGCTGACGATCAATCTGCATCTCGACCAGGAAATGGAAATCGTTTCTTATATCGGCTCGGTGCGCGATTTCGAACGCATCAACGGGATCTGCGCGCAGGAACGGCCGGATGTAATTTTCCATGCGGCGGCGCATAAGCATGTTCCGTTTATGGAGGAGGCACCGGGAGAGGCTGTCAAGAACAACGTATTCGGAACGTATAACGTTGCAAAAGCAGCGGATTTGAACCATGTCGGAACGTTTGTCCTGATTTCCACGGACAAGGCCGTCAATCCTACCAATGTTATGGGTACGACAAAGCGCCTTGCGGAGCTGGTTGTCCAGGCATATGCGCAGAAAAGTCAGACGCGTTTCGTTGCGGTGCGCTTTGGAAACGTGCTGAACAGCAATGGCAGCGTCGTTCCTTTGTTCAAGCGTCAGATTGCAAACGGCGGCCCCGTGACCGTCACGCACCCGGAAATTACGCGCTTTTTTATGACGATTCCGGAAGCGGCGAGACTCGTGATCCAGGCCGGCTCTATGGCAAAGGGCGGAGAAATTTTCGTGCTGGATATGGGAAAGCCCGTTAAAATTTTAGATCTGGCGATGGACATGATCCGAATTTCCGGCTACACGCCCGGCGTCGATATGAAAATCGAGTTTACGGGGCTGCGTCCGGGAGAAAAGCTGTATGAAGAACTGCTTCAGGATGAAGAGGGCACTTCTGAAACGTCGCACGACGGAATTTTCATCGGCAGTCCGTCCCACGTGACCTGGGAAGAAATTGAAAGAATATTAAAAGAGCTTCGGGAAGCGCTCGCCGCTTCGTCCGACGAAGCAATTATCGAATGCCTGAAACGGAACGTGCCGACCTATCATCCGGAACGGAACATGGAGAAAAAAGCATATAATTCAGCGAAAGTTAATTGAATATTCAAAAATGTTTCTTCCGACGACATGCGCAATACAAGATACTTTTATATACTTTAAAATAATTATTCGCGCGGCGTTGCGCTATAAATGCGAAAAATGCATGGATTTCGGAGGTCGGTTGGATGATTGAGATAAAAAATCTCACGAAACGGTACGGGCAGATACGGGCTGTCGACGATATTTCGCTTACAATCAAAAAAGGAGAGATCCTGGGATTTCTGGGGCCGAACGGCGCGGGAAAGTCCACCACCATGAATATATTGACGGGATATATTTCCGCCACGTCGGGTTCAGTTTCGGTCGGCGGATACGATATCATGGATTCGCCGCGGGAGGCGAAGCGTCTGATCGGATATCAGCCGCCTCTTTATTACGACATGACGGTAAACGAGTATTTGCGGTTTATCTGCGATTTAAAAAGCGTTCCCCTGAAACAGCGCAGGCGCCAGCTGGACGAAATTCTGTATCTCGTCAAAATCGGCGACATGAGGGACCGGCTGATCAAGAATTTGTCAAAAGGGTATAAGCAAAGAGTCGGCGTTGCGCAGGCGCTCGTCGGAAACCCTCAGGTTTTGGTTCTGGACGAGCCTACCGTAGGACTGGATCCGAAGCAGATCATTGAAATCCGGAAGCTGATCGGGGCGCTCCGCCATGAGCATACGATCATACTGAGCACGCATATTCTGCAGGAGGTTAACGCCGTCTGCAGCACGGTAGCCGTAATCAATAAAGGAAAATTGGCGGCGTCGGGTTCCGTTTCCGATTTTACGGCGGCCGAAGGCACCGTCAGCAAATTTATGATCAGCGTCGTGGGAGGCAGCGGGAAATCCGAAATTCAAAAAGTGCTGCAGAATGTGGACGGCGTCCGCCGCGTGGATTTTGTGCGCGTAGATAAGGACGCGTTTATTTTCAATGTGGAATCCGAAAAGAAGAGCGACGTGCGGCGCGGCGTGTTCAATGCGCTGGCACATGCGAATATGGCCGAAATCGAGCTGCGCCCGGTCGGCCGGACGCTGGAAGAAATCTTCATCGATATCGTCAGCAAGGAACAGGTCCCTGCTGCGGAATAAATTAAAGGTGCGTGTTTTTATATGTTAACGATTTACAAAAGGGAGATGGCCTCTTATTTCCGCTCTCCCGTAGCGTATTGCATTATGGGATTTTTCATGGCGATCGTAGGCCTGATGTTCTGGATCAACAATATTCTGAACGCTTCAGCGCTGTTTTCCCAAACGCTGAGCTCCATAGGCGTGTTCCTGACGTTTATTGTTCCGATTATTACGATGAAGCTTCTGTCGGATGAAAAGAAGAACGGAACGGAAGTATTGCTCAGAACGTGCCCCGTTCCGATGTGGAAGATCGTAACCGGAAAATATCTTGCTTCCGTTACGCTTTTTCTGATCATGACGCTGCTTACGTTTATCTTTCCCGTGCTGATCGCATTCCTTGCGGAGGAAGGAGCCGTGCTGGGGACCGCGCAGGATTTGGGCAGTTATATCGGGTTCTTCTTATTGGGAGCCTCTTACTTAGCAATCAGCCTGTTTGTCTCCTCTTTTACGGAAAGCCAGGCGGTGGCGGCGGTAGCGGGAATCGTTACATTAATCATTTTCTATTTTCTGCAGTCGATCGGCGCGTCTTTGGGAACGGGATTCGGCGCCGCGCTGCAGTGGATCGCACCGCTTGCAAGATATCAGGATTTCACGGTAGGCTCTTTTAATTTCGCTTCGCTGATCTTTTATATTTCGTTTTCGGCGATGCTCGTGTTTATGACCTATGTCAATCTGGAAAGAAAACGCTGGAACTGAGCGCCTGCTTTTGAAAGGAACGGAACTCTATGCTTAAGAAAAACAGAAAAGAAAATCCTCTGGACGAACATACGGCTCCTAAAACAGGCAGCTTATTAAAGAGACGCGTTAATTACGGGATCGGGTATGTTTTGCTGATTGTCGCTACGATCGTAGTGTTCGTGGTGGTGAATGTAATTCTGGAACGGCTGCCGATGTCTGTGGATCTGACGGCCAATGAGCAGTTTTCCATTACGGATGAAACGGAGGAAATTCTGGAGAATCTCAATGAAGACGTTGAAATCATTGCGCTTTACGATCGGGTAAAAGGAATGGCGGATACGCAGCGCGCAGAGGTGATCCGGATTCTGGATCTTTACGATGCGTATTCACATGTCAGCGTCTCCTATGTTTCTCTGGACAGCAACCCGAATATCGTCAACGAGACGGTAGGCCAGGCGAGCGCAGCCGCCTATTCCGAAGGCGACTATATCGTTAAAAGTGGAAAACGCACGAAACGGATAGCGGCAAACGATATGTTTGAAACGTCTACACAATATATCAGCAATATTATACCGGTTACTTACGCCACCGGCAATCAGACGGAGCTCCGGGTGAGCACGGCGATCAAATATGTGACGCTGGAAACGATCCCGAATCTGTACGTTTCTACCGGACTGCAGGAAGAAGACATGTCTTACTTTGGTAAAATATTCGAAGATCTGGATAACATGAACATTCTTGTAAAAGAAATCAACCTGTCCCAGGTTGATGCGATCCCCGAGGATGCCGGAGCGATCCTTTTCCTGAGCCCGAAGCGGGATTTGTCCGAGCTGGAATACGACATGCTGCACCAGTGGCTTTCTTATGACGGCGGGATGGCGTTTTTTGCATTCGATTCCGATATGACGGCGACGAGCCTGGAGCGCTTCAATCTCCTGCTTTCGGAGCTGTACGGTTTATCCGTCAACAATGATATCGTATCCGACGAGGAGCCCTACCAGATCGCAGCGGCGGCAAAGCCGTCGGTCATTACGGCGTCTGCGCATAGCAACGGTCCGCTTTCTGTGAACCCTCTGAACAGAACATACTTTTCCTATGATTCCAGAAGCATCAATCTGCTCAGCACCGCCGGATATTTTGAATCGTTTCCGCTGATTCAGACCTCGTCTACCGCTACTTCGACTGCGTACGGGACGGGCGCGGAAACGGTAGGAGTCGCGACGCTGGCTGCGTGCGGTGAGTATTACGGAAACGGGGAACATTCGCGTGTCGTCGTCTTGGGGTCAAGCCTCGGTCTTACGGATGAAAATATTCAGCAATATTCCGACACCGCATCCGAGCTTTTGTTCCTATACAGCGTCGACTGGATGCTGGGAGAGGACACCATGGAATCGCTGAATATTGAAACAAAACAGTATTCTACGACGGTTCTTACGGTAGACAGCGCCAAGAGCAAATGGATCTTTGCTTTTTCCGTGATCATATATCCGGTCGCTATAATTGCGGTCGGTCTGGTAATCTGGCTGAAACGGCGCCATCTGTAAAGTTCAGGAGGAAACGAGCTATGAAGCAGTACAAAACAACGATCATATCCCTTATTATAATCGCGGTGGTAGCGGCGGGGTTTTTCATTGTATCTGCCGTACTCGACCGAAATCAGACGAATGAGGATCCCGCCGGCGCCACCGCGGAAGAGCAATCGGGCGAGAAAATTTTTAATATCGAAAGCGTTTCGGAAATCGGTGCATATGAATGCAATATTGTCGACGACATCAAGCTGGAACGAGACGCCTCCGACGATTGGACTTGTACGACTTATCCGGATCTGGCGCTCTATGAGGCCGGAATCGTCTCCGGACTTAACTCGATAAGGCAATGCATGGCGGTCCTCGTATACGAGGGTGAGATTACCGACGAAATCATAAGAAACTATGAAATTTCACGCACCGAATATATCAAGGTGCGGCTGAAGGATGGAACGGAATATACGCTGCGCTTCGGGATGCAGAAGCCGGGGACGTCGTCCTGCTTTGCCGTTGTGGAACAAACGAATAAAGTATATTTGATGAACAGCACGTATAAAGATTCCATTATCATAACGAAAGAAAATCTGCTTCACACAAAGATTTTTAATTTTAATGATGAAGGAAAAATCAAGGGAATAGAAATCCAAAAGTCCGGAGAGCAATTTGTGGTTCTTTCTGCGGTTTTGTCTAATGAAAACAGAACGTGGACCATGGAATTCCCTCTGAACAGAGAAGGCGACGATTCGCATATCGAGGATGTGCTTACGGCGGTGACTTCCTTGTATACTGAGGATTACATCGAGGGGGACTGCCAGGACCTTTCAAAATACGGTCTTGAAAATCCGTATTATGTTCTGCGGCTCACGGACAACAAGGGGACACAGACTCTGTCCCTCGGCAATAAGGTTCCGGCGGGAAATGCATATTATTGCATTTTCGGCGGAGAAAACAACGTTTTCACCGTAGGGACCTCTACGCTCACCTTCCTTGATGATACGGAGCTCAAGTACATGAATCCTTCCATTTTCAACAGAATGTACACGGAGCTTGAACTGATCAAAATCGACGTGACGTGCGGGGAATTTAATGAGTCGTACACGATGGGCTTCGACATTTGGGAGGACGGAGAACAGCTGTATTTTAACGATGAGCCTCTTCCGGATGACAATACCATTATCCGGGCATTCCGAAGAATGAATACGGCGCTTTATTCGCTCGATCTGGTCGGGCTGGCTCCCGAGCCGGAGACAAAAGGGGAACGTCTGATCGCAGTTGAATATCACACCAGCAGTGGGGAAACGATTCTTGTAGAAGGCTTCCGAAGAGATGAAACGACGATGAGCCTTTATGAGAACGGCGTCTATTGCGGAGGCTACGATCATATCCGCCAGATCACAGGGACCAATGAAGCTTACGGAATCCTTGGAACGCTGGAAAATTTCAGAACATTATCAGGAATGAATTAAGGCAAAGCTTCATACCATTATAGGGAACGACATCTGTAAAGAAGCTGTTTCAGATCAAAAATGCGTTTATTGTCGGCGCCGTTTATCTTTCTGCGATTATCGGCGCCGGCTTTGCTACCGGCAGAGAAATAATGACATATTTTGCGCGATTCGGATACCCGGGATTGATCGGCCTTTTCGCAGCGTGCGCTCTGATTGCGTTTTGCGGCGCAAAGGCGCTTCTGACAGTACTGCGCGGAGGACTTCGTGATCCGCATGCGCTGAATATCGCGCTGGGCGGAAAAGGCTTTGGGACGTTTCTTACGATCTGCTGCGGCTTGTTTGCCTATTCCGCTTATATTATCATGCTTGCAGGAATTCGGCAGCTCTGCGGCGGCAGTCTGGCGGCCGTCCTTCTCGTTTCGGTCTGTGCATATATCGTGTTATATAAAGGCTTCGGCATGCTTGTAAAGATCTGTGGGATCTGTGCGCCGCTCCTCGCGGTTGCAATCGCAATAACGGATTTTTCTCCTCCTGCTTCCGCTGGCGGAAAGTCTCTTCTCCCGGCATCGTAAGCGGCTGTTCCAAACAAAACGGCTGCTGCGGCAGCCACTTATGAATGCAAGCCGCTTCAAATTGCAGTAAAAGCAATTCTCTATGCGGGATACAACGTACTGACTTCTATTTGCGTTCTCGGCCGTTCCCTTCATCTGCTGGAATCCGGAAAAACCGCCGTCCGGGGCGCAATCCTTGGCGCCGCAATGCTTTTTCTTTCCGGTGCGGCGGTGCTGGTCGCGCTGGTACACGGCGGTATTCCGCCGAATCGGTACGAAATGCCGGTATTGGCTTTATTTGCGGAAGAAAGTCTCGTTTTCCATGCGGTGCTTTTGATTACGATGTTCATCTCGGCGATTTCGGGATTAACCAGTACATGCGTTTTCTTTACGGGCCTTTTGCCGGAACGGAAAATGGGGATTCTTCTGGGCCTTGCCGCAATTCCTGCGACTTATATTACATTTGGAAAGCTTATGGATGTGCTGTATCCTATATTCGGCATCGCAGGAATATTTTTGATGATTGTACTTGCGCTGATAGGGAAGAAAAATGTATAATATCAAAAACAGGATCATATCGGAGAGGTCGGGAAGAGTTTGCCGGATACAAAAGAAAAGCACGAAAAACGGTCAAAGATCATACCGCATGGAGAAATGGACAAACGCCGTGCAGCGCAGAGAAGAAAGCGCAGGCGGCTCCTAGGCCTGATTGCCGCCGTCATTGCAGCCGTTTTGCTGATCGTGTTTTTCGCAAAGGGCGGATATGAAAAATTTCTTGATCTTCTGGGCATAGAACGGAATATTGCCGTGACGCCGACCATTACGGAAGTTGCGTGCGAGCTGAAAGGCGAACCCGTCATAGCCGGCGTCGGCGGTACGATAATCATTTATGACGAACAGGGCGTAACCGGTTACGGATCGGACGGGAAATGGAAGTGGAACGAGGCCTGTACGCTGGAAAATCCCGTCGTGTCCTACTGCGGCGGCAGCGTGGTTTATACGGATTCGGGCGGCACTGCCGCATACGCGTTCGGCCCGGAGGGAATCCTGTGGCGCTATGGCAGCGAGAAGAAGCTCATGGCCGTATTCGGCGGCGCTTCGGGGCAGATCTGCATGATCCATGAAGAAAACGAATACCTCTCGGCTGCAACGATTTTTGAATATGACGAAAAATCTTCCGCGCTGAGAGAGCTTTTCACTCGGAAATTCGGCTCGCATTATATGCTGGCGGGAGCCATTTCTCCGGACGGCAGACAGCTGGCGCTTTCCGGCGCATATTCGAATGGCGGCGACGCAGCCGGAATCGTATCCTTTCTGAGAATGTCCGACGGCGAAGTCTTTACAAGTAATGCGGAAGAGGAAATTTATGTAAAACTGTTTTACGCAGACGACGGAAGGCTGTTTGCCGCAAACAGCGATTCCGTGCGCGTTTTATATCATTCCCTGACGGCGTCCTCCGAGGAAGATTCGGATCAGGAAATCTGGAACCGAGAAAATGGACGGGAACTGCTTACGGACGCCGTACTGGTGAACGGAAAATATCTTGTAGCGGCCCTGGGCTCCGAGGAATCGGGGAAAACCGTTGTGAAGGGCTACGATACCGCAGGAAAAGAACGTTTAAATTTTGAAATATCCGGCAATATTATCGGTATGCATACCGCCGGAGACGCCGTGCTGCTTTATACAGACAGATATATATATATGTATAATGAAAAGGGGCTCCTGATCGGGACGCAGGAGGCAGGCTTTACGATTAAGAAAGCCGTATGCACGGACAGCCGCCACGCCGCGGTATACGGGGACGGAAGAGTTCTTTCCGTATCGTTTCAATAAATTTTACGGAGGTCATGGAGATGTTGGTCGATATTATAGTTGTCGTAATCGTGCTTGCTTTTATTCTGGTGGGATGGAAAAGAGGCTTTATGCTTTCCGTTTATGCTCTTTTTTCCATGATTGTTGCCGTCGCGCTCGCCTGTGTTTTATCGCCCGCCGTATCGGCCGGGCTTGAAAAGACGGGGCTTCAGGATAAACTGGAAACGAAAATTTCGGCTTATGTCGAAACCGAGCTGACAGAGAAATTCGGAGAAAACGCTGACATCAGCACGGAGGAAGCCGCTGAAGAGCTTCCGCTTCCGAGCTTTTTGACGGGAAAAATCGCTGAGGATGCCGAAGAAAGCGCGGCGAGTCCGATAAAAAGCGTTTCCGAGCGTGTCGGAATAAAATCCGCCGAATTGATCTGCGGCGTCATTGCTTTTATTCTTATTTTTTTCATAGTAATGGTAATCATGATGGTGCTGAAGATTATATTAAAGCTGGCCTCGAAGCTCCCGGTGCTCAAACAGGCAGACGCGGTCGGCGGCGTGCTGATCGGTTTTGTACAGGGAGTTCTGTTTATCTGTGTCCTGGCGCTGCTGCTTTCCGTTTTCTCTTCGACTCAGAGCATGCGGGGGATCGTTTCGGCCGTGGAGGATTCGCATATTGCAAAATATATTTATGAAAACAATTTTATCGGCCAAATAATATCCCGTCTGTTTTGAATTTACGAAAATAGGTGTTGACAAACTATCTTTTTTTGTGTTACATTAGTCAATGCGCTTTAGGCGATGGAGGTGTAGTGACATGAGAGTAAAGGTAACGATGGCTTGTACGGAGTGCAAACAGCGGAATTATACGACGATGAAGAATAAAAAGAATAACCCGGACAGAATGGAATTCAGCAAGTACTGTAAATTCTGCAAAAAGCATACGCCTCACAGAGAAACGAAATAATTTTTCGATTTGCAGAATGCCAAGCAGTTTAAGGATGTGTTTTGATGGCGAAGGAAAAAGAAAAAAAAGCAAAGAAGCCGAATTTCTTTAAAAGAACAGGCACCAGGATCGCCTCTTTTTTTAAGGGAATCGTTTCGGAAATCAAAAAAGTTACATGGCCTACCAAAAAACAGGTTGTATCCAATACGCTGTCTGTTCTGGCGTTCTGTCTTGTGGTCGGGGCAATTATTTGGCTCGCAGATTTCGGATTGAAATCCCTGATGAGTCTAATTACCAGACTGA
>ENA-ORNQ01002226-ORNQ01002226.1-human-gut-metagenome-genome-assembly--contig:-NODE-2226-length-13449-cov-9.679633_pt1 | contig 13449 bp, 11 predicted proteins | sample MGYA00242116_ERZ509024 | MGnify/ENA primary metagenome ERZ509024 (study PRJEB26280, sample SAMEA2338697) | human gut metagenome | biome: human gut; feature: human-associated habitat; material: faeces...
GGCGGACGCACCGCAGAAGGAAAACGGAAAAACGGGAGATATCACGCTGCCCGTGCAGGCAGCGGAGGCGGACACGGACACGGAAAAAACCGTGTCCGTGGAGGCGGAGCCGGAGGCGCTGGAAACGCGGGACGAGCTGGCCGCGCGGAGCCTGCCGGAGGAAATGGCGTCGGTCACGGCGCAGTGCGCCGTGGGGCAGATGCTGTACCTCGGCGGCGTGGGACAAGACGGCGCTGTCTTTGCGCGGATGGATGCGGCGGGGGAGGTCGAAATGCAGACGCTGCCGGAGCCGTTTGACTTTTTCTATGCGCTCTGCCGGACGGAGGACGGCTTCGACGCGCTGTGCGGCAGCTATCCGCTGACGTATATGGACGCGGACGGCAACTTGGCGCAGAGCGACCCGTCGGAGGGCAGCATGACGCTGCTGCATTTCGACGCGGACGGGCGCTTCCGCGCTGAAACGCCGCTGGCGGAGCGTTACGGCGGGAACGGCGAGAACTTCAAGGGCATGGTGAAGGCCGGCGGCGGGTATGTCTGCCAGGGGCCGCGGACGCTCGTATTCCTCGCGGAGGACGGCACGCAGCGCGGACGGATCGACGCGCAGCAGGACTCCGGACAGGTGTTTGCCGCGCTTGCGCAGACGGAGACGGCGGTCTATGCGCTGGTCTGCGACCGGTATACCGATGCGGCGGAGCTTTGGACGCTGGATACGGCGAACGCCGCCGCGAAGGCAGCGCTTCCGCTCGACTGCGGGCAGGCGGAGGGACTTGGCATCGACGCGGACGGCGGGCTGCTGCTCAACACGGAGGAAGCCGTTCTGCGGCTGGACGCAGGAAGCGGCGAAACGCAGACGCTGTTTTCGTGGGAGAGCCTCGGCGTGAACGGGCAGAGCTACGCGGTATTGGAGCCATGGGCGGGTGGATATGCGCTCTATGAGCCGTATCAGGAGACGGCGGACGCCATCCAAAAGGTCACGGCTGCGCCGCGAAGGGAGCTGACGCTTGCAGCGGGCGACGTGCGGGGCCTCACGGCCATCGTCAACGATTTCAACCGCAGCCAGACGCGCTATACCGTGAAGATCGTAAACTACGGGGCGGAGGAGATGGATCGGCTTCGGACGGAGGTGCTGGCGGGAAACTCGCCGGAGCTCTTCTGCTTTGAGACGCCGCAGACGTCGCTGACGAAGGCGTGCGCCGATCTCTACCCGATGCTCGACGCGGATGCAGAGCTTGGACGCGGGTTCTTCGTACCGGGACTGCTCGAGGCCATGACGGAGGGCGGCGCGCTGTACTGGCTGCCGTACAGCTTCCATGTCAGCACGATGATCGCCTCGGCGGACGATTTCGACCACGCGGGCGTGTCGTTTCAGGAGCTGGAGACGCGGCTCGCGGCGCTGGACGGAGAAAAGACGCTTTTCCAGCCGTTCGTCACGAAGAGCTGGCTGCTGAGCGTGCTGGCGCCGTTCGCGGCCGCGCGGCTCGTGGATGAAGCGGAGGGAACGTGCCGCTTTGACTCGGAGGAATTTCTGGAGCTGCTGGAGTTCTGCGGCCGGTGGGGCGCGGAGGAAAAAAGCGAGGAGGACCTGGTGCTGGCCTATGAGAGCGGCGCGGCGGAGCCGTTCACGGCGGTGCTGGAATACGGAACCTATGTCGGCGTGCCGCCAATGACGAGCTACGCAGACCGCTTCTACTTCCTCGGCTATCCGACGCAGGACGGCACGGAAAAGGGCGGTATGTTCGGGCTGGAGCTGTGCTTTGCGATGGCGGCACAGCCGTCCGACCCGGAGGGAGCGTGGGAATTCCTGCGCTTCGTGATGCACCGAAACGAGCAGGAGACGGAGGGCGCATACGGCGGAACGTGCGCACTGCCCGCATCGCAGAAGGCAATGGACGCGATGATTGAGAAGATGCAGACGACGGGAAGCAGCTTCCTCGGGACTGAGACAAAGGTCTCCGTCTATGCGGCGGCACAGTTCCGGCAGCTGATCGAGAGCACGACGCGGCTGGAAAGCACGGACGAAGCGCTGCTGGAGATCGTGAACGCGGAGGCCCTGCCGTTTTTCTATGGAGAAAAAACGGCGGAGGAGGCCGCGAGGATCATTCAGAACCGCGCGTCGCTCTACCTTGCCGAGCGGAGCGCGTCGTAAAAACGGCCGCTAGCGCTTCAACTGCATTCCTGTTTCCGGCCGCGAATACGTCGTGCAGACCTGCTGCGGAATCCCCTTCAACGTCTATCCGCTGATTTCGTTTCTGCTTCTGCCGTAAAAATTTCCCAAGGCACTGGAAAACGACAGAAAATCATGCTATCATAAAATCGGAGTGCAGCGAGTATGTGTAAGAACCCGGCCATTTTCGTGACCTCACAAAATGATGCAAAACCAAGAAAAATAATGGAGGGGGAGAAATGTCCATGTCGATTTTTTGTCCGAAGTGTGGAAAGGAGATCAGCGAAAAATCCGTGTTCTGTCTGTATTGCGGGGCCAATGTCTCCGAATTTCGCACAGAACCGGAATCGACTGCGCATGAACCAGATCCCATCAATATCAAGCCTGCCGAAACTGTGCAGGAACAGCCGGAAGTTGTACAGACGCAGAAAACTGCAAATACCAATGAACCCCAAAAGCGGAAAACGAACGCGGCCGTGCTCATATTTCTGGCAGCCTTTGCACTTTTTATCGTCGTGTCCGCGATCAAAAGCTCATCAAAGAGATATTCCGCAGATTCTTCGCAGTCCGGCACATCGTCCACATCCCGCAGAAGCAGTTCTTCCAACCGGTCCGCAGAGATCGAATCTGCCGTCTATGTTCTCGCAAAAAAGTGCGTAGAAAGCCACCTGAAAGCACCGTCTACCGCAGAGTTTTGCAGTATGTCAGACTGTGAATTCCGCGAGGGCGAGGACGGCGTTTATATGATGGCCGGAACCGTAGATTCGCAAAACACCTACGGAGCCATGCTTCGGGAAACGTGGTCGATTATGGCGCAGCTGGATGGAGAAAAAGTAACGCTCGTCCTGCTCCAAATCGGAGATCAGACGTACTTCGAATAAAACAAAAGAGCCGCCCATCCGGGTGCCTGAGATTGTCAAAAACTGCCGCCTGTTTTATGATGCGGCGCTTCCTGAGCGTTTGCAGGGGCGGACGTCTCTGTCCGCCCGCAAAATGAACCGATTTTATGGGGTTTTATGCGGACCCGTAACATTTCCGTGGCCGACAGAGCCGTCGGCCATACCAAAATACTTCGTGCTTTACGCTGCTTTGCGAAAATCATACTACTTTGACACGCAGAAGCGCCTGCCCGGGAAACCGGGCAGGCGCTTTGCTATTGCAGGAACGCGGAACGTCCGGCGGAGGCGCCGCACCTCAGCGCAGGCTGCGGACGTACTCCGACGGCGTCATGCCGCAGACGCTGCGGAACTGGCGAGAAAAGTGCTGCTGGCTGGAAAAGCCCATCTCCCGGGCCACCGCGCCCATGGAGAGGCTGCCGCTGCGCAGGAGGGTTTTGGCCTCCTCCATGCGGATCTTTGCGATGTACTGGCCCGGCGCAAGGCCAAGATGCGTCTGGAACAGGCGATGCATATAGGGAAGGCTGATATGCGCGGCGTCGGCCAGTTCCTGAAGCGAGAGCCTGCGGCCCGCATTGGCCGAGACGAACTGGACGAGCTGATCGACGATCTGATGCTCGGCGTGGCGCGTCGCGGGGAGCTGCGGCGCGGCCTCCGGAAGCTGCTTCTGCGCGCGGCGCAGAAGCTCGATCAGAAGAATTTTCAGAAGGCTTTCCACATAGTCGCAGCAGTAGCGCTCCTGCCGGTTTTCCTCGAGCATTTTCCGCAGGAGTGAAAGCTCCGCAGCCGAGAGCGAAAACGCCTGTCCGCACAGCATGGAAAGCGCGTCGTCCGCCGCGCGGAAGGAGACGGTCAGAAAGTTGACGGGCAGGTCGGAATACTGCGTGTGCCACTCGTTGCGGTCGATCAGAGTAAGCTGCTGCTGGCGGAGCAGAATGTCGCGGCCGCCGACCAGATTGTGCAGCTGCCCGCGATCCACATAGACCAGCTCATACGCCTCGTGCCGTTCGCCGCGAAAATAAAAATCGCTGCTGCATTCCTGATAGAAGAAGGTATAAAGCCGCTCGAGGCGCAGGTCGGACGCGGGCGGCTGGAACGCGGCGGCAGGCTCGGCGGACACGACGCGCAGCGCGTCCCCGGAGGGCAGATGGATGTCCACAGCGCAGGTCTCGCTTAAAGCGGCGACGGCGAATTCCACCCCCGGCTCGAGCTGGACGATGCGGTCAAGATAGAAAAAGAGCGGCTCTGCCTGCCCGAAGAGAACGAGCAGAGACATGCCGGAGGCATAGTCGAGGACTACCGGCCCGGAGCAGACGCAGCGCTCGACGGGCGACTGCGCGGCAAACGACCGGTGCAGAACGCAGGGGAACAGCGCCTCGCCGGGGAGGCTCGCAAGGGTGCGGCCAAAGGCACGAAGCCCGGCGGCGGAGAAATTTCGGATCTGCATGATACAGCGCCTCCTTTTACATTATCTTTACCATATACCTGCGAAGAAAGCAAGATTTTTCATTTTATATCTGCAATTTATCGTTTCCTTTACAGTCCGGCAAAAGAAATTGCTTTTCCTGCGGCGGCTGTTAAAATGAAATACAGAAGAGAACGACGCTCCGCCGCGCGGAGCAGATCAACAGGAAGAGGTTATCCGAATGAACGAACATGAGCTTGCGATCCTGCGTCAATTCTGTCTGGACGCGGAGCCTGCGTCCTGCACCCCGTATGGCTGCGGCCACATCAACCGTACCTATCTGGTGGCGACAGCCGGAGGCCGGTGCTACATTCTGCAAAAGATCAATCATCATACGTTCCGCGACGTCGCCGGCCTGATGGAGAACATCGAGCTTGTGACGGAGCATCTGCGCCGGAAGTCTCCCGACCCGCGCAGCGTCCTGACGCTCATCCGGACGAAGGACGGAAAAAGCTATCTGGAGGCGGACGACGGCTACTGGCGCGTGTTCCGCTTTGTGGAGGACAGCATCTGCCTCCAGCAGCCGGAAAGCGACGCGGATTTCTATGAGAGCGCCGTCGGCTTCGGCACATTCCAGCAGCTTCTGTCGGATTTCCCGGCGGAAAAGCTCCACGAGACCATCCCGAATTTCCACAACACGCCAGACCGTTACCGCGCGTTTCATGAGACATTGACGCGCGACCCCATGCACCGGGCGGCGCAGGTTCAGCCCGAAATTGAATTTGCGCTGGCCCGGCAGGCAGAAATGGCTGCGCTGCAAAACGCGCTGGACGCGGGCGAGCTGCCGCTGCGCGTGACGCACAACGACACCAAGCTCAACAACGTCCTCTTCGACGCGAAAACGCGCAGGGCGCTGTGCATCATCGACCTCGATACGGTCATGCCCGGCTCCGCGCTCTATGACTACGGCGATTCCATCCGCTTCGGCGCGGCCACGGCGGCCGAGGATGAGCGGGAGCTGGATAAAATGGAAATGAGCCTTGAACGCTTCCGCGTCTTTACGCGCGGCTATGTCCGCGCCTGCTCGGGCCTGACGCAGAAGGAACTGGAGCTGCTGCCGCTGGGCGCAAAGGTCATGACAATGGAATGCGGCGTCCGCTTCCTGACCGATCATATCGACGGAGACAATTACTTTTCCATCCACCGCGAGGGCCAGAATCTTGACCGTGCGCACACGCAGTTCAAGCTTGTCGCGGATATGGAGCGGAAATGGGATAAAATGAAGGAAATCGTAAACGAAGAAGTGCAAAATGCAAAGGAGAATGGATCATGCTGCATCTGAAGGTAAAGAAAGTCAAAAACGCGGAGGAAATGGGCAAGGCTGCCGCCGATGAATTCGAGGCCGTTATCCATGCAAAGCCCGCCTGTGTCATCGGTCTTGCCACCGGCTCTACCCCGCTGCCTCTGTACCGCGAGCTGATCGCCCGCGAGAAGGCAGGCAAGCTCGATTTCAGCCGCGTCCGTTCGGCAAATCTCGACGAATACAAGGGCCTTGCGCCCGACCATCCGCAGAGCTACCGCCGCTTTATGCAGGAAAACCTGTTTGACCACATTTCCATCAAGCCCGAAAACACCATCGTTCCCGACGGCCTCGCAGAGGACGTGCAGGCGATGTGCGAGGCATATGAGCGCAAGATCGAGGACTGGGGCGGCGTGGACTGCCAGCTGCTTGGTATCGGCCACGACGGCCACATCGGCTTCAACGAGCCGTGCAGCGAGTTCCCCAAGATGACCCACGAGGTGCAGCTCACTGAAATGACCCGCGAGGCCAACAAGCGCTTCTTTGATTCCATCGACGAAGTTCCGACCGCCGCGTTCACCATGGGCATCGGCACGGTCATGGCCGCGAAGAAGATCGTCATGGTCATTACCGGCGCGGACAAGGCGGAGATCCTGAACAAGGTGTTCTTCGGCCCGGTCACGCCCGAGGTCCCCGGCTCGATTCTCCAGTTCCATCCCGACGTGACGCTGATCTGCGACGAAGCCGCCGCTTCCAAGTCGCCGCTGTAAGGAGAACGCCATGCAGTATCTTGGCATTGAATTTTCCCTGAAAAACCAGCCAAGGCTGGACGGAAGCTTCATTCCGTTCGGCGTCTGGGAGCGCGCATACCTCAAGGGTGCGGAAAAACCCTTCAAGATCGCCGTCGAGCGCGAGGGCGGCCTTGTTTCGGTGTTCGAAACGAAGCTGCGCGGCCCGGAATTTGCCGAGGCCAACTACCGCTATGCCGAGCGCTTTGTGAAGATGCTCCTTTGGAGCGTCGGCGGCTGGAAGGTCACGCTCTGCGGCGACGACGCACTGGCAAAGCGGATGCAGGACGAATACCGCGAGGGCGGCAAGCGCGAATTTGACGTTGGCTTCATGCAGGACGTCTACGAGCGCCCGTTTGAGATCGTTCTTTCCGACGAGGCGCACTTCCCGCAGGCACATGAGCAGACCAGAAAGGTCGGCGGACATACCAACGGCTGCCGCATCGGCTTTGACGCGGGCGGCTCCGACCGCAAGGTCTCCGCTGTGATCGACGGCCAGACCGTCTACTCCGAGGAGGTTGTCTGGCACCCCAAGACGAGCGAGGACCCGCAGTACCAGTTTGACGGCATCGTCGCCGCGTTCAAGACGGCGGCGTCCAAAATGCCCCGCGTGGACGGCATTGGCGTCTCCTCCGCGGGCGTATTCATCGGCAACGCGCCGATGGTCTCCTCCATCTTTATCAAAGTCCCGCGCAGCCGCCGCGAGGAGGTCAAGACGATCTATGACCGCGCGGCGAAGGAGATCGGCGACGTGCCCATCGTCGTTGCAAACGACGGCGACGTGTCTGCGCTGGCAGGCTCCATGAGCCTCGGCGAGGGCGCGGTCATGGGCCTTGCGATGGGCACCAGCGAGGCCGTCGGCTATGTCAACCGCGACTGCAACATCCTCGGCTGGTTCAGCGAGCTGGCCTTTGCGCCGGTCGATCTGAACGAAAGCGCCATGTGCGACGAGTGGTCGGGCGATATCGGCGTCGGCTGCAAGTATTTCTCGCAGGACGCCGTGGCGAAGCTGGCCCCGGCTGCGGGAATCACACTGAGCCAGAGCCTGACGCCGGCGGAAAAGCTCAAAGAGGTGCAGAAGCTGGCGGAGGGCGGCCATCCCGGCGCGCTCGACATCTTCCGCTCCATCGGCGTCTACCTTGGACATACGCTCTGCCTGTATGAGCGGCTGTATGATATCCGCAATCTGATCGTCCTCGGACGCGTCGCGTCCGGCGTGGGCGGAGACCTCATCGTCTCCGAGTGCCACCGTGTGCTGGAGGAGGAATATCCCGAGATCGCCGCCAAGCTCCGCGTGATGCTGCCGGACGAGAATTTCCGGCGCGTCGGTCAGTCGATGGCGGCGGCAAGTCTGCCGGAGGTCTGAGCCATGCTTTTCAAAAATGCAAATCTTTTCGTGAACGGCAGCTTCCGCTGCGGTGCGTTCCGGGTGGAAAACGGAAGATTTTCCGAGCTGCTGGACTGCACGCCGGACGAGGCGGGCGTCGATCTGAAGGGGAGCTTCGTCATTCCGGGGCTGGTGGACGTGCATAACCACGGCAACTCCGGCGCGGACTTCTCCGACGGCGACTATGACGGCCTCGTCAAAATGGCGCGGTATCTGGCCGCGAGCGGCGTGACGAGCTTTGCGCCCGCGTCCATGACGCTGCCGTATGACGTTCTGGAGACGGCGTACCGGACGGCCGTGAAGTTTTCTCACGCAGCGCCCGAGGGCTGCGCGCGCCTGATGGGCATTCAGATGGAAGGGCCGTTCTTCTCTGAGAAGAAAAAGGGCGCGCAGAACGGCGCGTATCTGAGAGAGCCGGATCTCGAGGCGTTCCGGAGGCTGTATGACGCCTCCGAGGGCCTGATCCGCATTGCGGACGTGGCGGCGGAGCTGCCCGGCGCGGTCGAATTCACCGAAAAGGTCTCGAAGCTCTGCACGGTCTCCATCGCGCACACGGACTGCTCCTATGAGGACGCGCAGGCGGTGTTCCGCGCGGGTGCGCGGCACCTGACGCATCTGTATAACGCCATGCCCGGTATCCATCACCGCAAGCCCGGCCCCATCGGCGCGGGAAGCGAACGGGAGGACGTCACGGCGGAGCTGATCTGCGACGGCCAGCATGTCCATCCCAGCGCGGTGCGCATGGCGTTCAAGCTGTTCCCGGGACGCGTCTGCCTGATCTCCGACGCGCTGCGCTGCTGCGGTATGCCGGACGGCCAGTATACCCTTGGCGGGCAGGACGTGTTCCTCAAGGGCGGTATCGCGCGCCTTGCCGACGGCACGATCGCAGGCTCCGCGACGAATCTCTATGACTGCATGAGAAAAGCGGTCACGTTCGGCATTCCGAAGGAGCAGGCCATTCTGTCGGCCACCATCGTCCCGGCAAGGGAGATCGGCCGCGAGACGGAGATCGGTTCCATCGAGACCGGAAAGCTGGCGGATTTCGTCGTCTGCGACGAAGCGCTGAACCGCAGGGCCGTCTACATGGGCGGCAGAGCACTGGAAGCGGCAAGCAAATAAAAATAAGCCTCCGTATCTTGGGATACGGAGGCTTTTTCGTTCCGGAAGAGATCAGGAGCCGATGGGAGATTTCCGGCTGTAGAGCCGCGCAAGGCCACCCTCGCTCGTTTCACGGAAGGCCTTGTTGATGCTCAGGCCAGTCTCATACATCGTCCGCACGACCATATCAAAGGAGATGGTGCGCGTGCCAACCAGCATATGGGCGAGATTCGAGGCGTCGATGGCGCGCTTGGCGGCGACGGCGTTGCGCTCGATGCAGGGGATCTGCACAAGGCCGCAGATCGGGTCGCAGGTGAGCCCCAGATGGTGCTCCATGGCGATCTCGGCGGAGTATTCGATCTCCTGAATGCTCAGACCCATGAGCTGGCTCATGGCCGCTGCGGCCATGGAGCAGGCGGAGCCGATCTCTGCCTGACAGCCGCACTCCGCGCCGGAGACGGAGGCGTTGCGCTTGATGAGACAGCCCAGCAGCCCTGCGACGCTCAGCGCCTCGGCGATCTTCTCATCAGTGAATTTGTATTTGTCCTGAAGATACAGCAGCACCGCCGGAAGCACGCCGCAGCTGCCGCAGGTCGGCGCGGTGACGATGGTGCCGTTTCCGGCGTTCTGCTCGGCGGCCGCAAAGGCGTAGGCGCAGACCTGCTGAAGCTCGCGCACCTGCGGGATATCGACCTGATGGCCGCGCTCGAAGAGGTATTTCGCCTTGCGCTGGACGTTCAGCCCGCCGGGCAGGACGCCCTCGGCGCTGAGACCGTCGTGGATCTCCTTCCGCATGGCGTTCCAGATATCCTTGAGAAAATCCCAGATCTCCGGGCCTTCATTCATCTCCACATACTGCGGAAGGCTGACCTGCCGCCACGCGCAGAACTGCGCGATCTCCGCGAAGGAGTTTTCCGGATAGACCTCCGGCGGCTCCAGCCCCGGACGGCCCTCGACGACGATATCGCCGCCGCCGATGGACTCCACGCGGATGGAGGCGGTTTTTTCCGCACCGGTGAAGGCGGACAGATCGAGCGTGTTCGGGTGCTTGAGATCGTCGGGGTCGTGCTCGGCAAAGACGATCTGCACGTCCTTCGGCGCGAACGCATCGCGCAGCACGCGGTCGGTGCCGTGGCCGATGCCGGTCTTGGCAAGCGAGCCGTAGAGAACGACCTCGTAGCGCTCTGCATCCGGGTTTTCGGATTTGAAGATCTCGGCGGCTCTTGCAGGCCCCATCGTGTGGGAGCTGGAGGGGCCTTTTCCGATTTTGTAAAGATCGCGGATGGATTTCATAGTAAAGGACCTCGCTGATGATACGGATTATAAATATGTATACAGATACATTTTATATAATATAGCAAGGCTGTCCCGGAAATACAATGCTCTGTTTGCAGATTCACAGTTTTTCCTGTTAAGATTTTGCAGCGTCCTTTTTCTTCTGCGCGGCCAGCGCCTCAAACGACAGCTCACCGGCCAGCCGGAACAGCGCGTCGGACAGCACCTGTTCCGTCCGCACGCCTGCCGCGTCCGCGACACGGCGGTAGAAGCGCTCCGTGGATGGATCGAGAAGGATCAGATATTCGGGCATACAAAACCCCCTTTATTACTGGCGTCAGTTAACAAAAGCGCGCAATGTCCGCGGAACGCGCTTTAGAAGGGAAGCGGCAGCCGACGTAAGCACGGAGCCGCGGCGTTATAAGCGCAGACCGTGTGCGCTCTTGTTAACTGACGCGAAGGTACTTCATTTTATGCCCGGGGGATTGACAGATGTGATAGAATGGAAATATTGATATGAAAAGTTTTCCGGGAGGAAGGAAACGTTATGGCGAAAGAGAAAAAAGTGGAACAGATCACCGATATGGAGGTCGATTTTGCCCAGTGGTACACCGATATCTGCCGCAAGGCGGAGCTGGTCGAGTATGCATCCGTCAAGGGCTTTACCATCCTGCGGCCGTATGGCTATGCCATCTGGGAGAACATTCAGAGCATCATGGACGCCGAGTTCAAAAAGACCGGCCATGAGAACGTGGCGATGCCCGTCCTGATCCCGGAGAGCCTGCTGAAAAAGGAAGGCGAGCTGGTCAACGGCTTCGCGCCCGAGGTGGCGTGGGTCACGATGGGCGGCAGCGAAAAGCTCGAGGAGCGCCTTGCGTTCCGTCCGACCTCCGAGACGATGTTCTGCGACCACTGGTCCCGCGTTTTGCAGACCTACCGCGAGCTGCCGATGCTCTATAACCAGTGGTGCTCCGTCATCCGCTGGGAAAAAACGACCCGCCCGTTCCTGCGCTCCAGAGAGTTCTGGTGGCAGGAGGGCCACACCATCCATGAGACCGCCGAGGAGGCCATCCACGAGACTGAGCAGCAGCTCAAGTGCTACGCCGACTTCTTTGAGAATGTCCTCGCCATTCCCGTTGTGCCCGGCCAGAAGACCGAAAAGGAAAAGTTCGCGGGCGCAGAGGCAACCTACACCGTCGAGTGCCTCATGAAGGATCACAAGGCGCTTCAGGGCGCGACCTCCCACTATTTCGGCGACAAATTCTCCCGCGCCTATAACGTGACCTTCACCGGCCGCGACAACAAGCTTCAGTATCCGTTCCAGACCTCCTGGGGCTCCACCACGCGTATGATCGGCGCCGTCATCATGGCTCATGGCGACAACAACGGCCTCGTCCTGCCGCCCAAGATCGCGCCCATTCAGGTGATCGTCCTTCCCGTCGCCATGCACAAGGCGGGCGTCCTCGAAAAGGCTTCGGAGCTGAAGGACCGACTGGTCAAGGCGGGCCTCCGCGTGAAGCTGGATGATTCGGATAACTCCATGGGCTGGAAGTGCGCCCAGTATGAAATGAAGGGCGTTCCCGTCCGCGTTGAGATCGGCCCGCGCGATATCGAGGCCGGACAGTGCGTCCTCGTCCGCCGTAACGACGGCGAAAAGACCGTCGTTTCTCTTGAAAATCTCGAGGCCGCCGTAAAGGAGCAGCTCGAGCTTGTCCAGAAGGGCATGTTCGAAAAGGCCAAGCAGAATCTCGACAACCACATCTTCGAGGCTCACTCTCTCGAAGAGGCAAAGCAGCTCCAGCAGGCGCACGGCGGCTTCATCAAGACCATGTGGTGCGGCGAGCTGGAATGCGAAATGAAGATGAAGGAAGAGGCGGGCATGTCCTCCCGCTGCATGCCGCTCAAGCAGGAGCATCTTGGCGATGTCTGCCCGATCTGCGGGAAGCCGGCCAAAAAGATGATCTACTGGGGCGTCGCATACTGAGAGCGGATCTTTCACCGCATCTCTGCCGTTCAGAGCGTTCGGAATACACAAAGTATGCCTTCCGCTCTGAACGTTGACCTGCGGCGAAATCTCTCGCTCTCAGGGTGCGGAGAAGAAACGGATCTTTCGCCGCATCTCTGCCGTTCGGCAGACTCGAAATACACAAATGCCTTCACGCTCTGAACGTTGACCTGCGGCGAACGCTCTCGCTCTCAGATCATACAGGGAAGAAGCGCCCTCGCCGCAGCTCTCTCAAAGCATTTTTCCGGCGCGAAAGCGCATTGCGGCGGGCAGGGGGCGCGGCTGGCGGCTGCGGTAAGGAAATTCTCCGAAACGCCGAAAAAAGTGCGCGGATTTTATGAAAAATATTCAAAACCCTCTTGACACCAGGAGGGTTTTATTATATGATACTTAGGCGCGCGAATGGGAGCGGCAACGCTGCCGTGCGTGTCAATGCGATGATGCAGGAGATTGCGTCCAGGACGGTAACTTCTGCGGAGTATGTCCGGTCATCGGGCGGCTGGGGATCCATATGCAGCGTATATCGCCGCAGTGGAACAAGGCCGGCGAACGTCGGTCTTTTTTCATGGTGCGGAGTGATACGCACGGCTTAGCGTATACGGGTTTCCGACCGTACCCAGACACAATGCAAACTGAGTACGTCATTCAAGGAGGAAAAACAAACATGGCAAAACAGGAAATGATCAGAATTCGCCTCAAGGCCTATGATCATCAGCTCATCGACGCGAGCGCAGAGAAGATCGTCGAGACCGCCAAGCGCAACGGCGCTTCCGTCTCCGGCCCGATCCCGCTGCCCACCAAGAAGGAAGTCGTCACCATCCTTCGCGCTGTTCACAAGTATAAGGATTCCCGTGAGCAGTTCGAGCGCAGAACACACAAGAGACTGATCGATATTCTCAACCCCAATCAGAAGACTGTGGAAGCTCTTATGAGCCTCGACCTTCCCGCCGGTGTTGAGATTGAGATAAAGCTGTAATTCCGTTATATACAAATTACAGCAGCCCGCCACGGTTCGTCGCAAAAAGAGGACGGACGGGTCATGTTGACCGACCAATGAGACCCAATGCTCAAGTCGTTCAACCAATAACCTTAAATTAGGAGGAAATCACATGAAAATGCAGAAAGCGATCA
>ENA-ORNQ01002241-ORNQ01002241.1-human-gut-metagenome-genome-assembly--contig:-NODE-2241-length-13397-cov-4.296507_pt1 | contig 13397 bp, 10 predicted proteins | sample MGYA00242116_ERZ509024 | MGnify/ENA primary metagenome ERZ509024 (study PRJEB26280, sample SAMEA2338697) | human gut metagenome | biome: human gut; feature: human-associated habitat; material: faeces...
GGACGGTAAAGCCCGTCCCGCCGCTTGCGTTTTGCTCGGGTGTGTTTAATTGATAAATGGGAATTTACGTGGCTTATACAAACGGGAGACTTCCCAGCACAATCTCAGTTTCAGCGTCCACAACACAACGGATATTCTCAAAAACAACAACAATATCGCTGCTGTCAATTAGTTCCTTCTTCATTTCATCTTCGCAATACACATATTTCATCCATTCCTCGCCAAGCAAAACAGCTTTTTTCATTTCACCTGTTTCATATCCCAGATTTTCTGAAAAAACTTTACAATTCTGGATGATGTTGTCATTCACCTCTGCCGGAATAGCATTTGGAAAATCATCCTGCATGGATGAAGTATACATTTCTGGTTCACTCACAGTTCTGTTGTTGCAGCCAACCAAACCCAACACACAAAAGAATGTTAAAGCAAATGCTATCAGCCTTCTCATATAATCGCGCTCCTTTCTTAGATTCCAATGTATTCATCAACTTTCAATTTAATTTTAGCACGGTTTTGTGAATATTTCTATCACTTTTGTACCTCGCAGACAAAAATTCTCATCCGTTCCGATTTCGCGGCGTTCACTGTCGGCTTTTGCGGGGCTCCGCGCCCCGACCCCCGATCTTAAACAAAGAACAGAATGCAGCCCTTACAGCGCGGGAAAACGTGTGAATATGGAGTATTTACCCCTGCCCCTAAAAGCGCCTCTTGACTAAGGGTTTTCGCCGAAATGCAAAGAGAGACGCCGTGAGGCGTCTCCCTTTGGGGATGCGGTTATATTAAGAGAGGCGGAAACATCACACTTTGAAGTCCACAGAGGTGGAACCCTTGTCTTCCTGCACGAACTCGTAGTCCTTGCCGGGCAGGATGGCGTTGAGCGCGATACCGACGATGGAGGCGACGGCGAGACCGGAGAAGCTCACGATGCCGATCTTGATGGGGGCGGTGTAGGTGATGCCGATCGCGAGGACGAGGATGAGCGCGGCGATGATGATGTTGCGGGTGTTGGAGAAGTCCACGTTGTTTTCTACAACGTTGCGCACACCGACCGCGGAGATCATGCCGTAGAGGACGAGGGACCCGCCGCCGATCGTGGCGGTGGGCATTGCGGAGACGAGAGCGGCGAACTTCGGGCAGAAGGACACGACGACCGCAAATACCGCAGCGATGCGGATGACGGCGGGGTCGTATACACGGGTCAGGGCGAGAACGCCGGTGTTTTCGCCGTAGGTGGTGTTGGCGGGGGCGCCGAAGAGCGCGGCGAGAGAGGTCGCAAGACCGTCGCCGAGGAGCGTGCGGTGGAAGCCGGGGTCGACCATGTAGTTTTTCTCAACCGTAGAGGAGATGGCGCAGACATCGCCGATGTGCTCGACCATCGTGGCGAGAGAGAGCGGGACGATCGTGAAGATGGCGCTCACGAGAAGACCGGCGTTGAAGTCGGCGTTGCCGAAGAGGGAGAACACAGTGCGCTCGCCGTGAACGGGCAGACCGATCCACGCAGCTTCGCTGACGGTCTCGACAACATGGGCGCGGGCGGCGGGGTCAACGATCAGCGCGAAGACATAGGAGCCGAGAACGCCGAGCAGAATGGGGATGATCTTGGTCATGCCCTTGCCCCACATATTGAAGCCGATGACGATCGCGATGGCGACGACGGCCACGAGCCAGTTGGCGGAGCAGTTGGTGATCGCGGAGGAGGAGAGCGTCAGACCGATGGCGATGATGATGGGGCCGGTGACGATCGGGGGGAAGAAGCGCATGACCTTCTTTACACCGAAGGCTTTGAAGAGCGCGGAGAGGACGGCGTACATAAGACCCGCCGCCGCGACGCCGACGCAGGCGTAAACGAGGAGCTCGGGTTCCTTGTTGGGGGCGATGGCCTGATAGCCGCCGATGAACGCGAACGAGGAGCCGAGGAACGCGGGGACTTTACCCTTGGTGAGCAGATGGAAGAGCAGCGTGCCGAGACCGGCGAAGAGCAGCGTGGTGGCAACGTCCAGACCGGTGAGCGCCGGGACAAGGACGGTCGCGCCGAACATGGCGAACATGTGCTGCAGTCCGAGCACCAGCATGCGCGGCGTGCCGAGGGCGCGCGCGTCGTAAATGGGTTCGGATCCGATTTGTTTCTTTGTCATAATCGTTCTCTCCTTATAAAAATTTATTCTTTCTCATAAATGGAAACGCCCGTTTCGCCGTCGCACTCGGCGAGGCGTACCGCGACGATTTCGCGCAGGGAGGTGGGGATGTTCTTGCCGACAAAATCCGGCTTGATCGGAAACTCGGCGTGGCCGCGGTCGATGAGCGCAAAGAGCTGGATGCGCGCCGGACGGCCGAGGGAGATGAGCGCATCGATGGCTGCGCGGGCGGTGCGGGTCGTAAAAATAACGTCGTCACAGAGCACAACGGTCATCCCCTTTACATCAAAGGGAATGTGCGTGTCCGAAACGACGGGCGCATCGGCAACGAGCGTGAGATCGTCCCGATAAAGCGTGATATCCAGTTTTCCGACCGGGACGCGGACGCCCTCGATCTTTTCAATGTTTTTCGCCAGCCGCTCGGCGAGAGGGATGCCGCGGGTCTTGATGCCGATGAGACAGAGATTTTCGGTGCCGTGATTCTTCTCGATGATCTGGTGGGCGATACGCACAAGCGTCCGCTCCACGGCGGCTTCGTCCATGATCTGCGCTTTGAAGTTCATAGCGTTCCACATCCTTTCCGGCATTTTGACAACAAAAAAACCTTGACCGGCAAATCCGGACAAGGCGCAGCGACACGGCATAAAGATACCGTGATCCCATCTTACGACGCCTTGCCGGCAGCTCTGTACCGACTTAAAGAGGTCTTTTCTGGCGTGTATATTATCATGCCCTGCTACATCTGTCAACGGGGAAATGCACAAATAAACGGATCAAAGCGGGAATATTTTCTATCGAGCGCATCGGCTCGGACGGGGGAAAGGCCGTTTAGAGGCTTGCATTATCCGTTGAATGTATGATAATATACACTGGTGTATGATAATACACACAAGAAAGATTCTCTATTTCAATTCCGAGGAAAGGATACGGACAACTTATGGGAGTTTATGTAGTCACCGGCGGCTCCGGCGGCATCGGCGGCAAGACGGTAGAAATTCTGCGCAGCCAGGGACATGAGACGATCAACGTCGATTTGAAAGGCGGGGATATCAACGCCAACATTGCCACCAAGGAGGGACGGCAGGATGTGATCGATAAGATCTACGAGCGGCACCCCGAGGGGATCGACGGCCTGATCTGCGTGGCCGGCGTCGCTGGTACCTGCGGCGATATGAAGCTGATGTTCTCGCTGAACTATTTCGGCGTCACCAGTCTGGCCTACGGTATCTATGACCTGCTCAAAAAGAAGGGCGGCAGCTGCGTGGTCATCGTATCGAACACCATCTCGCAGGGGGGCGTGCACATGGATCTCTGCGATATGCTCAACTATGCCTGCAACCAGGACCGGAACGAGGCCCGCATTCTCTCCATTCTGGAGCAGTATGACGGCTCCAACATGACCATGGCACAGGGCCTGTACGCCACCACCAAGTACGCGCTGGCCCGCTGGGTGCGGCGAATCTCCGCCAGCTGGGGTGCCAACGGCGTGCGCATCAACGCGGTGGCTCCCGGCAACGTCCGGACGCCTCTCACCGCCGCTATGGGCGACCGCGCTACGGCGGCGCTGGCGGGACTTCCCATTCCCATCAACTATCAGACCGGCGACCAGCTGCTCGACCCGGTGGACATTGCCAACGTGCTCGTATTTCTGGTGTCCCCGGCGGCCCACGGTGTCAACGGCAACATCATGTTTGTGGACGGCGGCACCGACGCCCTGCTCAACAGCGAGAAAGTTTACTAAGGAGGCGGAAACCATGACTTTGATTCGACAGTATGTGGATGCGCTGCTCAACCAGGACGCATTGGCTCTGAGCAAGCTCTTTTCTCCCACGGCCATTTTCGTGGACCACTGCCCCCGCGATGCGGGAAAGCCGCTCGTCAGCACCTACGGCCCCGAGGCCATCGACATGTTCTACCACAACCGCTTCCTGTTCCGCCACTTTCGCATCACGGATGCCCGTATCGTCAGCGACACGCAGGCCTACTACTATGCCGTTTACGACGGATATCACGTCCGGGCGCTCGCAACCATCACGGAATTCAGCTCCGACGGACAGATCGAACGGCTGGTCGTCAGACCGGCATAAGATCCCGGCGGGCCATTCTGTAAATCGAATAAGACAAGTTCGCGGCGGCGTCTCTTTTGAGACGCCGCCGTTTATCCGCAAAAAACGCGTTTTTGGGCTTGCATGTATATATGTGTATTATAATGGGTTTATACGTTTTCCCGAAGAAAAAGATATGGAGGGTAAATCTATGAAAGCGGTTATTATTATTGCAGTGATCGTAGTGCCCGTAGTGGCGTATTACATCGGAAAGGAATTTGAGTATATCGCGAACGAAAAGGGGTATACAAGCAAGAAGTATTTCTGGTGGACGTTCCTGTTTGGCGCGGTCGGTATCTCAATGGTCATCGCGCTGCCTGATCGGCGCGGCGGAACGGGCGCGGCGTCCAGCGGTCTGCCGATGAGCGACGACGAGATCCCGGAGATTTGAGGTGCGGACATGAGTGAGAGATATACGCGCCTCTTCGCACTGGAAGAAAATCTGTATTCCGAAGGTTCCCCAAACGTCATTTCCGCGGGTGCATTGCTCAAAGATAACCGAAAGTGAGCCTGAGTGAGGAGTGACTCCTTCCGGCTCGGCTGACGCCGAGCCACTCCCTCAAAGAGGGAGGCAGTTAAAAAGAAAACGCAGCAGCTCCATATCACGGAGCTGCTGCGTTTGCGTATCTTAGTCTTTCTTGAAGGAATCCTTGAGCGCGACGGCGCGGTTGAATACGAGATGGCCGGGGGCACTGTCCTTGTTGTCCGGTGCAAAGTAGCCGAGACGGAGGAACTGGAAGCGGTCGGCAGCGGCGCAGTCCTCGAGCGACTTTTCCACCTTGCAGCCGGTGAGAACTTCGAGCGAGTTGGGGTTCAGGCAGTCGATGAAGTCCTTGCCGGGGGCGTCCGGTTCGGGATCGGAGAAGAGCATATCGTAGAGCCGGACCTCGGCGTCGGCACAGTTGTTCGCATCGACCCAGTGGATCGTGCCGCGCACCTTGCGCCCGTCGGGCGTGTTGCCGCCGCGGGTCTCGGGGTCGTATTCGCAGAGGATCTCCGTCACGTTGCCGTCCGCGTCCTTCACGCAGCCGGTGCAGCGGACGATGTACGCGCCCTTGAGACGCACCTCGTTGCCCGGATAGAGGCGGTTATACTTCTTGACCGGCTCTTCCATAAAGTCGTCCTGCTCGACCCAGAGTGTGCGGGAGAACGAAACCGGGCGCGTGCCGCCGTTTTCGGCGACGGGGTTATTCTCGATATCAAAAAGCTCCGTCTGCCCCTCGGGGTAATTCGTGATCGTGAGCTTCACGGGACGGAGCACCGCCATGACGCGCTTGGCGTTCGCGTTTAAGTCGTCGCGCAGACAGCTTTCGAGCAGCGAGTAGTCCACCGTGGACGTGACCTTGGAAACGCCGATGCGGTCGGTAAAATCGCGGATGGAGTGCGGCGTATAGCCGCGGCGGCGCAGACCGCAGAGCGTCGGCATCCGGGGATCGTCCCAGCCGGACACGCGGCCCTCTTCCACAAGGCGGCGCAGCTTGCGCTTGCTCATCACGGTATAGTTGATGCCGAGACGGGCAAACTCGATCTGGCGCGGCTTGGACGGCACATCGCAGTTCTCGATGACCCAGTTGTAGAGCGGGCGGTGATCCTCGTATTCGAGCGAGCAGAGCGAGTGCGTGATGCCCTCAAGCGCGTCCTGAATGGGGTGGGCGAGATCGTACATCGGGAAGATGCACCACTTCGTGCCCTGCCGGTGGTGCTCAATGTAGCGGATGCGGTAGAGCACCGGGTCGCGCATGTTGAAGTTGCCGCTTGCGAGATCGATCTTCGCGCGCAGCGTATACTTGCCTTCGGGGAACTCCCCGGCGCGCATCCGCGCGAAGAGATCGAGCGATTCTTCGATCGGGCGGTCGCGGTAAGGGCTGACGGCGGGGTGCGTCGTGTCGCCGCGGTAAGCGGAAAACTCCTCGGGCGTCAGCTCGCAGACGTAGGCGAGACCCTTTTTGATGAGGCCGACGGCGAGCTCGTAGGTTTTTTCAAAGTAGTCCGAGCCGTAGAAAAAGCGGTCGCCCCAGTCAAAGCCGAGCCAGCGGATATCCTCCTGAATGGCATCGACGAACTCGGTGTCCTCCTTGGCGGGGTTGGTGTCGTCCATGCGCAGATTGCAGAGACCGCCGAACTTTTCCGCCGTGCCGAAGTCGATGCACAGCGCCTTGCAGTGGCCGATATGCAGATAGCCGTTCGGCTCGGGCGGGAAACGGGTGTGCACCGCTTTTCCGGCAAACCGTCCGCCGGGGGCAATGTCCTCGGCGACAAAATCATGAATAAAATTGCTGGATTCTCTGATCTCTTCCATATTGACTCTCTCCATTTTATGAAAGCTGAATGAATGAAAATTATTATACACGTCAACGCTTGAAATTACAACAGAATTATTGGATAATAGAAGCGCTATGAATCTTTCCGCTCTATGGCGGAACAAACGACAGGAGTATGCCATATGAAATATGATGCCGTGATCCTCGGCGGCGGCCCGGCGGCTGTTTCCGCGGCGCTCACGCTGCGCGCGCGAGGGAAGACCGCCGCGATCCTCTCCGGCGGGATCGACGATATCCCGCTCTCCCGCGCAAGCAGGATTACCAATTACCCCGGCTGTCCGGACATCTCGGGCCGCGCGCTGCTCGAAGCGATGGAAGATCAGGCGCTCGACGCAGGCGCGGAAATCCTTCACGGCCGTGCCACGTCGATCGCCCCCCTCGGCGACGGCTTCGGCGTGATCTACGGCGCGGACTTCTGCGAGGCGGAAACGGTCATCCTCTGCACCGGCGTTGCCGCCGGAAAAGTTTTCCCCGGCGAACAGGAGTTCCTCGGCCGCGGCGTGAGCTGCTGCGTCACCTGCGACGGAATGCTCTATCGCGGAAAAAAGGTCTGCGTCGTGGGCTTTACGTCCGATACGAAAGAGGAAGCGGAGCTTCTGCGCACGATGGGCTGCGAAGTTGAAATGTTCACGAGCCGCACGGCGAAGTACGCCGTGCTCGGGCAGGAGCGCGTCACGGCGCTTTCCGTGAACGGCGAAGAGCATCCGTGCGAGGCGGTGTTCATCCTCCGCCCGGCCGCGGCGCCCGATACGCTGCTCGCGGGTCTTGCCATGGACGGCGTGCATGTCGCCGTGGATAAAGCGACGATGAAAACCTCTGTTGCCGGCGTTTTCGCCGCCGGGGACTGCACCGGCAAGCCCTACCAGATCGCCAAGGCCGTCGGCGACGGGAACATCGCCGCGCTCAGCGCCGCGCAGTATATCGAGGAAAGGAGCCGGGAGAAAAAGGCATGAACGAGAGCGAGATCAAATATCTGGAGCTTCTTTCCAAGAGCTTTCCGAGCATCCCCGCTACGGCGGCGGAGATCGTGCGGCTGCAGGCCATTCTGGAGCTGCCAAAAACGACCGAGCACTTCATGAGCGACATCCACGGCGAGTATACATACTTCTCCCATATCCTCAAAAACGCCTCCGGCGCGATCCACGACAAGATCAACGACAGCTTCGGCGATCTTCTCGGCGAGGAGGAGAAAAATTCGCTCGCCCGGCTGCTCTATTCCCCCGAGCGGGAGCTTGCCGCCGCAGCGCACTCCGATTCCTGGTACCGCGTGACGATCCACCGTCTTGTGGCCGTCTGCCGGCAGGCGACGGACAAATATACCCGCGTCAAGGTGCGCGCCCGTCTGCCGAAGGAATATGCCTATATTATCGAGGAGCTCATTGACTCCGACGAGCACGATCCCAACAAGCGCAGATATTTTGAAAGCATCATCAACAGCGTGATCGAGACCGGCATTGCTGACCGGTTCATCGTGGCGCTCGCGAATCTCATCTCCCGCCTGACGGTAAACCAGCTGCACATCGTCGGCGACGTTTTTGACCGCGGCCCCGCCGCGCAGATGGTCATGGACGATCTCATGGACATGCACGGCGTGGACTTCGTCTGGGGCAACCACGACATTCTCTGGATGGGCGCGGCCATGGGCAACCCCGCGTGCATTGCGAACGCCCTGCGAAACTCACTCAAGTACGGCAACTTTGATATGCTCGAGGACGGCTACGGCCTGAACGTCCGTCCGCTCGCGCTCTTCGCCATGGAGCAGTACGGCGACGATCCCTGCACGAACTTCCTCCCGACGCACGTGACCGACTGCGTGGCGGAAAACAGCGACGTTACCGCCAAGCTCCTCAAGGCAATCACGGTTATCCAGTTCAAGCTGGAGGGCCAGCTCATCCTGCGCCACCCGGAATATAAAATGGACGGACGGCTCCTCCTCGGGGAGCTCGTCCGCTCCGAAGGAACGGTCACGCTCGGCGGCAAGATATACCGCACGAACGACATTTCGCTCCCCACGGTCGATCCTGCGGATCCCTATCGCCTCTCCGAGCGCGAGCAGCAGCTCGTCGATCAGCTCGTTTTGTCCTTCCTGCGCAGCGAAAAGCTGCAGACCCATATCCGGTATCTGCTGGAAAAGGGCGCGATGTACCGCGTGTGCAACGGCAACCTTCTCTACCACGGCTGTATCCCCATGGAGCCGGACGGCAGCTTTACGCGCGTGACGATGGGTGACAAAACATATTTTGGAAAGTCGCTCATGGATGCCTGCGACCGGCTGTGCCGCACGGCGATGTACGACCGCCGTATGGAGAACACCGATCTTCTCTGGTATCTCTGGTGCGGGCCGTATTCCCCGCTCAACGGCAAGGACAAGATCGCAACGTTCGAGCGCACGTTCCTCGACGATCCGGAGGCCCGAACGGAGCAGAAAAATCCGTACTACGATCTCTGGAACAGCGGGGAAACGGCGCGCACGATCCTCACCGAGTTCGGCGTGGACTTCGAGCGCGGCCACATCATCAACGGCCACGTCCCCGTGCGCAAAACGAAGGGCGACACGCCCATCAAGGCCAACGGCAAGTTCATCAACATCGACGGCGGCCTCTCGAAGGCGTACCAGCCCGTAACAGGCATCTGCGGCTATACGCTGGTATATTCCTCGCACGAGCTGTATCTCGCCGAGCATCAGCCCTTCGACCCGGACACCGCCGCGCGCGAAAGCGCGGACGTTCTCTCCCGGACGATCATGATCGAGCAGTACCCCGACCGGCTTCGCGTGCGCGATACCGACGGCGGCGCGGATGTGGAGCGGCGCATCGCCGATCTCAAAAAGCTGCTCGCGGCCTACCGCAGCGGCCTTGTGCGCACGCCGAGCCGCATGGAGTAAGGCTTGACAAATAAAACAAATAAAGGTATATTGATTTGGTAAAAAGCGCAGAAGGGGAGGAGTAGGCTCCCGGCGGAACGCAGAGAGAGGGCGGTTGGTGCAAGCCCTTGGGAAGCCGCAGCCGAAGGTCGCCCCGGAGCAGCCGTTTTGAACAAAGTAGAAACGGACGGGTTCTCCCGTTACAGAGAATACGAGTGCCGCTTTCAGTAAAGCGGAAATCGGGTGGTACCGCGTAAGTTTTTGCGCCCCGGAGGTTAACTCCGGGGCGTTTTTGTTTGGAGGAATAAGAATGAAAGAACTGCCGAAGATTTATGATCCCAAGCAGGTGGAAAGCAAGATCTACCGCTACTGGACGGACGGCGGCTGGTTCCACGCTGAGCGTGACCCGGACAAGAAGCCGTTCACCATCGTGATCCCGCCCCCGAACGTCACCGGCCAGCTCCATCTCGGCCACGCGTTCGACGAGACGATCCAGGACGTGCTCATCCGCTGGAAGCGCATGAGCGGGTACTGCGCGCTGTGGCTGCCGGGCGTTGACCACGCCGGCATCGCCACGCAGACCAAGGTGGAGGCCGAGCTCCGCAAGGAGGGCCTCACGCGCTTCGATCTCGGCCGCGAAAAGTTCCTGGACCGTGTGTGGGACTGGAAGCAGCACTACGGCGACCGCATCGTGGAGCAGCTCAAAACGCTCGGCTCTTCGTGCGACTGGGAGCGCCAGCGCTTCACGATGGACGAGCAGTGCGCCAAGGCCGTGCGCGAGGCGTTCTGCAGCCTGCACGAAAAGGGATATATCTACCGCGGCAAGCGTATCATCAACTGGTGTCCGCACTGCAAGACCGCCCTTTCCGACGTTGAGGTCGAATACGTGGAGAAAAACGGCTTCTTCTGGCATATCCGCTATCCGCTGACGGACGGTTCCGGCAGCGTGGAGGTCGCCACGACCCGTCCCGAGACGATGCTCGGCGACGCCGCCGTTGCGGTGAACCCCGAGGACCCGCGCTATAAGGACATGATCGGCAAAACGCTCACGCTCCCGCTCGTCGGGCGCGAGATCCCCATCGTCGGCGATGAGCACGCCGATATGGAGTTCGGCACCGGCTGCGTGAAGATCACGCCCTGCCACGACCCCAACGACTTTGAGGTCGGCCTGCGCCACGATCTGCCGCAGTACCTGATGCTCGACGGCGACGGCAAGATCACCGGCGGCTACAAGTGGGACGGCATGGACCGCTACGAGGCCCGCAAGGCCATCGTGCAGGAGCTCGAGGAGCAGGGCTATCTCGTGTCCATCGAGCCGTGCGTCCACAATGTCGGCACGTGCTCCCGCTGCCATAACGATGTGGAGCCGCTTGCGAGCGACCAGTGGTTCGTGAAGATGCAGCCTCTGGCGAAGGAGGCCATCCGCGTTGTGGAAGACGGCGAGATCAAGTTCGTGCCGGACCGCTTCGCCAAAACGTATCTCAACTGGATGAACAGCGTGCGCGACTGGTGCATCTCCCGCCAGCTCTGGTGGGGCCATCAGATCCCCGTGTGGTACTGCGGCGACTGCGGCCATATGACCGTCTCCCGCACCGACGCCTGCGAGTGCGAGGCGTGCCACTCCAAGAACATCCGCCGCGAGAGCGACGTGCTCGACACCTGGTTCTCCAGCGCGCTCTGGCCGTTCTCCACGCTCGGCTGGCCGGACAAGACGGAGGATCTGGACTACTTCTATCCGACGGACGTGCTCGTCACGGGCTACGACATCATCTTCTTCTGGGTCGCGCGCATGATCTTCTCCGGCTGCGAGCATATGAAGAAGATCCCGTTCCACACGGTGCTCATCCACGGCCTGATCCGCGACCCGCAGGGCAAGAAAATGTCCAAGTCCGCCGGTAACGGCGTCGATCCCATCGAGGTCATCAACACTTACGGCGCGGACGCGCTCCGCTTCAACATCATCACCGGCAACTCGCCCGGAAACGACATGCGCTTCTTCCCGGAGCGCTGCGAGGCGATGCGCAACTTTGCCAACAAGCTCTGGAACGCTTCCCGCTTCGTGATGATGAATCTCACGATCGACAAAAACGAGCTGCCCGAAACGCTCGAGCTCGAGGACAAGTGGATCCTCTCCCGGTTCAACGAGCTGGCCCGCGAGGTCGGCGAGAATCTCGATAAGTACGAGCTCGGCATCGCCGCGCAGAAGATCTATGACTTCATCTGGGACAGCTTATGCGACTGGTACATCGAACTCACCAAGGCCCGTCTGACGGGCGAGGACGAGACGGCCCGCGTGCAGGCGCAGAAGGTGCTGCTGTATGTGCTCACCGAAACGCTCAAGCTGCTCCATCCGTTCATGCCGTTCATCACCGAGGAGATCTATCAGGCGCTGCCGCACGAGGGCGACGCGCTCATGGTGCAGCCGTACCCCGTTTATCGCGAGGATATGGCCTTCCCGGCGGAGAGCGCGCGCTTTGAAAAGGTCATGGAGGCCATCCGCGCCATCCGCAGCCGCCGCAGCGAGATGAACGTCCCGCCGTCCAAGCGCCCGCACCTCTATATTGTCACTGAGGAACGCGAAGCCTTTGAGAATGGCCGCGATTATCTCTGCCGTCTGGCGTATGCCGGTGAAGTGATCGTTTCGGACGATGTCCCCGCCGACGCCGACAAAATGGTAAGCATCGTGACGAAGGATGCGCGCTGCTTCCTGCCGATGAGCGAGCTTGTCGATCTTGACAAGGAGCGCGAGCGGCTGGAAAAGGAGCTGGCAAAGAACCGCGGCTTCCTCGAAAACCAGCGCCGCAAGCTCTCGAACGAGAGCTTCGTCTCCCGTGCGCCCGCCAACGTCGTCGCCACGGAGCGCGAGCGTGCCGAAAAGCTCGAAGCGCTCATTGCCAATCTCGAGGAATCGCTCCGTCAGCTCGGCTGATGCGCATATAATTAGATTGACAAAGGTGTCCCGAAACGCTACAATGACGCTTCGGGACATTTTTTAAGGGTTCCGAAAACTTTTTGCGGCTTTTGCACGTCTAATAAACAGAACAGAAAACCGGAACTATTCGACCTGCGCCGCAAGGCGCGGGGAAGGAGACTTCATTATGCGTAAACTTATTTCAAAGCGACTCTTTGCCGTTTTGATGGCGGCGCTTTTGTTCGCCGCGCTCGGCACGACGGCATTGGCGGACGACGCCCCCGTCATCAATACCGACGTACCCGCGGCGCTCACCGTGATCGAAGGGCAGACGCTCACGCTCACCGTAGAGGCGACGGGCGGGGAGCTGTCCTACCAGTGGTACCGCGTCCACCCGGAGGGCGATACGCCCGTGGAGGGACAGACCTCGAATACTTACCAGATCGCTTCCGTGGACGCCTCGATCAACGGCGCGGCGTTTTACTGCTTCGTGCAGAACGTGGCGGGAAATACCCAGTCCTCCGTCTGCACCGTGACGGTGCTCTCCAAGCCCGTTCTCACGCAGGATGTGAGTACCACCAGCCAGACGCTGACCGAGGGCGACACCATCGCGCTCACCGCCGGAGCGACTGGCGCGGCGGGTATACAGTGGTACTATAAGAAGGGCGACGAAGCCCCCAAGCCCGTTGACGGCGCGACGACGGCCTCTCTCTCCGTCGCGGCCACGATGGAGTATAACGGAGCGGATATCTACTGCCAGTTCGTAAACGATGCCGGCGCCGTCACAACGTCTTTCTGCCGCATCACCGTGAATGCCAAGCCCGCAGCGCCCGTAACGACGAAAAACCCGACCGGCGAGACCGTCACCGAGGGCGGCCGCGCGATCTTCATCGCCCGCGCCGACGGCGCGACGAGCTACCTCTGGCGTATCATCAGCGCCGACGGCACGCAGGTCTATGACTATACCGCCGCGCGTACCGCGTTCCCGACGCTGAGCATCTCCGGCGGCGACAGCGAAACGCTCACGCTCACCAACATCCCCTATGATATGAACGGCTGGAA
>ENA-ORNQ01002267-ORNQ01002267.1-human-gut-metagenome-genome-assembly--contig:-NODE-2267-length-13296-cov-4.968205_pt1 | contig 13296 bp, 10 predicted proteins | sample MGYA00242116_ERZ509024 | MGnify/ENA primary metagenome ERZ509024 (study PRJEB26280, sample SAMEA2338697) | human gut metagenome | biome: human gut; feature: human-associated habitat; material: faeces...
GAGGACGGAGTGCATTTTTTAAGGAAGTCTATGAAGGTTCTCTCAGTGGGGGATATATCGAATGGTGCAATGCATGGCAGAATGTTCTATATCTGGGCGTGTTGGTGTTCTGTATCGACAGTCTTAAGAAGCGTCGGAAGTCCAAAGTTGTCGGGCACATGGCTGACCAAACGGCGGGGCATACCGCAGGGTGCACTGCGGACCACATGGCGGATCAGCTTGATGCGGATCAGCTCGGTGCGGATCAGCTTGATGCGGATCAGCTCGGTGCGGATCAGCATGGCGCGGATCAGCATGGCGCGGATCGGCATGGCGCGGATCGGCATGGCGCGGACCGGCATGGCGCGGATTGGCATGGCGCGGACCGACTCTACATCTACGTCGGCCTCATTGCCGTACTGGGAGGTTTTCTGTTCCACACCTTCTGGGAAGCCAATTCGCGGTATATCTTCTCTTACAGCCTGTTGCTGATGCCCTACTGCGGGGCCGGAGTCTATACCGGGATCTGCCGGATACGGGATGGGGTACGGTCGAGATTTCATTAACATTTTCCATGCAGTATTATACTTGCATTGTTAACGTAGGGTTGCCGCCGGCTAGGCGAACTCCTTCTGTGCCCTTCTTCTGCCTCAGCGTGGGCACAGGAGACAGGATCAAGCTTCTCTGTGCCCTTAAACCAAGGTATGGGGCGTTACACACAAAATTTGATAATTACGCCCCGCATGCCGAAAACTACCGGGGCTTATTTGACTAAATTTGATGATTACGCCCCGCATAACGAATAAGACTGGAATTTGTGCACAAGCGCCCATTGCTGTCCTCACTATGCCTATGCGCGGCTATACTTTCGTAAACTTTCAAGTTAGCAATTTTTCAAAAATGCTACTATTTATACCAAAATCAGCTAAAATAGAAAAAAATACATCTATAAAAAGGGCCATTTTTGAAAAACATTGTTTTGGTGCTGAAGGGTGGAATATAATCCTTAAAAATTAAAATTGTCCACTATTTTGTCCAATTATGCCTTCAATGGTGAAATGGAAGACAGGCAAACAAAAAGACAGTGCTTTGAGCGGCGACTTCGGTGAAGCCCAACTCCCTACACTGTCTTTTTATCATATGCGGCTCATTGCTCACATAAGCTCTCAACTCACATCAATAATACATCGCTCCCTGTAAAAATCCCCAAAAATAATATACTCCGCATACAAGGTGCCACAGGTAAGCCATCCACTGTACTGCTACGACAATCCTTCTCTTCCGGGTGTCGGCATTCGCTGTCGCGCGGAGCAGTACCAGCAGTGCTCCCACAAATGCGAAGAAGATTCCGTACATGTAGCCCCAGGAGAAATTGAAATCCATCTCCCGGAATCCTTTTTCATACAGGAAGAATGCCATAAGGAAGCTCATCACATACACCTGCCAGGAAAAACGGTAGATGCTGTCCTTGTGCAGTTCCTTGTAGTTCAGCAGAAGTACCAGGATTGGGAATCCGATGGCCAGGCCGATAGCCAGGGGCAGATTGCCACAATACTGCGCCCATACATGGCCAAAAGTAAATCCGATGCCGCCTTCCTGTCCCTCCTGCGGTACGAACACTCCCCGGAACTGGTAGAGCAGATCCATAAAAGTCGGAATAAAACATACTCCCAGCCACACCGTGGGGACAAAATTCCGGAATCTGCTGCGGAACATTCTCCACAGCATCAAAATCCCCGCAGCTCCGACCAGCACTATGGTAAAACTGGGTTTCGTCATGGTCGCCAACAGCAGATATATTGCAAACAGAATATAATCTCTCTTATGCTCTCTGACCGCATTTGGCTGCTCATACACCGGCAACAATTCACCATACTTAAAAAATGCAAGAATTGCGAACGGCCGTGCCGCCATATAGGTGGCATTGTGAAATGGATTCGGCGTAAATACCCCGAGATATTTGTATTTGATACCGGGGAGATAAATCCCTGTCGGCGGATATACCATCGACACAAAAAACAGGGATACCGCTGCCGTTCCTGTGAGAATCCCCGGAAGCCAAGGTTTTCCGGGCATAGCCTCCTGCAGCTTTGCTCCCACATGCTTGTCCAGCATCACCTTCAGAGCGATCATTGCTCCGCTGTTTAACAGCATCGTGGCCAGTGCCATGGCCAACTCCGCTCCGCCGGTAAAGGAGGCGGTCACCAGATGGATCGTCGCCGCCAGCTTGAACAAAACCGGGTAAGGGAAGCTGTAACCGCTGTCCAGTCCCTGCATCTCCAGAATATATGCCTTCATATCGGAATGATACAGTCCCGTTCCCAGCATGCTTTCCACACACTGCCGGTAAAACAGCCAGAACGTAACGGCCGATGCGATGGCTACCAGTGCAGCAAACACCGAAATTTCTATCCAATTTTTCTTATTTTCTTTCAAAATACCGTTCCCTGCCACTTTCTGATTCATTCCGCTATTTCCCATGATCCGGCACAGCTACGGGCATTCCCCATGATCCGGCACAGCTCGGGCATTTCCCATGATCCGGCACGGCTCCGCCCATTGCCGGATCTTATTTCAGCTTCGTGTAATAAGCTACCACCTTTTTCACTGCATGGATCACATCTTCCACATCATCATCCGTCAATCCGTAATACAGAGGAATACTCATCACCTCGTTGTAATACTTCTCCGCATTGGGGCACAGTCCCTTCTGATATCCCAGCTTCTCATAATAGGAATGCCAGTAGACCGGCAGGTAATGCACCTGAGGGCAGGTATTTTCCGCATACAGCGCATCGAAAAACTGCCTTCTGTCGCAGTTCAGGTTCTCCAGATTCAGATGCAGCACATACAGATGCCAGGTCGTGTCAGACTCCGGGATCTCCTTCTGCAGGATCAGTTCCGGCATTTTGCCGAACGCTTCATTATAACGCTTATGGATTTCTTTTCTACGCTGTTCAAATGCAGGGAGCTTCTTCAGCTGGCTCAATAGCAGTGCCGCCTGGAAATCCGTCATACGATAATTGAAGCCCAGCTCTACCTGCTCGTTGTACCACAGCGCATCGGTGGGATGTACCATTTCTTCCGGGTCCCTCGTAATGCCGTGGGTACGCAGCCGCATCAGATGACGATACAGCTTCTCATCATTGGTCGTGATGGCGCCGCCTTCTCCACCGGTCACCGTCTTGACCGGATGGAAGCTGAAGCAGGTCATATCTGCCAGGCTTCCCACAGGCTGGCCCTTATATTTCGTGCCGATGGCATGCGCGGCATCCTCGATCAGGATCAGATCGTGCTCCTTACAGATCTCCCGGATCTCATCCAGCTCCACTGCCTGACCGGTGAAATCTACCGCAACGATCGCTTTCGTCCTGGGTGTGATCAGCTTGCGGATGGACGCCGGATCGATATTGTAGGTCTCCGGATCAATATCTGCGAAAACAGGCTTCGCTCCCGCATATAATACACAGTTGGAGGATGCAGCAAAAGTGATCGAGCTTACGATAACCTCATCTCCCTCACCAAAGCCTGCTGCCAGCGCCGCCAGATGCAGTGCAGCGGTACCGTTACATACCACAACGGCGTATTTTGCATGGGTCAGTTCACACAGATGCTGCTCCAGCTCCTTCACCTTAGGTCCGCAGGTAATGTAGTCGCTGGTCATGACTGCTGCCACCGCATCCACATCTGCCTGGTCAATATATTGCCGTCCGTAGAAAATTTTATTCTCTCGTACAGGTTTTCCTCCAAAAATAGCCAGTTCTTCTTTATTTTCCATTATTATTTTCCTCATTTCCAAACAGTTTGTATTGCTGTAACCATTCAGGACCTCATTGGCAGAATCACCTTGGCACTGAATAGTTACATTCTATCATAACTCCTACGGAAAGACAACATTCCGTGTTGCGGCATAACACCGGAAAACTTTGCACTATCTGTTGTCTGTTCCCGGGGAAAATGATATAATGAGCGTTGTCTTTCATACCTATTGCCCCAAAGGAGTCTGCCATGCATAATAAAAAGTCGGCATTCCGGATGATCGCCGTTACCTTACTGCTCATCATCTGCCTGATCATATTTATCATTATCCGTTCTGTTTCTTCCCATCATTCAGACAGCTATTACTCTGATCTGCAACGGATGCGATCAGAATCTTATGAGGGTATTTTTCTGTCCATGTACAGTCCTGAAGTATTTCACGAAGAAGATTTCTCCACATTCCGTGGCCTTACGATCATCAAATGCGAAAATACTGCCAAGAGTCTGCATGATGTTGCAGACTATTTAGACACAGCATTTTCGGCCAGCAACGGGATCACCAATATCTATCTGGGTCTGGATCCGCTGGCCCTCTGGAAGCACAGCAATAAGCAGCTGCGCCACTGGAACAGGGATTTGAACCAATACCTGCTGCCCTATGTGGAAGCACATCCCGAGGTCAGCTTCGAGATTCTGTATCCCGCACCTTCCATGCAATACTGGCTTGCTCAGACCGATGAGACCAGAACGCTGTGGATGACGACCTGTAAGTCCCTCGTCTCCACTCTCAACGGGTATTCCAATGTTACCATGTACTTTCCCGGAGCAACCCATTGGCTGATCAACAATCCGGGAAACTATCTGGATGACTTGCATTATAATGATGCGGTAGCACAGAAACTGATCATGTTCACTTTCTGTGACGGAGCCATGGTCATTACACCGGGAAATGCGGATACCCTGGAATCCATGCTAAATGATATGGTAGCGGAAGAAAAAGAAGCTCCTACGGTATATCCCGATCTGTCCGATCTGTCTGTTGTCTTTTTCGGTGACAGCGTCATTGGCAACTACACCGGAAGTTTTTCCATCCCCGGTGTCGTCAATGGTTTTTCGGGCGCACATGTGTACAACTGTGCCCAGGGCGGAGCTACTGCCTCCAAGGATCCTGCTACCGACGATCCTGCAGCTGCCATGAGCTTTGTCATCGCTGTCGATACCTTTCTGAAACAGGATCCCACTGTTCTGAGGGAAGACACTGTCTATCGTACCTCCCTGGAAGCTTATCTGAATGACGATCACCGGGGGCGCAGATTATGCTTTGTGATCAATTATGGTCTGAATGATTACTTTTCCGGCTATGCCGTGGATGATCCGGAAGATCCTTACGACACGGTGACCTACTGCGGCGCACTCCGAACAGGAATCCGCAGCTTACAGGAAGCCTATCCCGATGCGCTTATCCTGTTAGCAGCTCCGAATTATATTACCTTTTTTGAAAACGGTACAGAGCTTCACGGCGAGGCAGGCAGTACGCTGACAGCTTATGTACAGGGCGCCGCTGATGTGGCAGACCAAATGGGCGTTCCCTTCTACGATACCTACCACCGGTTAGGCGTCACAGCGGATAACGCTGCCGACTATCTGGCAGATGCCGTACACCTTAACGAAGAAGGACGATTCCTCTTCGGAACCGCCCTGATCGCAACACTGGATCATTCTCGTTAACTGAATACTCCCGTCCCATTCAGAGGACTGCCTTGTCTATCGTGAGCAGGAGATACTCTCCCACCGTGTCGACCACATGATAAGGAAGATCAAGATACTCCAGATCCTGTCTGTGGAGCATCAACAACCCATCTCCTGCGATCTCAGCCAGCTCATTGCCCAACTTCTCCGGATAGACATAATGATAGCGTTCCGCATACGGAAGAGACTTACGCCCATCCGGACTGTCGATCTTCCCCTGATAATACAGTGCATCTGTTCTGCAGGCATACTGGGTCAGGATCTCTGCCGCAGACTGATTGAACTGCCATCCGAGATTCCCCGTAATATACAGTCTGTCGTACTCCTCCATGCCGTCCGCTTCCGTCACCGCATTCAGGAAGTCCTTATTATAATAGTATCCGCTCTCTTCGGCATAGCTTGTAAAATATACCGTGAAGAATAAGACACTGCTGACGCCATAGGCCGCCACGATCACCGGCAGGAGCTTTTTCCATCTTGCCGCTGCCAGATCGATGCCATAGGCGCATAGCAGGAGTAAAGGATAGAAGATGATGTTGACCCGGTTGATGTTCACCTCATAAGTGATCAGTCCCACCCAGATCCCGGTAATGAGGAATCCCCACAGAGCCAGCATCTTCGTCTGTTCCTTCGTATCCTTTTCCCAAAACAGGCGCTTCGTGAATATTAGGATCCCTGCCAATACGAAGGGAATCGATACATGATACATAGGTCCGAATGCCCCGATCGAATTAAAGAAGATATCCGGCAGCTGCAAGAATACGTGGGAAATGAGCGCCCAGGCATTCCTTCCCAACTGTGCCAAAGAAAAATTCAGCAGCAGAATATCCGCGCTTCTCACGCTGTCCGGAAAATAGGGCATGGTGAAAAACGGTGTCTCAACCGTCATCCCAAGGTGTAGCGCATTGATTCCCAGTACGATAACTTCCGGAAGCGCCACAAGTGTGAATATTACCGCACACAGCAGTCCCTCCCGTAATTTCAGCTGCTTTTTCCACAGACACCATATAAAAAACACAAACAAAAATGCCGTGACGGAGTACGCCGCCACACCATAGCAATAAAATGTCAGGCCGAAAAAGAGCATGGATACATACAAATACCGCCTTTTCTCCAGTCCCAGCAACAGCAGATAAAATGCCAATAAAAATACATGTGGGAACAGATTACAGTCCAACGACCAGCGGCTCTGCATGAACTGCCAGGGATTCACCGCCGTCAGCGCCATCGCTACTAGCGCAATCCTCTCATCAAACAGCTTTTCCGACACTAAATATACCAGTGCAACCGCCCCACAGGATACCAGCAGCATCGGCAGCCTCACTGTCACGGTGCTAAAACCAAACACCTTGATAAACGGCACCATACAATAGGATAGCAGAACACTCATCTGACTGTATTTCCAGGCTTCAAAATGAACCGGCAGAAACGTGCCATAGCGGTCAGTACCGTATTTTGATAATGCCCATGCATCCATGGCTCCCATAGCTTCATCCTGGTTGATCCCATCCGGCACTGAGCCAAACCGGATACACCGCAGAATGATCGCCAGCATCAACACGGACCAGAACAGTATTTTTTTCTTCTTCGCAGTCATAGTCATCGTAATATTTAATCCTTCCGGTATTCATACTTGTGCTTATCATCCACGCTGATCTCTGCACCGATCTGCACTTCGATCACCTGCAGTTCCGTATCCGCAAGGATCGTATGCTTACAGCCTGCTTGCATAGTCAGGACATCGCCCGGCTTCACCGGCCGCTCCACACCGTCCAAAATTGCCCGGCCTTCTCCGGCAATGACCGTCCATACTTCATCGCGGAAATCATGACTATGATAATTCATCCCATGTCCCGGATTCAATGTCACCTTGATCGTCATACTGTGATCCTTCACATCCAGAACGCGGAAACTCCCCCAGGATTTTTCGGCGAACATTACCCGCTGAACAAATTGATTCACGTAAGGTTTGATATAGCTCGACTGCTCCTTATCCGATACCAGGATTCCCTCCGGACTGGCCGCCACGACCATATTTTTCAGTCCCATGCACAGAATCGGTACATTCAGTTCATTCACCACATGCACATTTTCACAGGTATCGTTCAGAACCCCCTGTCCGACACACTGACTGTCCATGGCCTCCGTCAGCGTATTCCAGGTACCCAGGTCCTTCCAGGTCCCTGCGAAGCGCATCACTTCTATGGCAGACTCTTTTTCCACCACGGCATAGTCAAAGCTGATCTTCTGCAACGTATCATACTTCTGAAATAAGTCTTCATAATCCGTAAAATCTATGAGTTCATGGGCGCGTTTCAGCACATAGCCTAACCGGAAAGCAAACACACCGCCGTTCCACAGAGCACCTTTTGCAATATATTCCTCTGCGGCTTCTTTCGTCGGTTTCTCCCGGAACATCGTTACACGGCTCAGATCGTCCGCCGTCTCCGGTATGATATAACCGTATTTTTCGCTGGGATACGTGGGTTCGATCCCCATGAGCACAAGATTCGCCTCAGACTCTCCCGCGCGATCGCACAATGCCTGCAGCGCCTGAAAATAAGCCGTCTCCACATAAGGATCCACCGGACAGATCACGATCGGTTCGTCTTCCGCTACTCCCAGCACATCCTTCAGATAAACTACGGACAGTACGATCGCCGGGAAGGTGTCCCGTCTGCAGGGTTCCACACTGACCCCTACATCCTGCCCCAGCTGACTGTAAATAGCTGACACCTGGGACTTGGAAGTGGCGATCGTCACCTGTGCCTCCGGGTCTACTTCCCGTATCTGACGGCATACCCGCTGCACCATGGATTCCAGACCGCCGTCTGCTGTATGAAATATCTTAATAAACTGTTTGGATCTTATCTCATTGGACAAAGGCCACAGACGCTGCCCGGAGCCACCTGACAAAAGTATAATATTCATAGCTTGTCCTCTCTGCTTTTTACTATCTCATCATACCACATTATTTAATATTTGCGAATCTTCATATAGGTATTGCCCCAGGCCTTCCAATCTTCCAGCCATACGACATCCTCTCCCTCCGGCAGGATATCATAACTCGGATTCACACATCCGAGTACCAGTTTCCCCTGGTCCATGGCAGCCTGTATCTCCTCCTGTGAAGATACCAGCCGGATCTTCTCCCGGTATTCTGCCGGCAACACATAATAATTCACGATCATGGCTCCACAGCCGTCCGATCTGATCCAGATCTCACCATACCGGTCCACAAGGCTTTTGAGAATCTTCTTCGCCGTCACACCATAATAATCCATCTCGTACCGTCCACAGGCATCACCACCTGCCAAAATATTCGTATAAGCGCTGGAACCCTGCCCCGTCAGTGCAATTCCCACTCCGTTACATCCTATGAGCACCACCAGCATAGCAGTTGCGATCCTTCTCGCACGGATTGCCGGTTGCTGCAACAGGTATCTCACTGCATAAGCCATCATCACGATCATCGGTCCATAGATAAAATACATATGCCGCCACCCGTTGTACAGATTCGGATCGCACAGCATTGCGGCCAGCACCGGAATCCCGGAGGTCAGTGCGAACAGCGGATAGATACGATCCGCGAAATCCCATTGATGCTTTCTGCCTTTATAGAGCCAGATGCCGATACTGCTCCACAGCAGAACACTAAGATAGACCGGAATCGTCAGGGCGATCAGTTTCGGCAGATAATACCATGGCAGAGGATTCGTGGAATGCACATACCATGTTCCGTCAAACAATACCTTACCGTCCATTCTGGAAAAGTTCGTACTGTTTGAAAGGTTCCACTGGAGAAATTCCCATAAATGAAATCCCTGCCCCCAGATAGCCGGAGTCAGGGCCAAATAACTCAGGAAACCGACAACTGTTGCCGTAAGTCCCACGAAAAAAGTTTTCCCGCTCCACTTTTTCTCTTTCGTCAGGATCAGCAGATAAAAGCCGCCAATCATTGCAAAAACATAGATCCCGCTGATCTTCAGATTCCCACAGAATCCGGCACAGATTCCCAGCAGACATGCATTTTTGAAATCCTTATGCTCCAAAAAGCGGATTCCGTAAAATAACATCACAATGATCAGGGACATCAATACAGAATCTTTATTGTTGTATAATCCATCCGCAAATATCCTCGGTGTCAGAAACAGCATAAGTGTTCCCAGCAGTGCTGTCCTTCTGTCCCGGAACAGCTCCCACAACAACCGATACATATAAATCACACCCAGGAAAAACAGTGCATACGTATACGCATGCCATACATCACTCTGCAGCCTGGCCGCTTCCGGATGCTGCTCCAGCTTCATTAATAACGGTGCACACAGATAATACGGCGCGCTGCCATGATCTCTTTCTATAGATTCGCAGATCGGGCGATACCCATCCTTCCATTGAAACCAATTTGTGATCTTCGAAATCTGTAACGTCTCACCATATTGCAAGATATTCATATACAGAATCTCTTCTTCCGAATGCTCGTCAAAATAAACACCTGTCTCCCGCAGGAAAAAAGCTCCAAAAAGGAACATTGCCACAAATATGCCCAGGATCGTATACCTTTTTTCTGTCATGGTCTGCATGTCTCCCATCCTACCGGATAATAATCACTTTTCTCTTTATTTTTTAAGCGTTTGTTATGATTCAATATAACATTTCAGATAACTGATTTCAAGATATCCAAATGTTTTAGGAAAATAACAACTCAAAAAAGAACTCAAAAATTTGAGTTCCTTTTGAGTTCCTATTTGAGTTCCTTTAAAGAACTCAAATTTTTTAGACTTTTTTTGAGTTCCTTCGGGAAATCCTGTATTATCTTTTCTATGATCCTAACATATTGCTCCCGGGTAATTTCTAGTTTCATGCTATATTTATGCCAGTTATTATTGAATTTTTACGGTGCATAGGCACTTATTCAAGTGCGAGGTTTGAGATATTTACCTATACAGTTACATAAATACCAATATCCCATGGCCGCAGCCGGCAGCGCAATCACTATATACGGGAACACGTATCTGCTCTTAGCTTCCCACAACAGACTGAATAAAACCTCTCCTATCAGAACCAATCCCAAAAAATATTCCCATTCCTGTCTTTTATGCTTTGCCAGATAAATATAATAAAATAATACTCCAATATAAATAACATTTTGCAGTTGATTCATAATTTCATAGAATATCTGATATCCTCTATCTGAGTAAAAAGCCTTCATCCATTTCGACGAAGTCGTCATATTCGATGTAAATAAAAAAGATCCATAGGTAGGTTCCAACCATTGAACTGCTGTTTTATCGCAAAAAAATTCTAATGCTCCTATAGGATCTCGCATCCATCTGACAATGGACTGCTTTATATTTAAAATAGAAAGTTCCTTACACTTATCTACATCAAAATTATTTTCCCAAAAGAGATGTATTTCATATGCATTATATGTTCCTCTCCCTGTATGGTTTGGATCCTCGTCCTGAAATCCCATTGCAACCACAGATATTGCCGGAACTCCTTCAGATAATTGAATTCCTACCTGATGTTCTACACATTGAATAACTGTTTTTTGTCCAAGTATCATCAAAAGCACACAGAAAAAACTAATAATAAAACTTTTACGATTCCCTTTTAGAGCTCGTAAAAATTGAATACCCAGGACAGCAATCCATACAATAATCAATGCTTCTCTCGCTGTATAGGACACAATCATACTGCTGATCATTGCAATATATACTAAAATCTTTTTCCATAGTATCCATTGTTCATGCTCCTGCAGTACCAACAAGCACAAAATTGCAAGTTCCAAAAAGCACAATCCAATCATTTCACCATAAATAAAAAGTCCATATAAATGCATTGGAACATAGCATAGGACAAGCAATAAATAGTAAATACACAATTTTTCTTTATGAAACAACTTCCATGCAATTTCATTCCCCGCAAAAATTGTTATTCCACCACAAATCGCTTGAAAACACTGCAAAGTTATAATATTGCAATTGCCGAAAATTCGTGCTGGCAACAAGTAAATAGCCCCTACTCCAAGCTGATAGGGATATACATTGTAATACCAATACTCCTGTAATTCTGTGTAATTTCCTGTAAAAAGATTCTTCAAGACAATATATACATATTCCTGATCTGCCATAGGAACATACTCGGCATTTAATGCCATAGTTATTATCCCAGCCGCAGAAAAAATTGCAATTACCGCTGCTGCAATTCGTAAATGTCGAATGTATACCCGGGAACTATATTTCCAGATGATTCCTATAATGACTATGCATCCCGCCACAATTCCAACTGCTTTTATCCAGTTGTCACTAACTGTCGAAACCGTTTCCGAAAAAGGAGCTAACTTTCTGCCGGTACCTATTGCTCCAATCGTTAACGCTGTAAAAAAACAAATTCCCATTACCGAAATTAACTTTAAAATTATATCCTGTACTTTTCTCATTTCTCCACCGATTTTATCCTAATTTAATTATAAATTTGCGCTTATCATGCACAGGATCGGCACAAGATTCGCATCTGACTCACCGGCGCGGTCGCACAAGTCCTGTATTTATCAATCTGACAATTGATGCTTCTATATCTCGGACCATATTAATTCTTCACTATAATATCACATCCATCAAACAATTGCTACGGGCGTTTGCTTGTAATAATTGCGTTTTTCCACATAATATGTTATGATGTATAAGAATTTTTAGTTTTGAAAGTGAGGACGTTATGTTATTAGATGATAAATCCATTTTGATTACAGGTGGTACCGGCAGTTTTGGCAAGGCTTTTACCAAATATGTGCTGGACAATTACAATCCTAAGAAGATCATTATCTATTCCCGTGATGAATTCAAGCAATTCATCATGCAGAATGAATTCAAGCAGTATGCCGGCAAGCTTCGTTTCTTCATCGGTGATGTCAGAGACAAAGAGCGGCTGACCAGAGCATTTGAAGGTGTAGATTATGTCATCCATGCTGCAGCTCTGAAGCAGGTACCTGCCTGCGAATACAACCCGGCGGAAGCAATCAAGACCAATATCCATGGTGCACAGAATGTTATTGATGCAGCTTTGGATACCGGGGTAAAAAAAGTCGTTGCTCTGTCTACCGACAAAGCCGTGAATCCTGTCAACCTGTATGGCGGTACCAAGCTGGTGTCCGATAAATTGTTTATCGCTGCCAACGCCTATGCCGGAAGTAAGGATATCTGCTTCTCCATCGTTCGCTATGGTAATGTAGCCGGAAGCCGCGGTTCCGTTATTCCGTTCTTTCACAACATCATCAAGAATGGTGGCACTGAACTTCCTATTACAGACTATCGCATGACCCGTTTCTGGATCAGCCTGCAGCAGGGTGTCGAGTTGGTTATTAAAGCTTTGGAAGAATCTAAGGGGGGTGAGACCTTCATTTCCAAGATTCCTTCTTTCAAAATCACAGATCTGGCACAGGCAATGCTGCCCGGATGTGAAATGCCCGAAGTAGGTATCCGCGAGGGAGAAAAACTGCATGAGATTATGGTAACCGTGGAAGATTCCCTGAATACTTACGAGTATGACAAGCATTTCATCGTATATCCACAGATGGTATGGAGTGAATCCAGACGTGCCGTTCCCACCGGCAAGAGGGTTCCCGAGGGATTTTCCTACAGTTCCGGTAACAATACCGAGTGGTTAAGTGTAGAACAGATCAAAGAATTACTCAAGACAATCGACTTAGAAAAATAATAATCTAAAACGGAACTCAAATAATTTGAGTTCCGTTCAGACTGTAGACAAAACGCTTTTGGTCAGCACTCCAGAAGCGTTTTTCTTGTT
>ENA-ORNQ01002271-ORNQ01002271.1-human-gut-metagenome-genome-assembly--contig:-NODE-2271-length-13289-cov-2.530754_pt1 | contig 13289 bp, 10 predicted proteins | sample MGYA00242116_ERZ509024 | MGnify/ENA primary metagenome ERZ509024 (study PRJEB26280, sample SAMEA2338697) | human gut metagenome | biome: human gut; feature: human-associated habitat; material: faeces...
CCGATTCCTCTGCTGGCACCGGTAACGACTGCTATTTTGTCCTGTAATAACATACTGCCTCTCTTTCACAAAGCACTATTTGAGCGCTTCTACAACCTTGTCAATATCTTCCATTGTTGCCACATTATATGTAGTCAGTTCCTTGCCAATGGCTTTGGCTATTTTCTTATTAAATCCTGCCAATGTTCTTCCCGGTCCAATCTCGATAAAGGTATCAACACCGTTTTCTACCATCTTTTCCACTGACTGCTGCCAGCGTACCGAATGGCTGACCTGACTTACAAGACGAGGCATAATGTCTGCCTGCTCTGTAATATAGGAAGCGTCTACATTTGCCACATAAGGAATCTGCGGTTTTTCAATCGTAAGTTCTTTTAATACAGCCTCTAATTTTTCACCGGCTCCTGTAAGAAGGCTTGAGTGAAATGGTCCGCTTACGTTTAAAAGAACAGCTCTTTTTGCTCCGGCTTCTTTTAATTTGTCTGCTGCCTGTTTTACCTGTTCAGTCTCTCCGGAAATTACAATCTGTCCCGGACAGTTATAGTTTGCAACCTGAACTTTATCAAACTCTTCAATATTTTTATCAATCTCTGCGGCATCCATACCAAGAATTGCTGCCATACCGCCTTTTCCGGCAGGCACTTCTTCCTGCATGAAAATACCACGTTTACGAACTGCTTTTGCAGCATCTACAAAATTCATAGAACCTGCTGCTACTAACGCACAGTATTCACCAAGGCTAAGTCCGGCTGCCACATCCGCCTTTACACCTCTGGTTTTCAATTCTTCCATAATTGCCACACTGGTTGTAAGAAGACATACCTGCGTAAATTCTGTAATATTAATGTCGTTATTTTCTTCAAAGCAAAGTGCTTTCAAGTCCAAATCAACTGCCTTAGATGCTTGTTCAAACACATCTTTTGCCACTGCTGAATTTTCATAAACATTTTGTCCCATTCCTACCACCTGTGCTCCCTGTCCGGGGAAGACAAATGCAATTTTACCCATAGTTCTATCCTAGCCTTTCTTTCGTCATTCTCTCATCATTGGTGCATATACATTGCACTCTAAAACATTGACACCAAGAGAAGCGGACTATGTCAAACTTTCTTGGTGTCAATCTTGACCTGTTTATCAGGTTATGTGCAATTGTTTTACTCTACACCTTTGCTCTTTAAGAAATTAATTACGTCGCCTACTGTGTTGATGCTTTCCAAATCATCCGTAGGAATCTCAACATCATACTCCTCTTCAAGAGCCATGATCAATTCATAGAGATCAAGAGAATCTGCTCCCAAATCATCTTTGAAAGAAGATGCTTCTGTGATGCTGTCTGCATCTACGCTCAACTGATCTGCGATAAGTTCCTGCATTTTTTCTAACATAATACGATTTCTCCTTTTTACTTAAATTCTTTTTATTCGTTCAAAATTATACTTTGAATCACCATGTATTGTAGCGTATCCACATACGTTTGTCAAGATTTTTCCATTTATATAAACTGGAGTGTAAAACAAACCACTGCCGCCAAGGTAAGCAGCACATAAAAAACGATTGCTTTCTTCCTCTCCGGATAGGCTTTCAGGGCATTTAAAACAAACAGCACAATAACAATTCCAAGTTCCGTTTTTAACATCCAGCCCTTATTCATCCCCATGCCCACATCGATAATGATAAAGATTAACAATATGGCAGTCAGTATACTTTGTAAAATCATGAGCACTTTTTCTTTCTGTCTCATAAGCCCCCACGCGCCTGCCATATCCTGCGAAAATTTTCTATCTGCCATTTATTTTCCTCCTTTTTCTCTAATAGTATATCAAATTGAAAACATACGTCAAATATTTTTGATAGCTTCACAAATTGTCGCACAAAATACCATCGTACATCTTTCTCCAATTTATTTTTCCATTGTGCCTTTCTATTATCATATCAGTCGTAATATATTTTTCAACATTTGACAACTTGATTCCACTTACAAATATTATGTCATCTATTGAATACCCCTCATAAAACATACTAAGAACCAAACATCTCTTCATGTATTTGGGAGAATAAATTTCTTTACCGCTCCTCTTTAAACATTGAAATGCATCAGAAATCGTTGACGCCTGAACTCTGCATAACTTTCCACCCCGTTTTGTAACAAATACATATTCACTTTTCTTCCCTTGCTCATTGCGCATTTGAAATAAATATCTTTTTATCATATTGTAAAGCGGTATCTTTCTTCCGTCAACATTCAGATAATTTAATTCTTTATCGAAATCATTCCATTTTAATTCAAGAATTTGTGAACGTTCTAGACCAATCGTAACACACAACAAATAAATAACAATATTACGTGTTGCTTTTTTATCTGATTTATATGTTTGTAAAGCATTCAACACATCCTCTCTACACAATAACTCCGGCTTTTTTAAGTAATCGGTTTCTTTAAACCATTCCAAACTTCTATTTCTGGATTTATCAAAATTAATGTGTCGAATACACCCCATATCTTTTAAAACAGAAAGCATATTATATATATGGGTATGACAGTTTTGTATTGTACGAATTGAAGTGTTGTCTCCTTTTCTTTTTCTTTCTCGGATATATGCTTGAAAATCTTCAATTGCCATTCTTCCATATACCCCTTGGTATTTTCCATATTTACTTGATATGAAATCATAGTAATTATACAATGTTGAAGCATATGCTTTCCATGAATCAGGTCCTAATGTATCTGTTTCCATTTTCTTCGCTTTATATTGAGCAATATCAGAATAAAACTGCGTCGTTCTTGTTTCATACATATTAGTCTTACTCAAATAAGAAAAATAATTTAAATTAGTTCGTTCCTTTCTAACATTTAGTATATCAAACCAAAATACAATGTACGATGAAAATACATCTTTGCCATCTATTGGCTCACACTTTATTTTAAAATCCATTAATACATACTCTCTACCATTTGTTAGTAATGCATAACGTTGACCTTTACCATTTAAGTATTTATTCAATTGAGCAAAATCTTGATTATCTAACGAGTGCTGTGCTCGTTTTATTTCCATCGACAAAAATTCTTTTTCATTTACAGGTACCTTAACATCTACAAATCCCTTAATACAATGTTCATCAAATGTACATTTTGATTTATCATATCCCATATCCGTAAGAAACACATCATATATGGCATGTAATCTTATTTGGGCCTCTACATCATCTTTCCAATAATTATAAGCACTTGTTAATTTTTCAATAACATCTTCTTTCACCTAAATCACCTCGCCCAATTTTTGTAAAATATATTATTCACACTAAAAACGTATTTCATTCACACAGTTCTAATATTAGACAACAGAAACTGCCTGCATCTACTTTACTGTAAATGCAGGCAGTTCGAAAATAGTATACAAAATAGTATATTGTAAACAAAATAAAGGAAGCTTCGAAAGGGACTTGAACCCTCGACCCCTTCATTACGAGTGAAGTGCTCTACCGACTGAGCTATCGAAGCATACGGTTTATAACCGACAGAATATATAATACACATTCCTGATTTTTTTGTCAAGTAATTCATTCATACTTTTGGTCATTTTTTTCAAATAAGCAAAAACACCCACCGGCACATAAAAAGCAAGTCCTGCCTCTCATGCACCGGTGGTGCTCTCCTAATCATAATACCTTACATTACTTAGTAAGCAGCATCATAATCTCATTGCTTCGATTAATAAACTCTGTCATCTTATCTGCCTGCAGTGGCTGATGGCTAATCATTGCCAGATCATAAAGCTGTTTGCAGAACATATCGCTGTGCTCGCCATCTTTGTTCGCCAGCAGATACTGAACCAAATCATTGTTTGCATTCAGAACAAGTGTCTGTCCGACATCCGGCAGTTCCATACCGCCCATGCCATTTGCGGAATACATCTTCATCATATCCTGCATCCTTCTGGCCTCTTCAGACAAGGTAATCATAGAAGAAACTCTATCATTTTTCAATTTCTCCACTTTAACCTCTAATTGGTCTTTTCCGGTTGCTTTGCGGAACAATTCTTTCAAAGTCTCGGTATCCTCTTTCAGTTTTTCCTCATCGCCTTCTTCTTTGAAAGCATCCGTCAAATCTGCATCAATTCTCTGGAATTTCACATCGTCATCGCCGGCTTCCAATGCTGATACAAACGGCTGGTCAATGTTATGAAGAAGAACAACTGCATTCATATCCTGCTCACGGAACATCTTCACATACTGGCTCTGCTGCTGCAAATCGGTAACATAGTAAACAGTCTTCTTCGGTGCCTCTGCCTCTTCTGAAGATTTCTCATCCTCTTTGCCTTCTTCAACCACTTCAGCCTCTACTTCCGGCTCCGGAATTGTCTCCAAATACTCTTTTAATGTACTGTATTTGTCGTCTAAGTCTTTGAACAAAACATAATCTTTAATTTTCTCTTTGAACTTCTCATCTTTCAAGCAGCCAAATTTGATAAACGGGCTGATATCATCCCAATATTTCTCGTAATTCTCGCGGTCTGTTTTGCACATACCGGAAAGTTTATCTGCCACTTTTTTCGTAATATAATCCGAAATCTTCTTCACAAAACCATCATTCTGCAAAGCACTTCGGCTTACGTTCAATGGCAAATCCGGGCAGTCAATAACGCCCTTCAACAACATCAGAAATTCCGGAATTACTTCCTTAATATTATCTGCAATAAATACCTGATTGTTGTATAACTTAATCATACCTTCAACATTCTCATACTCCAGGTTTACTTTCGGGAAGTACAAGATACCTTTTAAGTTAAACGGATAATCCATGTTCAGATGGATCCAGAACAGTGGCTCTTTGTAATCCATAAATACCTTACGGTAAAACTCTTTATATTCTTCGTCTGTGCAATCATTCGGATGTTTCATCCAAAGCGGCTGTGTATCACTTAAAGATACCGGACGTTTGTTGATCTTTACTTTGTCCTTTGCCGGAGATACCTCTACAACTTCTTTTTCACCTTTTTCGTTCTCTTTCTCCTCTGTCTTGGCATCTTCGTGGATATGTTCAACAACTACATCATCCTCACGGAGATCTGCCTCATCGATAGTCTCATACTCCTGCTCTGCATTTGCTTTGGAAAGATAGATGTTTACCGGCATGAAAGAACAGTACTTCTCGATCACTTCACGCATACGGTACTCATTGGCAAACTCCAGGCTCTCCTCATTAAGGAAAAGTGTGATCTCAGTTCCTGGTTCTGTCTTGTTTCCATCTGTCATCTCATATTCTGTACCACCGTCACAGGTCCAGTGAACCGGTGCAGATCCTTCTTTATAAGAAAGCGTATCGATGTGTACCTCATCCGCAACCATAAACGCGGAATAAAATCCAAGTCCGAAATGACCGATCATCTGATCATCTGTTGTCTTATCCTTATATTTCTCAAGAAATTCTGTTGCACCGGAAAAAGCGATCTGTGTAATATATTCCTCTACCTCATCTGCAGTCATACCGATACCATTATCAATAAACTTCAGGGTTTTCTGATCTGGATCTACGATAACATTTACTGCCGGTTTATAGCCATCCGGGAATGTATAATCACCCATAACTTCCAGTTTTCTCAGTTTGGTGATTGCGTCACATCCATTGGAGATCATTTCTCTTACAAAAATGTCATGATCGGAGTATAACCATTTCTTGATGATCGGAAAAATATTTTCACTGTTGATTGATAAACTTCCATGTTTTGCTGACATGTATGTCACTCTCCTTTTGTTTTTTATTTCCTATGTTCCGGTAAACCCGGAAACCTGTTGTTTTTTTCAATAAATATATACTAATACGACTTGTTGCAAAAGTCAAGAAAAATTTAGCACTCGCCATTTTCGAGTGCTAGTAACAATGTCGGCTATAAATTTTTCATACGCAAAAAGATTCCCCTCACACATTTCTCATGCACGAGGGGAATCTTTTATAATTCTGCTTTTATTTTTTCTTTCTGCGGTATATAAGAATTCCTCCAATACATACAACTGCAGCGATCAGGATGATCACAAATGTCATGATCGGTGTACTGTCTCCTGTCTGTACCGCTGATTTCTGGCTGGACTGCGTAACTGCAGGGCTTGGTGTTGCTGTAAGGATCTCCGCCTGTGACACAGTAAATGTAACTTTGCTTTCAGACTGGACATCTGTATCTGTCCATCTGGAGCCGTCATATCTCTGCTGCACAAAATTGACTTTCAGTGTATACTCGCCTGGTTTGCTTACGCGGAAAGTTGCTGTATATGGTTCCGAATCCCAGTCACGCTTTTCCGTAATCTGCCAGCTCCTTGGCTGGAAACGGGTATCTCCCTTCACCGGATTGCTGTTATCCATACCAGCGCCTACCGCTGTGAAAGTGATTTTCGTGTTTGTATCATATTTTCCATTGGGATCAATTCCCGTGATCTTGTTATCAGATTCCTTTACCTCGGAACCTTTATATGCATTTACAGTAATACTTACCGCAATCACCGTACTGATCTTGTCAGGATTTTTCACACCATCGGGGAGTGTAACAGTTCCTTTTACATTGAATGTCTGTCTGTCCACAGAGGAAGGGTCATAAGAACAGCCTTTCACATCCCATTTCACAGAAGCTTTCTGTTCTCCCTTTGTTGTTGTGATCGTCACAGTTTCCGGAAGTTTCAGCGCTTTCTGTGTTTTCTCTGTCCCATTTGGAAGATCTGTGATCGATGATGGTTTTCGGATTCCGGTAAGATCATTCTCTTTCTCACTGTTATCAGTATTTTTTCGAACACTGAAATACGCAGTAATATAAGCAGATACATCTGCACTGTTGGAAATTACAATGTCTTCCAGATATTCTTCTTTGGAAAGACCCTTCTTCGGCTGCACTGTAAAGGTTGCACTTTTTCCCGCCTCAAGCTCTGTCTGTGAAAGAGCTCCTACGGTATAATTTTTTCCGGTTGGCTGCTGCAGTGTGATTTTTGTGTTACCGGTGTTGGTAACTGTTACAGTCTGTGCTTCCGGAAGATCTTTATAACCTTCGTTCACCGTACCGAAATTCAGACCTTCTTCCGGTTTGACCGAAAGATCATACACCGGTTCCGGTTTCGTTACAGTAAAGGAGACCGAAACGTTCTCATCTATATTTCCATCTTTATCTGCGATTCTGATCTTGCCACTGTATTCTCCTGCAGAAAGGCCGGTTTTGGGCTGGATAGTAAAAGTTGCCTGATTATCTTCGCCCGGATTGAGTACCTCAGCAGAAAGAGCTCCTACTTCAAAATTCTTGGCTGTTGGCTGTACCAGACGGATTGCTTCCGTACCTGTGTTGGTAACTGTTACAGTCTGTGCTTCCGGGGCATTGGAATATCCCTGTTCCAGCTCTCCAAAATTCAGATCTTTTGGGGTAATATCTACAGAATTTTCAGTGAAACTGTCCCCATTTACCAATACGCTTGCTTTCACAGCTGCTGACGCCTTATTGTCCGACGTGGCAAAAACAAGATCTTCCTCATATGGATCATCTTTTGCTTCCAGTCCCAGCTTTGGCTGAACTGTAAACATCTGCTCATCGCCCTGGGCAAGCATGATTTCTCCATTATTTTCACCTTCACTGACAGGTTCAATATCAAAATTGTCTGACTGCGGCTGTTTCAGAGTTACCGTTTCTGTACCTGTATTTCTTATGGTTACAGTTCTTGTCTGATCAACCTCCGTATAGCCCTCTGTCAGGTCATCAAAAGGAATCTCTGCAGGATCTGCTGTCAGTTCATACTGTCCTTCTTCACTGTCGGATGGTTCCGATGCTTTCCCCGCATCCGCGTTCCCGTTATTCCCGTCATCTGTCTGTGCTTCTACAGTGAGATCCGCCTCAAAGAAAACATCCACGCCTTCTTCTGTCTGATATGTGATCAGATCTTTATATTCTCCGGCGTTCAGTCCCTCTCTTGGTTTTACCCATACCGTAATCTGCTCTCCACTTTTCAGTGGCTGTCCATTAATATCTTCAGCCATGAAATTCTCCGGAGAAATTTCTTTAAAATTCAGATCTGCAGTTCCGGTATTGGTAATCGTAACATACTGTACTTCCGGTATCTCTGTGTAACCTTCTGTTACAGTTCCGAAATTTAAAACACCACTTCCGTCTTCTGTGGATACAACTGCGGAATATGTAAGTTCTTCTGTTGAAGCACTGTCACCATTCTGTGCTTTCGTTTCCCCGGTCTCAACAGTTTTTTCATCAGATCCGGCTGTCGTATCTGATGAATCCTCTGCCTGATCTTCTGTCGAATCCTCTGTCTCTTCGGTATTTCCGGAATCTGTATCAGTTTCTCCCAATCCGGTGATCGTAATGGTGCTGTCCTGAGAATCCTGCTCCAAAGTCTCATCTGATCCGCTCTCGCTGGTAGATGTTTCTGTCTTCTTCTGCTGTGCAAGAGCTTTGGCATCTTCCTCCGTTGCGGAAACTTCCTGTGTTGTTACAGTAAGTTCGCCACTGATTCCCATTTCTTCTTTTCCTGTGATCTTAAGAACAATGGGAAATCCCAGATCCTTTTCTTCAACCTTATAGGTTTTATCTGTTCCTACTTCGGTGAGCACATCACCATCTTTCAGTGACCACGAAAAACTCACATAATCATCTGTAATTCCTTCTGGCTTTACCTTGGAATAATCTGCGCTTAAGGTAACACCTACTGCAATTGTTCCCTTAACTTTCAGTTTGCCATCCAGAGCTCCCTGGGGAACCGCAGCGGCAAACACCATAGATGGAAGTAATGTAACCATCATAAGCACGGCCATGATCACTGCCAGTACTCTGTTTTTCCTCATATTCCATCCTCCTTTACATCCTTATGTTTTCCTGCATTTTCAGATTTATGCATTCTTTCCTTTGTTGATGCAAGTTTACCATATTTAATTTTCAAGGATGTAATTTCTGCTTTCCGTTTTTTCTCTCAGCCTTCAACAATGAGATATTTTCCATCTGGAAGTTTAAACACTTCACTTTCTTCTTCCAGTTCTTTCAGGGAAAGTCCCTCTACATCTGCACCCATTCCATCCAGATATTTTTTTACATCTTTCAGAGAATCCAGCACTACTGCCATACAGTCTTCCAGAAATGCCTCTGCCTCTTCAAAATCATCTGCTACCGGCTCATCAAAAAGCTGTCCCTGTTTTTCCAGAAATGTCTGGACATATTCTTTCTTATACATTTTAAAAAAGTCCTCCTTTATTTATTATTTTTCTTCTCATAAATAGCAACCAGTTCCAACGGTACCGCTGCTACAATGTCTGCGCCGTTTTCTTCCAGTTCCCTGCGGTCACGAAAGCCCCAGAGTGCACCTACTGTATACATTCCGGCTGATTTACCTGTCTGCATATCCGTTTTTGTATCTCCGATATACATGCATTCTTCCGGTTTTACTCCGAATTCTTCCGCGATCTTTAACGGACCATCCGGTGCCGGTTTCCTTCGGATTCCCTCCTGCTGTCCCATTACTTCGTCAAAAACATCTCCATAGATCGCTTTTACGACTTTCTGTGCCGCAATATGCGGTTTATTAGAACATACGGCCATTTTTAATCCCGCATCTTTCAGTTTCTGAATGGTTTCCGGCATATCCTTATATGGTACAACTTTATACAGGGGATCTTCATCAAATTTTTTACGGTAAAGTTCCCGGACTTCTTCATAATGGACCAGATCCGGATCTCCGGCATCGATCAGACATCTTTTGATCAGCATATCCGCGCCTTCACCGCTGTAATAACGGAAATTATCTGTCGGCTGCGGTTTCAGGGAAAACTTTTCCATGATCTCATTTGCCACATATGCCATGGACTCCAGTGTATCTGCAATCGTTCCATCCAGGTCAAAGATACAAGCTTTTATCATTTTGTCATTCATCCTCTCAGGTTTATTCCAAGTTTCTTTGTCTCATAGATCAGCCTTGCCACAGGCAGTCCGACTACATTGTTGTAATCGCCGCGGATTCCTTTCACATAAGCACCCCAGGCACCCTGGATTCCGTAGCTTCCTGCCTTATCCATAGGATCTTTACTGTTTACATATTCTGCGATCTCTTCCTTTGTTACCGGGTAAAAAATTACATCTGTACATTCATGAAACGTATGAACTTTCCAGTTTTCTTCTTCTCTTACAAGAACTGTCACACCCGTATATACCTGGTGTGTATTTCCCTGCAGCATACTCAGCATCTTCACTGCTGCCTCCGGGTCTGAAGGTTTACCAAGGATCTTTCCTTCATAGGAGACTATGGTATCCGCTCCGATTATAAGAATGTCCGCCAGATCATCCGCCTGTTCTTTTTCCAGCGCATGTGCGGTAAACATGGCCTTTTGGAAGGAAAGTTCCTCAACCACCTTCGAGGGCTCTGTGCTGGTGATCCGTTCTTCACCACTGGCAGGTTTTACCTCAAATGTGATTCCCACCTGGCTTAAAAGCTCCCGTCTCCTGGGAGATGCAGAAGCAAGCACAATCTTTCTCATGTGTGTATTCCTCTCTTTCTGTGTTATCAGTATAACCTTTTACGGAAGGAGGTGCAACCGGAATTGTCAAAAGAGAATTCCTTCCGGATCATAAAATATAATACGCCGGGATTTCTGTACATCCCGGCGTACTGTCTTTTATATATAATTTGCTGTTTTGATCTTATGCCTTCGGCAGTTTAAAAGAACTCTTAAGAGACACAATACGGTTAAATACCGGTGCGCCCTCTTTGGAGTCATGGATGTCTGCACAGAAGAATCCGTTGCGGACAAACTGATAACTGTCGTAGCCTTTTGCTTTCAGAAGCTCCGGCTCAACATAAGCGCTCGTCACGGTGAGAGAGTTTGGATTTACATTGAGAGATCCGTCTTCTTTATTGTAAACACCCTTCTCTTCATCTACGATGTTCTCGTAAAGTCTTACCTCAACTTTACCTGCATTGGATGCCTCCACCCAGTGGATGGTTCCTTTTACCTTACGTCCGTCCGGTGCATTTCCACCTTTGGTTTCCGGATCATAAGTACAGTGAACCACACGGATCGTTCCGTCATCATCTGCTTCATATCCTGTGCAGGTTACAAAATATGCATTCATAAGACGGACTTCATTTCCGATATAAAGACGTTTGTATTTCTTCGGAGGCTCTGCCATGAAATCATCACGTTCGATATAAAGTTCTCCGCTGAACGGGATCTTTCTGGTTCCAAGTTCCTCGTTCTCCATGTTGTTCGGAGCTTCCAGGTACTCAACCTGTCCTTCCGGATAATTGTCGATCACAAGCTTGATCGGATCAAGGATCGCCATCATACGTGGACGTTTCAGTTTCAGATCCTCGCGGATGCAGTACTCAAGCATTGCGTAATCCACAGAACTGTTGGCCTTGGAAACGCCACAGAGCTCTACGAATTTACGGATGGATTCCGGTGTAAATCCGCGGCGGCGAAGTGCGGCGATTGATACCAGTCTCGGATCATCCCAGCCATCTACGATTCCGTCTTCAACAAGTTTCTTGATGTAACGTTTACCGGTGACAACATTGGTAAGGTACAGTTTGGCAAACTCGATCTGTTTCGGTGGATGCGGATACTCCAGTTCTTTTACAACCCAGTCATAGAGCGGTCTGTGATCCTCAAATTCCAGAGTACAGATGGAATGAGTCACGCCTTCGATCGCATCCTCGATAGGATGAGCAAAGTCATACATCGGATAGATGCACCACTTGTCTCCAGTGTTGTGATGTGTCATACGTGCTACACGGTAGATAACCGGGTCACGCATGTTCATATTCGGAGATGCCATATCGATCTTTGCACGGAGAACTTTTTCTCCGTCTCCGTATTTGCCCTCACGCATCTCCTCAAAAAGCTGCAGGTTTTCTTCTACAGTACGGTTTCTGTATGGGCTCTCTTTACCTGGTTCTGTAAGAGTTCCTCTGTACTCACGGATCTGGTCTGCAGTCAGGTCGCAGACAAATGCCTTGCCTTTTTTGATCAGCTTCACAGCGGCCTCATACATCTGGTCAAAATAATCAGAAGCAAAGAAAAGTCTGTCTTCCCAGTCTGCGCCAAGCCATTTTACATCAGCCTTGATGGATTCTACAAATTCGGATTTCTCCTTTGTCGGGTTTGTATCATCGAAACGAAGGTTAAATTTTCCGTTGTATTTCTTTGCAAGCCCATAGTTTAAAAGAATGGACTTAGCATGTCCGATATGAAGATAACCATTCGGTTCCGGTGGAAAACGTGTATGCACAGTGTCATAAACGCCTTCTTCAAGATCTTTGTCTATAATATTCTCAATAAAGTTTTTGGAAACTGTCTCGTTGTCCATGATTCTCCCTCCTAGATATCGTCCTGATGTTTTATCTTATCATATATTTGGAGTTTTTGAAACCCGCAAAACCTGTATTTAAACAAAAAATTGTCTGTTTTTGGACACAAAAAAAGCTGCTGACGGGAATCGAACCCGTGACCTCCGCCTTACCAAGGCGACGCTCTACCGACTGAGCCACAGCAGCTTGTTTCGCGACGTTTGTGCCGCTCACAGTTGTTTATATTATCAGATGACTTTCATATTGTCAATACTTTATTTTTATTTTTTTAAAAATGCCTATTTCTAGGCATTAAAAACTATTTTTTGGTAGCTGCATTATATGCTCTTTTAGCAACTTGATAATAATCTTTAGCATCAACTAATGTTGCTTTAGATTGAATTTGATCAAATTTCCAAGTCTTACTATTTTCATCTAATACTATTTTAGTTTCATCAAAATTCATTTTGCTACCAACTAGTGTATTGGCAAGTTCTTCCATATTCTTTTTCCAACCAAGTCCAACACTACCTGCTGGCCAATAATTAGTAGCAGATTTTGTAAAACCAGTTGTTTTGCCATAATAATCAAATGTTACATCTTTAAATTGGGCATCACTTACTTTTGCCTTTCCATCTAAAACATTCGTTGCATACCATTTTGCATTGTCTTCACTGGTATTGATCCAAGTTTTTAAATTGGTAATGCCTTCTGCACTATATACGGGTGCATTATCACTATCAACGCTACCTGTAAAATTTTTATCACCAATTACCAAATATTTTGCCAATGTTAGTTCACCATGAGAACCCGTAGCTTTAAAATATAGATTTTCATCAATACTATCGCTAACTTGTGCCCAGTTTTCAGGAAGATATACTTCTTCAAAAGATAAACTAGTCACCTTCTCATCCTTTACTTTTATGCTAGCAACTCCTACATAATCTTTGTGAACAATTCCATAGCCAGTTCCACTAGTT
>ENA-ORNQ01002274-ORNQ01002274.1-human-gut-metagenome-genome-assembly--contig:-NODE-2274-length-13283-cov-3.377608_pt1 | contig 13283 bp, 7 predicted proteins | sample MGYA00242116_ERZ509024 | MGnify/ENA primary metagenome ERZ509024 (study PRJEB26280, sample SAMEA2338697) | human gut metagenome | biome: human gut; feature: human-associated habitat; material: faeces...
CCTTGAAACGCAAGCCTTCCATTTCTTCAAAGATGTGGTCTTTCCCTTTAAATACGTGAACGTCCAAATCGTTGATGGTATCGTTGCACTTATTATTAATAATGTATAGAAGCGAAGTGATTTCGGGGAAAGAGTCCGCTACGAATTGGAGTAATTGCTTGAACAGTTCCATTTCGTGATCTTCTGTAATCTTGCAAATGACGATTACCATCAGTTCCCCTGTGGAAGATGTGCGTATAATCATATTCCGCAGCATACCTTCCTGTGTGCGCAGATTGATGAAAGAATAATCGTGTTCGTAAGCGTAGTCACGTACTGCGTTCCGGATGCGGTTGGATATATCATCCTGCAACCAGCATTTCTCAATAGCCAGTACTTTGTCGAATGCTCCCGGAATGTGGAAACCTACCGCATTCATCTGATCGTATTTCACGTCCTGACGAACTTCCTCGTTTGTCAACCAGCGCTTATTTGAAAAGGTGAATTCCAGTTTGTTTCTGTAAAACTCCGTTTTGTCAGAACCGAGAATCGGAGAAATCTCGGGAAGTTCGATCTTTCCGATACGTCTCAAATTATCTTCCACTTGCTTTTGCTTATATCTGATCTGCTCTGAATAGGGGAGCACTTGCCACTTGCAGCCACCGCATACGCCATAGTGTTGGCAGAAAGGAACAGCGCGATTGGGCGACAGCTCGTGAAACTTCACCGCTTCAGCTTCGGCATATTTATTCTTTTTACGCTTGATTTGCAGGTCTACAACATCACCCGGCACTACATAGGGAACAAAAATCACCAGGTCGTTTACTTTTGCGATGGCTTTTCCTTCGGCAGCCACATCCATGATTGTTACCTTCTCCAATAAGGGAAGCTCTTTTTTCTTTCTTGCCACTTTTACACCAGTCTAATAATTACTTTGCAAAAGTAGGTATTTTTTTTGGAAAAAATTCGGGTATACAGAAATATTCCGGATTGTAATGTCGAAATTGCATTTTGATAGAAAGTTTTTTCGCAAAAAGTTTTCAAGTTTGCGAAATATCCTTAGATTTGCGAACAGAAAAAAGTCATAATGTAACTTTAAACACAATATTATGGATAAAAAAAGAGTTTATACCTTTGGTAATGGTCAGGCAGAAGGAAAGGCTGACATGAAGAATTTGCTCGGTGGTAAGGGAGCCAACCTTGCTGAAATGAATTTAATCGGAATTCCTGTCCCTCCCGGATTCACAATAACTACAGATGTTTGTACGGAATACAATACGTTAGGACGTGATAAAGTGGTTGAGTTGCTGAAAGATGAAGTTGTAAAAGCGATCGCTCATGTGGAAGCGTTGATGAAATCTAAATTCGGTGATGTTGAAAATCCTTTGTTGGTATCTGTACGTTCCGGTGCACGCGCATCTATGCCGGGTATGATGGATACGATCCTGAACCTCGGATTGAATGATGAAGTGGTGGAAGGTATTATCCGTAAAACGGGTAATGCACGTTTTGCATGGGACTCTTACCGTCGTTTTGTACAGATGTACGGTGACGTTGTGTTGGGCATGAAGCCTACCAATAAAGATGATATTGACCCGTTCGAAGCTATCATCGAAGAGGTGAAGAAAGCGAAAGGGGTAGAACTGGATAACGAGTTGAAAGTGGAAGACTTGCAGGAACTCGTAAAGAAATTCAAGGCCGCTGTAAAAGAACAGACCGGAAAAGATTTCCCGACTTGTGCATACGAACAACTTTGGGGAGCTATCTGTGCTGTATTTGATTCATGGATGAATGAACGCGCTATTCTTTATCGTAAGATGGAAGGTATACCTGATGAATGGGGTACAGCTGTCAATGTACAGGCTATGGTGTTCGGTAATATGGGTGATACATCGGCTACAGGTGTTTGTTTCTCACGAGATGCCGGTACAGGCGAAGATCTTTTCAATGGTGAATACCTGATTAACGCACAAGGTGAAGATGTAGTGGCAGGTATCCGTACTCCACAGCAGATCACTAAGATTGGTTCTCAACGTTGGGCTGTATTGGCTGGCATTACCGAAGATGTTCGTGCTGCTAAATTCCCTTCAATGGAAGAAGCAATGCCGGAAATCTATAAAGAACTGGATGCTCTTCAGACTAAACTGGAAAATCATTATAAAGATATGCAGGACATGGAGTTCACCGTACAGGAAGGTAAACTCTGGTTCCTCCAGACACGTAACGGTAAGCGTACAGGTGCTGCCATGGTAAAGATTGCTATGGACTTGCTCCGTCAGGGTATGATTGACGAAAAGACTGCTTTGATGCGCGTGGAACCGAATAAACTTGATGAATTGCTCCACCCTGTATTCGATAAGGATGCTTTGAAGAAAGCCAAAGTGTTGACCCATCCTGATTAAATACTGCCTTACCGGTTACCGGCATGATGGCAAATTGACCGTAATCATTGATCCAGGGACTTGGCTGATGGGTTTGTTTGAATCCTCTGATCTTGTCAGCGTCATACGTATAGGCCCATCCATCGCCCATTTTACCAGTCTGCGGAACCCAAAAGTTCATTCCCCAAGGCAGCGCAATGGCAGGGTAAGTATTTCCGGTAGATAATGCGTGCTTTGACTGCGTACCAACCAGCGGACTAACATAGTCCACCGGTCCGGTAATTGTTTTTGCAGTCATAGCCCATGCACTAAGTAACGTAAAAGCGAATAGAGCTAGTTTCTTCATGGTATTTTTGTTTTATTTAATCAGTTTTCCTTCAAGCATTTTGATATAATATCCACCTACAACGGAACGTGCCTGGAAGCCTCTTTGATTCGGTTCGTCTGTAAATACCCAGTCGGACATCGGAACACGGTTAGGTGTAACGTTCATAAACAGATATACGGGTTCGATAAATTTCTCAAAGGTAGCTTTGTCATTTGCCAATGTAGCTGTCCACATGATCCAGTCGGTCTTTGTGTATGTTTCACGGTTATCCAACGGAAGACCATATTTATTTTGCTTCGAAAGATAGTAAGCTATTTCCGTTTCTGCAACATTTTTAGGGAAGATTTGCAGATTCAACAGTTTATCCCACACCAAGTTATACTTCTGGCTCCATGTTCCCGGTTTGTCAAATGTGAGACGATAGTGGTCACCATCATCAGCCATTTTCACCCATTCGGCAGCCATTTCTTTCGCTTTCTGTGTGTACTTTTCAGCCACGTCTTTTTTACCCAGCATATCTGCCAGATAACCGTATGAAGCAACACCCATGATCGCTTTGATAGAAAGGTTGGCATTGTGTGCAAAGTGTCCTGCAAAGTCATCGGTACAAAGTTGGTTGGCCGGATCAAGTCCGTACTCTACCAGATAGTCTGTCCATGTAGTCAGAGTTTCCCAATGTTTTTGTGCGTAATCTGCATTACCTTCTACCTTTGCAATGGCAGCAGCCAACACTACCATATTACCCGATTCTTCTACCGGCATATCACCGCCATAAGTCTGGCCGTTAGCCAATGGATAAGTACCGACATCATGTGCAGCAAATGGTTTCGCCCATTTTCCGCTTTCGCTATAATAGAAGATATGGTTCATGGTAGCTTTCACCAATTCCGGATTGTAATATAAAAGCAGCGGAGCTCCCGGATAAGTCAGGTCGACTGTTCCGATGGAACCATTACTGAAGTTCTCCTTAGAAAGGAACACCAAGTCACCGTTCGGAGCCTGTACCAGTTTATGTGCAGCCAATGCCTGACGATAAGCCAATGCACAAAGTTCAGCATATTTACGTCCACCGGCAGCAGTAGCTTCTTCCATCAGTTTCTTGTCGAAAGCAGCGCTGTTCTTCATTTGTGTCTTGTATTCTTTCTCCGCTTTCTGGAATTGGGAAACAATCGTTTCATTGCCCTCACGGTTCCAGTAAGGACGCAGGTTATCACCAAAGTATTGGATAGAATAAATATCATCATATCCGATCAGCAGATGGCCATCAGCTTTTTGTGTTTCGCCCAATGAACGTACCAAAGCCAGTTTATCATAACCGTTTGTGGTAGAAGCTCCTAACTTATTATCAAGAAAGCTCTTACGCAGTTCTCTGCCGTCACCGATTGCAGATGTGCTGTTTTTCTTTTCAGCTGCCAGATAGAAATGTCCCCAGTCGATACGAACATCATCACCTTTCTTCTTCAGAATCCCCTGATTGCGGCTTCCGGTACGAAGGAATAACAAATCACCATCAGTAAAATTGTCAGCAACAGACTCCTGGTGAGGTTGGTCGATTGCCCATTGCGGAGATGCTTCGAAATACAACTCTACCTGATGTTTCTGACCGTCATTGGAAGCTACTTCATAAGAAATGTAGTTGACCGGACGTGACAACAAATCCAGATTATCCATAAACATAGGAGCGGTAAATGTCAGTTTCAGATCTACCGGACCACAAGTAAATGTATAATAAGTCTGCATAGGCTGTACATCTGCAGAAGTTTGTTGCGCTGTTTGATGGAAAGAACGGTAACCGTCCAGTTCTACCAGCAATCCGAAATCCAACAGTCCGTTTCCTACCCGGTTATGACAATAACCTGCAATCAGATTTTCACCCGGTTTCAAAGAAGCTACTACTTCTTCCGACAGTTTCACCCGTTCGTTCTTTTTACAAGCATTACCTGTATCTACCACTTTGATGCCGTTGATATAAATAATAGCATCATCGTCGTGAGAGAATTCAAGATATACATTTTTTCCTGTCAAATCTTCCTGAATATCAGCTACCCGGCGTACCCAGATAAATTCTTCACCCCATTGGGTTTTAGCTGTATGTTCATTCTCCATGGTTCCGAAGGCAGCTTCGCCTTCTTTCCAGGCTTTATCATTGAATCCGATATTCTGCCATCCGTCAGCAGGTTGTTGAGTGGTATACTTTCCTGTCCAGCTACCTTGTTCGGATGTCTTTACCAAAGGACGTAGTTCCAGTTCTTCCGTTCCCATGAAACGGTAGGTTTGTCCGTCTACTTTTGCAACACCAAGTAAAGAGAAATCCTTGCCTGTCCAATGTTTTACAGGACTGTCGTATAGATTGTCCGTAGTAGACCATGCACTAGTATAAGGATCAATTGTCACCAGCGGATATGCCGGAGCACGTAATTCATTCTTCTCGTGCTGTTCTACCTGGGTCTCACAGCTACAAAATACAGAAGCTGTTCCCAGTAACAGCATCATCAGTTGTTGTTTCATAATTTAAATCACCTGTTTATTTAATCTATTTTACGCAAATTCCGTCGTTTTCTATTTATTTTTTAGCCGGAAACAAAAGCATCAATGCCGGTATACCGGAAGCAGAATAACTGTCGATTTCCGCACCTTCCGGCAACTTTTTATAGTATTCGCCTCCACATACGTTCCGTGTCTTATCTCTGTTTGCCCAACCTGTTTTGATGGTACGTTTCAGGAACGGGAGATATTGGGTTTGTCCGCAATCATACACCAACCATGCCATGTATTCCGCAAAGATGGCAGTATAGATACCCTGTTCAATACCACCTTCGAAAGGTAGCACTTTATGGTCTGCAGACATATCTTTCACTGTATAGTCTGCTGCCAGAATAGCATTGTCCAGATAACGTTTCTCTCCGGTCGCCTTATAAAGCAGTATGGACGCTCCGATAAAGGTTGCCTGGTTGTATACATGCGCTTTCCATGCGGGATTGCCATTTCCATGACGGCTATCGGCAATCTTTCCTGTTGCTTTATCCAAGAGATTTTCCACTCCCCATTCATAGATTTCTTTACCTTTGGCAAGATATTGAGCTTTCGTCTGATAATCCGGCCGTTTGTCGGTCGATTCTTTTCTATTTTCAGGTACGTTATTGTAGAGGGTTAATGCTGCAACAACTGTCGGAAAGTTGATACATGCCATCTTTCCATCACCGAATTTATTCGGTTTCGGATTTTGAATGGGTTGCCATTGCCAGAACATACCTCCGTTTTCTTTGTCATACGAACCGGTATCACCCACTTTTTCCGAGCCATACCATACCCGTTTGAAACTGGCTTCCGAGAGTTTCAGATATTCATCCACTCCAAAAAGTTCGTAGCCGCGTGCCAGGCTGATAGTCCACCACATGATGTCATCGTAGATGAACCAGCCGGTATTTTCATTGTTATCATCAAAATCGAACTGGCAATATTGCGCTTTGTTCCCTGCGAATATTTTCTCGCAGAGTGTTTTATAATAACTTGTCTTCTTTCTGTCTTTCTGTGCCTTTGCCAGTTTATAGGCATTCATTGCCATATCCCAATAAATAGGCTGACACCAGATAGCCGCTGCTCCATTGCCACGGTCAACAGCACTTGGATAGGACGAATTTGTCTTGTAAATATATTTATTGGAGTCTAGTAGTGTATTATTAAATCCTTCATAAGCTGCCCATACATCTTCGTTCGTATACGCATGCTTCTTCTGGTTTGCTTTTCCTAAATTACCGACTGCCCATGTGGTAGTTGATACTCCCAATAGTAGTGTCAGAGCCAAAAGAATTTTGCTTTTCATGATAATTTATAAGTTTATAGTATTTTTCCTGTTACAAAGATTGCAGAAATAGCTGAAAAAAAACGATAATATTTATTCAATAAAGAACAAATACAGACCAAAACACTTTTCTACAATAAAAATAAAGGATTAATAAAGGGTTATTGGAGAATAATTTCCCCTTACTCTGTCCTTATGACAGAGATAAGGGGAATATTTAATCTACCTATTGAAAACTCATCCCGGTAAACAATTATTTGTTATCTGTAATGTCTGTGGATTCAATCCATTGCCAGTTATCACCAACTAATGTTGCTGTATGACCTTTCAAACCTGTAATTGTTCTGGTAGCACTTTGAGTAGGCTGATCACCTTTCACTTCAAAATCCCAGGCTTCTACCAAATTCGGATTATCGGCACTTACACCTTCTTCATTCCCCATATAAGAAGCATATACCTGATTTTCTGTCCGGTTTGTTTTCCAGATACGTATCTTCTTTATGTAACCGGAGAACCATTCGTTACGGTTTCCATTATTGTCCATCATACAGAATCCGGTCATTTTAATCTGATTGGCTATGGATTGTTTATTGATATACGTTCTCCAGGACTCACCCACACGAATGACTTCACCTTGTCTCGTACCATCAATCATGGAATAGCACTTCACATCTGTCGGAGTATCAAATCCCGGCAATCCCTTATCCCTGAAGAGGAATGCATAATGCGTCCAACGATCTTTGGTCCAGTTGTCCGACTTTTTCCATCCCGGTTCCCATTCTTGTGGATTTGTGTGATTATTATCTTGCCAGTGAGCAACCATTGTTCTCAACAATCCCTTTGTACGATCCTGGGCACGCCATCCGCTCCAATGAGGATCGTTTGTCATGGTAGAAAGGAAAGTACAGTTGTCTTCTCCCTGCTTATTGCAATATTCTTTAATATTCACCCAAAGTTCAATCGTAAATGCCTGATTGTCATCCTCTCCAAACTTCACATAATCCTCGCTATAACCAAAGTCTATATAAGAACCGGCATTTCCGTCTACAAACAGATTCCAGGTAATCTGACTGTTATCCGGCCATGCAGAATCTTCGACTTCTTCTACTTTCTTATCGGCAGCAGCAATAGCCTCATCATAAATCTCCTGCGTCATATCTGTGATGGAACCGGATTTGATTCTTTCAGCCAGACTTTCCAAGTCTTTAGCTGCACTCTCCAAAACCGACTTATTTTCTACCGGATATTGTCCCTGATGATTTCCCCACTTCGTTTCATCATTAACGATTGCAAGTATTTCATCCGCCTTAGCCAGTAAATTATTGATATATTGCTGTGCTTCCGGAGACAGATTATAATATTTTGAATTTTTAAACTCGTCAATCGCTTGATTTACCTTTGCTACAGCAGCTTCCAAAGTTGTTTCATCCAGTTCTTCGCCAGCTTCTACCCGTGTTATCAGTGCATCCAACTCGGTAATAGCAGCATTTAATATATCCTTTCCGGTTTCAGGATATGTTCCGGGAGCAGTTCCGTAGGTTGAATTTTTCAATAAATAGTTCAATGACGTACGACTTTCCCGTAAGATACTTAATTGTGTATCTGTTATATACTCGTCTTCAATATCGTCACAAGCGGTAAATATCCCTGCCAGACTAGAAATCAGGAGGAAAGAGAGGAGCATTGCTCCCTCTCTCCATTTATTAGTTAAACATTTCATGTTTTTCATCGTTTTTACATTATTATTCAACAATACGTTGCCACTCGTAAGTACCGATAATCTTAGCAGTATGACGGCCTGTCAGGTCTATTACTTCATTACCCGAACCGGAAGGTTTGGTCATGAAATCCCATGCTGCCGCCAAGTCTGCTTCTTTACCCGTCACTTCAGCCGTTCCATTATAAGAATTCTGAACATATTCGTTATCCTTTGCGCTTTTCCAGATACGGATTTTCTTCATATAACCGGCAAAGCCTTCTTCAAACAGATTATCACTGGTACGCATATAACGTCCGAAAGCGGTCATCGGTGCATTATAGTTGGCATAGTTGCTCGAATTATAGAACCTGTTACCCACGCTTCCCTCGGTTGTTTTCACTTCTCCGTTCACATACAATTTCGCACGAAGCTCCGGACTGCCCGGCAAGCCTTTATCACTGTACACAAACAAGAAATGTTGCCATTCTCCATCTTCCGGTGCCTTTAGTGACGGTTCACAGATATTTCCTCCTGTTTCGCCCCAAGTTGCACGATAAATACCACCGTCTGCATTACGCCAATACATCATCCAGCCATTACGCCATCCGTCACCGCCCATATAAGTTGACAGGAACACATTCTGGTCTTTTCCACCACCTTTGGTTACTTTCACCCAAAACTCAACAGTAAAGGCTTGATTTCCTTCGGTTCCGAAATTGACATATTCTTCGCTACGTCCGAAATCGATATAAGAACCACCATCACCACGTCCGTCCACAAACAGTTCAGCCGGTGTTGTTTCAGCGTCTTCTGTACGGATCGTACTCTTGAACTGTTCTATAGACGCCTTGGCTTCTGCCACATAGCGTTGTTTCTCACTTTCCGACGGAGAGGGTTGCTGATATTTGATTAAAAGTACCGCACGATTGGCATCATCTATCGCATCTGTCAGAATTGCCCGGCTTTCGGTGGGGTACTGTCCTTTCTTATCTCCGTAGTCTGAATTTTGCTGCAAATCGGTCATTTCAGCAATCAATGCATCCAGTTGGTCGATATAGGTATCTTCTATTTCAGGAGCCGCGGTATACTCGTCATGCGTTTCTTCAGAACAAGCCGCCAATTGAAGTGTCAGTACCATGCATAACACATAATACCACATTTTCCAATTTGAATATTTCGTATTCATTATTCTTCTTTTTTATGGGTTACAATTATTTATCTGCCGGAAACAACAACATCAATGCCGGTATTCCGGATGCACTATAGCTGTCAATAGTAGCGCCTTCTATCTGTGCCTTATGATATTCGCCACCACACAAATTACGTGTCCGGTCGCGATTAGCCCAGCCGTAATTAATGTTACGTTTCAAGAACGGTACGTACTGGGTCTGGCCACAATCATTCACCAGCATGGCCATGTATTCCGCAAAGATAGCGGTATAAATACCCTGTTCCACGCCACTCTCGAACGGCAGTAAATCGTACGTTTCGGACATGGTATTCATTGTATAGTCAGCTCCCAAAATTGCATTGTCCAAATATGTTTTCTCACCGGTAGCTTTATAAAGCAATAACGAAGCTCCGATAAAAGTGGCCTGATTGTATACATGGTCCGACCATGCCGGATTGCCTTCACCATGCTTGCTGTCGGCAACCTCTCCGGTATTGCTGTCTACCAGATTCTTCACAGCCCATTCATAGATTTCTTTTCCTTTTGCCAGATAAGCTTCCTTCGTTTCATAATGCGGACGGGTAAAATCACCGTACTTATTACTCCAGCTTTCCGGATTCGGATCAGCCACACGATCGGCAGGAACATTGTTATAAAGGGTCAATGCAGCTACCACAGTCGGGAAATTAATACAAGCCATCTTACCATCACCGGCAGCATTTTCATTCGGATTGCCGATAGGCTGCCATTGCCAGAACATACCTCCACCCAAATTCTTTTCAGGATCTGCATAAGAACCCGTATCACCTACGCGGGGAGAACCGTACCATACACGTGCAAAACTTGCTTCTGCCAAACTGCGATACTCTTCCACTTTAAATAATTCGTAAGCACGTGCCAAAGTAATGGTCCACCACTGTATATCATCATAGATAAACCAGCCGGTATTCTCATTATTATCGTCGAAATCAAAGTTTACATAATGTGCTTTATTTCCGGCAAACAAATCATCACACAACTGCTTGTATTTGTTTTCTCTTTCTGTATCTCCTTCCGCTTTTGCACGTTTATATGCGTTCATGGCCATATCCCAATAGATCGGCTGGCACCAGATCGCAGCAGCTCCGTTATTACGGTCGGTAGCAGCAGTATAAGCGGTACTTGTTTTATAAATGTTCTTATCGGGATCCAGCAAGTTATCATTAAATGCTTCATAGGCAGTCCAGGTATCCGCATTGGTATACTCCGGTACAATCTCGTAATCCGGGGTATATGGCTTTGCCTGTTTATCCTCATTGCAAGAGGACATACAAAGGACACCGGACATGAGACAAACTGCAGAGAAAATATATTGTTTCATCATAATTTCTATTTTATAATCAGTATTTAGAATCCTGTATTCTGAACCAAGTTTTTATCAATATCAATTTCGCCCTGTGGTATAGGGAAGAAGTACTGACGGTCAAAAATACGCTTCACAATCTCCGTACGTTTGAAGAATTCATTTCCGTCATAATTGACATTCATACCGTGAATTGCTTTGTTGAAATACTCATTTACCAATCCCCAGCGACGTACATCAAAATAACGGCAGTTTTCGAAACTCAACTCAATGCGTTTCTCCTTACGAATCAGCTCCATGACTTCTTCCGTTGTAGTCGGTTTAGGCAGATTGACTGTTTCACCGTATCCCGGAATACCCGCACGCTTACGGATCATGTTCATATATGTCCAGATGTCTTCATGAGTCGGGCTGACATGTGCAAGCGCTTCGATATAGTCAAAATAAATATTAGTCAGACGCAAGAGCACACAAACCAAGTTCTGGTTACGATCGCCGGAATCCATTCCTTTACGCACCAAATAGCCTGTACTTGTATAGTCATTGCTACCTTGTTCTTTACCACAACTTCCGCTATAAGTGAAATCTACTATATAATCGCCTTCTGTTCCATCAAACCATTTTGAATTACTAAAGGTAATGTCTACATAAAAACGAGGTTCACGATTAACATACATCATTCTGGTTCCTGTCGGTGCATATAAGGTACCGTCTGTTCCTTTGTATTCTGTTGTAGAAACTCCCTCTTCTACATAATCGGATTTTTCGTTGATAATCGGAGTGACTCCGTCAGCACTATAACCGGAAATAGGAGATTCTCCGTTTGACATGAAATAGGCATCTACCATTTCTTGGGTTGCTCCCAACAAGCTACCACCTCTATAGTTGGTCGTATTACCGGATCTATTCGGCATACGGTCGTACTGCATGGTTCCGGCAGCATTATCCAAACGATAGAAAATCATTTCTTTATTGTTACCCATTTCAGAAAACAGGGTTCTTACTGCACGGCGATAAGATTCTGTCGGGCTGAAGCCTTCCGAGTCCGGACCGGAAACAGAAACACCGTCCTTATTGGTATACATCAAATGATAACGACTTCCGTAATTAGAGAAGAAAGTGTTACATTCATTAATCACTTTCTGCCAATTAGCACGTTTGGTAGCTTCGTCCGGTTTGTTAGGGAACAGTTTTGTTCCGTCCGTATTAGCCAGGTCTGAATAGTAATTGCACTCACCATTAAACAACCAGCTGGCACGATAAGTCAATGCCTCGATGATAAACGCCTGTGCAATCGCCTTATCAATACGGCCATATCCGGACACTTTGTCGGTAGAAGCATCGTCCAGTAAACCATCGTTTTGCGCACCTTTCAGTTCTGATACGATAAAATCGAAACACTCGTCTACCGTATTACGAGGGAGTTGCAACTCATCGCTCGGAGTATCCATCGGGAAGTCCTTTTCAAGCAAAGGAACCGGACCATAAGTACGTACTAGATAAAAATAGTAGATCGCCCGCAAAGCTCTTGCTTCCGCTTTCCATTGATTTCTTTCTGTAACAGTCAGCGGTGCCTGATCTACATTTTCTGTAAATACTGCCGCTTCATGAATACCTGAAAACCAGCTCTTCCAGCGATACAACACCATCGTTCCTTCCGTCGCATCGATAGAGTTGTTATTTATCAATTTCCCTTTATTGTCATTTGTCCACTCTGCTTCGTCGCTGGAGCCTGTCCAAGGACCGGGAGTACGGTACAGACTTGTTTCATGCACCTGACGTTGGTTAAATTCATCCGGTAAGAATGTGTATACGTTCGAAAGATACCGCAAGGCTCCATCTCTGGTTGTGAAAATCTCCTTGAGTGATAAACGGTCATCAGGCACCTGGTCAAAATAGTCATTACAAGATGTCGTCAAGAGACACGCCAGCAAACTAACGATTATATAATTATATTTTTTCATTATCTTTTTGTTTAGAATGTGAAATTAATACCAACTGAATAAGAAGTCGTATTCGGATAAGAAGCACCATTATCGGTATTCAACTCCGGATCCCACAATTTGAAACGACTCAAAGTGAACAGGTTAGTTCCCATTACATATACAGCCGCATTCTTCAGATGAACTTTATTCACCCAGGGTTTAGGCAGATTATAAGAGATCTGCAATGTCTTCAAACGCAGGAAGTTCATGTTACGTACCCACCAGGTACTTTTCTGGAAGTTATTAATATTACTGGTTGTTTCGCTTCCATAAGACAAACGCGGATAAAAGGCATTCTGATCCGGATTTTCCTCTGTCCAACGGTCGCCAATGTTAGAGTAAAGGTTACCCCTACCGCCACCGCCATTAAACGGATTAACACTGCTACCATTCAAAACACGTTCGGCTCCTGCTACGCCCTGGAACATCATACCCACAGACAAGTCTTTCCAACCTACTGTAAATCCGAAACCATAGACAGTTGTCGGCACATCACCACGAGAAATGTAAGTCTGGTCGTATGCGTCTATCTGACCGTCATTGTTTAAATCCTTGTATTTGATATCTCCGGCTTTCACTGTTCCAAACTGTGATGC
>ENA-ORNQ01002276-ORNQ01002276.1-human-gut-metagenome-genome-assembly--contig:-NODE-2276-length-13271-cov-7.457097_pt1 | contig 13271 bp, 10 predicted proteins | sample MGYA00242116_ERZ509024 | MGnify/ENA primary metagenome ERZ509024 (study PRJEB26280, sample SAMEA2338697) | human gut metagenome | biome: human gut; feature: human-associated habitat; material: faeces...
ATTTAAATCACGATGGAATTTACTCTTGCACTGGAATTTACTTTTTCAAGTCAGCTTAAACAATGAATACATTTTTTTTCATCAATATTTTGATATTCACATCCCATCTCATCTATCTGCATTACTATTGCACTGACTGGACAAATCGAACAGCAAGCCGCACATCCACAACAATCTTATTTGTTCCATATGTCAGAAAGGTAGTCTTGTCTTCCGTGATTACTGTAGCCGCATTATAAGATACGAGGACGGAGCACATGAATGGCTCAGAATTCCAAGGCATCGGTGTAGCAATGATAAGTGCCGCATGATCCACTAGATGCTGCCTAACATACTTACAATCCTTTAACTTTTTGAATTGTCTTCTCAAATAAATACAAAAATATAACTACAACAACTACTGTAATTATTGGAAAACACCATGAAAATAAGGTTGATTGAATATCCACTTTAAATATCTTACTACATACATGAGATATAACTATACTCATATGCACATGGAATATATATACCCATAAAGACAATTTCTCACCTAAATACTTCATTTTTTGACTTATAGAATATCCCCCATTTTTATAGCAAACAAGAATATAGCTGTAGCATAAGGAATATAACCAATACTTGAAAAATTAACTTTCAAACTAAATAAAATTGGTATACACGTTATCATCATTCCAATCATGCCACAAAATACCAATACCCTATTTTCAATTTTTTTGATTTTTCTATTTCTATATTATAAATATAATATCCTAACAAAAACCAGGTTAAAGAACCTGTTACAAAATTAATCTTCCAAAACCAATTACAATTTATTGTTTCACATGTAGTTCTTAATATTACTTGAAGGACGAAAAGTAATGGCATAACTTTTAACATTTTTTCTCTAATTTAAATTTTACTATTATATACCAGAATATATATGTTTCACTTTGTGCTATTAAATACCATAGCGGAATCGCAAAATCAATTGTACAAAAAACGAAAAATTTAACAAATGCCTTTATACTTACAATGCTATGAAGCCATGTTACTATGTTATTATTCCTTAATTGCTCAATGCATTCTATACAAAAGAAAACTATATATGCAAACAACAAAATTTTTAAAATTTTATATAATCTTCTTTTAACAACTTGTTCTTGTCCCCCCAACATAGTATCCGGCAATCACAAAAAATAATGATACTGCATAACCGCAAATATTTTTCAATATTAAACCGAATCTATCAGGGAATGTGACATGTATAAAAACTACACATATACAAGCAATTCCTTTAATGAAATCAAGCATTGGGTTTCTATTCTTATTCATACTTACAAGCACTTCTCCTTATTTTAATTCATATAATTAGTTTTTCACTGTATTGATTAAGATATATTTCATTTTACCAATAATTGACTAGTAACACTTTCTACCTTCATTTAAATTTTAGAACTTTCTTTCTAATGCTATAGCGCATTTATCTTAACAGGACAAGTCTTAATGCAAATTGAACAACATACACACTTTGTCTTATCAATAATCGGATATTCAAATCCCATTTCATCTTCACTCATTGTTATTGCCCGTTGTGGACAAATAGAATAACATGCTGCACAACCACAACATTCATCTTTATTATTAAAAAGTACTGGTATATCTCGCATAATTTAGTTCTCGCTTTTCATATTATTTTTTTAATATATATCTAGCTAATTTTTTTATTTTTCTATATGCTCTATGAATTATAGAAACTTTATTATATTTTTTGTAACATTTACTAAAACTCATTATATCTAAATCTTTTAAAAAGTAATATCCCTTTTCAGGTACATTAGCAGAGGCCATAAGCATTGGATTCCCGCCGAAAATAGAATCAAAGTTTTTCCTATAAATGTTAAAATTCTCCGTAATACTTTCGAATATTTCTTTACCCTTCTTTGAATTTATCAAAAGAAGTGATGTTCCCTTATCATCATCCAGTTCTTCATCAATACCCCAAAAATCTGCAAATGTTATATCACTCTTCCTTGGAAATCCTTTAAACTTACAATTTCCACAACATGGTCTTATGTAAAAATTAGATGTCAAGTATCCCTTCATAAATAGATTGTCATCTCCATCCTTAATACAATAACTACCATCTTCAAAATCTAACCGTGTTCTTGTGGGAGATGTTTTCCATCCACCTTCTTTATATTTAAACCACACTCTGGTTATTTTTTTATTTTCTTTTTCCTCTATTTCACTTAACCAAGATCTTAGTGCTTTAGGAGAGTTCATTCCTCTACATATGAAATCCATTGTAACTAAGTTATCATAATTTTTACCCAGAAAAGCATATAAACCTGCTACCTGACATGGCGAACCACAAAATCCCACTAATATACCATTATTCAAGTACTTTTTGATTTCAATAAATATATTTCCTATATTACTATTTATATATTTTGACTGTCGCAACGCTTCTAATTCTAATAAATCTTTAGCAATCGCATGCTCTACCATGTTATTCTTATTATATTTTGCTCCAACAACTATTCCATTGTTATTAATAATATATTTTGCAAATTCTGTAAAAGCTCCACCTGAAGTACTATAAAATCGAGTTGTCTCATTCTTTGACCATACTGCGTATGTATCTGGTATTTCAAATCTTTCAATCATTTTTTCCATTCAACCTTTTCTCTAATTATATGTGCTGGTACTCCTCCAACCAATGCTCCTGCCGGAACATCATCCGTTACGAGTGCTCCTGCCGCTATTACAGCTCCGTCTCCAATATGTACACCACTTAAAACAGTTACCCGCGTTCCTATCCATACATGATTTCCAATATAAACCGGCTTAGTATTTCTATTTCCGCAAAGTTCATGAGCATCAGAATCCATAATTGTAAAATCATGAGATATAGCACAATCATTTCCAATAACTATTTGTTCATGACATCTTATTTTGCAGTCACTATTTATAAAAGAATCTCTTCCTAGTATAAGGTGAGCTCCATTAAACAATATTACATCGGCTCCATACATAAACGAAAAACCATTACATTCTAAAATAGAATTTTCATCCATTCTTAAAATAGACGATCTTCCATTTTTTCCTAACCTGTTAGCATTTAATTTTAAATTTCCATTCAAAATAATTTTTGCCCCTTTTTCTAACTTAAAATAATCACATTTATCACATTCCAATATTGCATCACCATTAATATGTGATTTATAAATAAATTTAATTACTGTTCTTTTTATTTTTCTAAGTGCTCTTTTTAACATATTCTTTCCTTAATAAATATTTCTATTATTACATATGTTGGCGATACCATAAAGTATCGCCAACATATAAGCTATTTCGTAACAACCAATATTGCATTGCTTCTCGTAACTTTACCTGTATTATCTTTCACTTCCACAAAAAATTCTCTGTTTCCGGTGTTTCCTGCTGTCCATGTATAGCTTGATTCCTTAACAAACTGTGATGTAAGTCGTGACCAGCTGTCTGTATCCTTATTATGCACTAAATAACTGTATGTATATGGCGCTGTCCCTCCTGTTGCAGTTCCGCTTACAACCACCTTCTGTCCTACATTTACCTTGCTCTTATCTGCCTTTGCGCTAATTGCAAGATTCTCTTCTTTTAAAGTTGATACAGCTGCTGCACTGCTTCGCACTACTTTGCCGGTACTGTCTTTTACTTCCACAAAGAATTCTCTGTTTCCGGTGCTTCCTGCTGTCCATGTGTAGCTTGATTCCTTAACAAACTGTGGTGTAAGTCGTGACCAACTGTCTGTATCCTTATTATGCACTAAATAACTGTATGTATATGGCGCTGTCCCTCCTGTTGCAGTTCCGCTTACAACCACCTTCTGTCCTACATTTACCTTGCTCTTATCTGCCTTTGCGCTAATTGCAAGATTCTCTTCTTTTAAAGTTGATACAGCTGCTGCTCTGCTTCGCATTACTTTTCCGGTACTGTCTTTTACTTCCACAAAGAATTCTCTGTTTCCGGTGCTTCCTGCTGTCCATGTGTAGCTTGATTCCTTAACAAACTGTGGTGTAAGTCGTGACCAGCTGTCTGTATCCTTATTATGCAGGAGATAACTATATGTATATGGCGCTGTTCCTCCTATTGCAGTTCCGCTTATTGTTACTTTCTGTCCTACATTTACCCTGCTCTTATCTGCTTTGGCACTGACTGCAAGATTTTTCTCTGTTGACACAGCTACTGCACTGCTTCGCATTACTTTTCCGGTACTGTCTTTTACTTCCACAAAGAATTCTCTGTTTCCGGTGCTTCCTGCTGTCCATGTGTAGCTTGATTCCTTAACAAACTGTGGTGTAAGTCGTGACCAGCTGTCTGTATCCTTATTATGCAGGAGATAACTATATGTATATGGCGCTGTTCCTCCTATTGCAGTTCCGCTTATTGTTACTTTCTGTCCTACATTTACCCTGCTCTTATCTGCTTTGGCACTGACTGCAAGATTTTTCTCTGTTGACACAGCTACTGCACTGCTTCGCACTACTTTGCCGGTACTGTCTTTTACTTCCACAAAGAATTCTCTGTTTCCGGTGCTTCCTGCTGTCCATGTGTAGCTTGATTCCTTAACAAACTGTGGTGTAAGTCGTGACCAGCTGTCTGTATCCTTATTATGCAGGAGATAACTATATGTATATGGCGCTGTTCCTCCTATTGCAATTCCGCTTACTGTTACTTTCTGTCCTACATTTACCTTGCTCTTATCTGCGCTTACACTGATACTTAAATTTTGCTTCCAATGAGCCCAAAGAGCCTGACTTCCTGTTAACACATCTCCTTCTTTGACTTTAGTACCACCATCCTTTTCTGTATACCACCCCTCAAATGTATAACCATCTCTATATATTGTCGGACTTCCCTGAAATTTAGGGTTTTCATATTGTGCATACAATACTACACTATCATTTTTGCTGTATGTATCTCCCGCAAAATAAGTGATACCACTACCATATTTATCGGTGTTCCAACTCAAAAATGAGCAACTGAAGTACTGACCTCTCCGAGAAATAGTACCACCATTAGGATTGTAATATACAATATATGACTTATCTGGCTTACTAGAACTAATTAATATATCTTTTCCATAATGTTTTTGTTCTGATTCGGGTGCATTCTGGCCACCATTTGCATCATATTCAATTGTATAAATATCATGTACATCTAATGTTTTCTCTAGGGCTATATCCTTCCCATTTATAGTTATAGTAGTTTTACATTTATATTTTCCAATGCTAGAAGCAGTAAATTCCAGACTGCCAGAATCTTCCTTATTGTAACTTTTTTCTTTAATTTTTTCACCACTCGGTGAATACACTTCCTGTTTTACTGTATATTCTCTATTTCTATATTGATTAAATGCTAGATTGCTATTAGCATCAAACATTTTGTACCAGTAAATAACTTTTTGATTTTTTTCTACACTATCAACTTGACTGGAAAATGCATCATTAAGTGACACACCATCTTCTATCTGATCTTTCCTTTCAATAAAATTTACCGTTCTCTCACTATTTCCATTCCAATCTCCCGTAACCTCTACTTTTCCTTTGTATGTTCCTCCTGTCCTTGCATTTCCAATTTTAATCCAATTATTATCATTATTATAGGTATACGAGAATGCTTCTGTTCCATCTGGATTATATATGGTTTCTTTAACAGAATAATTACTACTCATAAGTTGATCTAAATACTTACCTGAATTTTTGTCAAAAATTTTATAACATAAATAAACATCATCTTGTGTATTACATTCCTTAATCTCATTTCCCATAGGCGTATCAGAAAACCACGTTTCCATTTGCATATGATAACTAGGAGGAATTGTTCCACACATATATTCGGCATTTCCAGAAAGTGCAACCCAACCTTGTCCACTACTCAATTTACCCCATGTATACCCACCATTATCTATTTTTTCGCAAATATAGATTTCAGTACCATTAGATAGTGTTCCAACAATAGAATTTGATGTTGAAGGTCCAGATCTAATATTCAAAACAGATGAAACAGATACCTTCCATCGTTCTGTTCCTTTGTGATCATCACAATTATGTACCGGAATATCTGGATAATAATCATAATATCTGTACACAGAAACTCCTGCATTTTTAGATTTAAATGTACTAAAACTTTGTGTGTAATGCTTTACAGTTCCACGTCCATCCGAATTTGCGTCAAATATCTCAATTTTATTAGCACTTCCATCTACATTAACACAAATCATTGAATGTGGATTTCCTGAAGAATTTCTTCTTACCTGAATATAATCTCCGGGTGCAGCTTTTTCTAATAAGTTTTCCAACTGTCCTGCTGAATATCCAGGTCCTAAAGTTCCAATTGTCTTTATGTCACTTGCTACATTATTTAATTTGTAATTTGTTGGATTACTTGAAAGCGCACCGTTACCAACTTGTTTTGATCCTCTATTAAATACATTATCAAATATCATATGTGCGAATCCATAACATTGGCTACCGCCTGCATAACTCCACGTTCCTGTTCGTCCAACATACTGTTTCATTAAACTTTCAAGCTTTTGTGATACATCATTTCTTGTAATAGCGTATGCCTTAATAGACGGTGTCAACGTAGCCATTAAACACATTACAATACAACAAACTACAAGTTTCTTAAACTTTTTTTTCATATGAATACCTCCCTGTGTTATATTATAATTGCTTAAAATCGCAATTGTCCGGATCGTATCTTAATCTACTATTAATATTAATCCCCATAATCTGTTCAATCTCACTTTCTGTCAATGAAAAATCATTAATATCTAAATTAGCTATCATATGCTCTATATTTGACGAATTAACAATAGGGATGTTGCCAATCTGTTGATGCCATCTTAATATAATTTGCGCTAGTGTTTTATTATACTTTTGTGCTATGGGCACCAAACATGTCTTTCTTAACCTCTCATCCATTCTAGCTGTTGATGTATATGCCATTATCTGAATCCCACAATTATTACAATATTCTCTCAATTCATTTTGTGTAAACAACGGATGACATTCTATCTCATTTACCATAGGCATAATCGTAGCATATGATTTTAACTCTTCTAAATGATGTATATTAAAATTGCAAACACCTATCGCCTTACATTTACCTTCACTATATAATTTTTCCATTTCTTTCCAACTATCTATAAAGCGTCCTTCAACAGGCCAATGCATTAAATACAAATCAACATAATCTGTTTTCAATGCTTTGAGACTGTTTTCAAGCCCTTCTCTTACACTTCCATTATATTGATCTGTATTACATAATTTAGTAACTAAAAAATAAGACTCTCGTGAATATTTATTTAAAGTATTTCCTAATACCAATTCGCTTGCACCGTAAGCTCTAGATGTATCGAAGCACTTGCAGCCATGCTGCATCGAAACATCAACAATCTTCGATAAATTAATATTCATTAATGCATTCTTTTTATCCTTATTCAAAATTACTTTGATTTTATTTTTAGCTAATTTTGCTTTTCTCTTAATGCCTGTTGAATATATATTTGTAATTCCCGTTCCAAAACATAAATCCGGCATTATAACATCATTACATAAAACAATATCTTTCATTTATCCTAACCTCTTATCTTTTCTTTAACATTCTAAATAATATACCTTTTGCTTGTATATACTCATCCTTTTTCCGAAAAACTAAATTTTGCACAAAAAACGGAACCAAAAGGCAAACTACCAACTTTAATATTAATTCTAATATCCCTCCAATATTAATATTTAAACAAACAAAATAAACTATTAAAGATGTTATCAACGTAATCAATACATATTTTGAAATATCTAATATATAGGAATACAATGGCTTTTTATACACTAATGAAAACAAGTTATGTATCAACCATGGCATTGAAATAAAAATATAGCTTAAAACCGTTGATAATATAATTCCATATAATCCACAATACTGCACCAAAACTATATTCATTATCAAATTAACACTGGCACCAACTAATGGACGAAATCTATCAGAATGCCATAATCCTGCCGCATCTTTAATTGAAGCCCATAACATAGCAAGTTCCAAGCAGTAAAATAATACACAAAATAGAATCACAAATCTATAATCAAGAATATATTTGTTTCCAACCCACAATCTTATAAAAGGCTGATATAATCCAATAAAACAACAACAACAGATACACAAAATATAACATACTATAAATGAAAACACTTTAAAATCCTTATAATTTTTTTCAATTGTCTCTGTTACTAAGCTATTACCAATTCCAGCCGTTATAGAACTAAATAAAACAGTAATGAATCCGCAAACCGCATTCATAATAAAATAATAATTTTGATAAACCGCTAATGTTGTCAACCCCAGAAAAGCTGATATAACGATTGTATCAGCTGAGTTTGTAATAGTACCTCCCAACTTTGCTGTGAACAAATCTCTTATTCTACGATTTATAGTTTTTATTTCTGAACTTTCTAACTTGCCATTCGGTCTATAATCCGGAAACATCTTAGTAACAACCATTGCAATAACAATATTTGTCATTGCCTGTGTAAATAGCGCCACTATCACATATGCATAATAGTTTTTGAACAAAACTAATACTAAAATCTGCAATGCGTATTGAACCGTATTTGTAACTAATGTTACCTTACTTGTAACATCTGTCCTTTGATGTGCATCCAGCAAACAATTTTTATATGCAAATAGCCAATATGATAATACCGTAACCGCTAAATTTAAAATATATAATATATAAATATTAATATCAGGTGGTACATCGCTCTTTATAAGTTTAGGTATAAACGGCGTCAAAAATGCACCAATGATTGCAATTACTAATCCTATAACTCTATAATACGTACGATATAGCTTCATCAATGCACAGATTCTTGTTTCGTCATCTATTGCAATAGGCTTGTACATACTATACACCATTGCACTTCCAACACCAAGTTCTGCTAAGTTAAGCACCTGTAATATTGAGGTAAACAAACTATTCAATCCCAGATACTGTACTCCCATTAAGTAAATCATTACAGTACGCATAACAAATGGAATTACTATCTGATAAGCTTTTAGCATAACTCCAAATACAATATTTCTGCCTGCGTTTTTTGTTCTCTCTATTTTCATCTGTAACTTCCTTTAGTGTTTAATAATGTATTATATAATCTTCACTATACGCGGATTTGTTAACATCATTTTTTGTAAATTACTTTGTCTTTCCTTATCAAGTAATAAATATTCAGACAATAACCTCTGATATTTTTCTCTTCTTCTTTTTGTAAGCTTACATTGAATCATTAAGTTTTCAAATTTTTCTTCTGAAATCTCATCCAGAATACTGCTATAATCTGTATTCTCCAAAAAGAATCGAACATAAAAGTTCTCGAGAGTACGTACATAAAATCTACCGGAGAAAAATTCTATACCTGGTTCCTCTTTTATCTCCTGATACTTTCTTTGACCTAAATATGTATCAAACTCTTGATACATATTTAAAAATGAAATAATAACATGCGCTGTCGAATACGGATTATAGATTTTATTCACCTTATCGACATATTCTTTATTTTCATTAATTAAACTGTATATAATGTAATCATTGGAAATATACTTAATGTTCCTTACAATTTGCTCACTGTTTTTCAATATATAATCAATATAACGTTGTATATAGATATTATCATCGATTACTTGCATTCCTAATGTCAATATATTAAACGCAACAAACTTTGTTCGCGACATAGATGCTTCTTTATCTGCTTCATCAAAAAGATATTCAACCAATTCTTGATATCTCATCTCGTCTTTTTGCTTCATCATAGCAAGAGTTAATTCAAATACCTCTGAATCAACATCAAATTTCTTCAAAAGTTCATATACCTTTTCAACATTTGATACTCTGACAAAAATATATTGAGCATAAAAGAATTCAAAAAAGGATCTATGGAAAAATTTAAATCTATCTTCTCCGGCAGCCGGAACAAATAACTCCGTTCTATCAGAACAAAAAATCAAAAAGTTTTCTGCTGCTCTTTCAGTCTCTACCATTGATGTATACTTCCCCTTATAAGTATCACACAACATTTCAACTATTTCTTTTTTCCCTATATCACAATTATTTGGAAAACACATTCTCGCCAATTCCATAAATGTATTTTCTTTCATCATATATGATATCAAGTTCCAATCAAATTTAGCCTTTGTTTTTTCTTTCTCTCTTTTATAGGCAATATATTCAAAACACTTCTGATATAATTCCATTTTGTTTTCCGGAAGTTCTCTTTCAGCCTTATATATATTTATCAATAAAGATAAAATCAAGAAACTATTCAAAAATCCTTTATTTACCAATACTTCAGCTTGTTCCAAAAATATTTTCTTATCTTTTTTATCAAATTTTCCAAGCTTTATGATGTTATCCACATAAGACTCAATCTGCTCTCTATCCAAAGGCAATATATCAAAAACCTCCACATCTTTTTCAGGTATAAAACCTCTACTTCTTGATGTAATACATATTTTATTGTTCGGATTTTGATTTTTAAAATACGCAATAATTCTCTTATGTAAATCTTCTCTTTTTTGCTTTTCCACCTCATCCAGCGCATCAAAAAGTATCAAGCATCGCCCTAATTTCAAGTAATACTCTATCATTTCAATTGGGAAAAATTTTCTATCCATTAATGTCTCTTTGACCATGCTATCCTGCAAAAATGTCACCATTGATAATGGCTTATCTCCTTCAGAATAAAAGGCTTTTAAGTCTCCGTAAATAACTAGATACTCTGTACTATTAAATATATTTATTTTTTCAAAATCGTTTATTATCTTTTTTAAAAACAGCGACTTACCATAACCCGGTCCACCTGTAACATAAACGATGCCTGAATTATCAAAAATGTATCTCCAATCATCATAACTTTCTTCACCAACTTTACGCTCTTTATCATGATAATAAGATACTCTATATCTATAATAATCTCTTCTCACAAAGTGTACATGATTTGAAATTTCTTGTTCTGTAGATGTACATCTTAAAATAGGAGGAACATAAAATTTCTCGAATTCAAATTGATCTAATAGATATATATGAGCTTTTGAGTGATTTGTTTTTAAAATTTTGTGATATTGTTTAACATATTCAGAATATCTATCTTCAATCGGAACGATATCGCATTTCATAACACGATTTATATTATCTATAATATCATTAAGTCTTAACATAATGCTCTCATATATAACATCCATTCTGCTATTAAGCATATAAACAGCAATTCCATCTTTGTCCTTAATATTTGAGGCGAAATAATTTGCTGCTACCTTAAAAAAATCTTCAAAGAAATGGCGAATCATCGTCTTTGAGGGCACATTTACTGTTCCATAATGATAATCATCAAGTAAATGAGATGTAAGAAATTCTATCACATCCTTCTCTACTATCATTTTATTATTTTTCTTTAATTTACGTAAATTTCCTGAATAATTTCCAGAAATCTTATATATTATATAGTTCTCAATAGTATCTTTAAAAAATGGAGCTTGTATAAAGTCATTAAACTGTCCTGACATATATAACATTTCATATTTGACGCCAAAATTATCCTGAACAAACTTTTCAATTTCATGCAGAGAATCTTTATCTTGCTTAACATAAAATTTATCAAAACACACTTTTCCAATATCATAAATTATAGATGCTAAAATACTGCAACCAACATTTGATACAACAAGATCCATCTACTTTTTCCTCCATGTGATTTAGCCTAAAAATTCACCATAATTTTTTCTATTGTTTATTTTTTTTTCCAACCACTTATCATATTACCAATCATATTAATAACGCTAAACAATATAATTAATATGGCATAATATACAAAAGATAGAGATAAAGAAAAAAGACTACCTACTATCTGTTCCGACATATTAGATATTGTATCCGATACATCCCATGGTGTTCGATCAGTTAATTTTAATAATATAATAGAAAATATAACCGTAAATGTTGGTGCTAATAAAAGCTTACAACTTTCATAAGCAGGTTTTCTAAACTTTTCACAAATACTATATTGCTTACTTTCATGTATATTAATCAAGTTATATTGACTATATCTACAATACTCTAAAAATGCTAATGTCAATGCAACTGCACCGCACCACGGAATAAAATCCGCACTAGTGTTCAAAATTGCCATTCCCACAAATAATACGGCACCATATACTATTGAGCCTATCCATAAAATGAAATCCAGTATATCATTCCTATTTATATTTCTAAATTTTTTAACTATAAAGTTTTGTATTTTGCTTATGCTTATCTTACAGTAATCGTCTATACCAGAAAAATTTTCAATATAAATAGCACTCAACATTTTATACTGCTCATATGATATATCTTTGAGAACTCTTATTTCAAATGGCTCTAATTCATTGTATGAGTTTTTTAATAATATGTTTAAAATACACCTTATTATTATCAAAATAACAATGAGACCAACCACAAATGGCTTTATTGCAACATCTAATTTACTAGACAAGAAATTTGATAACAATCCTAATGTAAAAGCAACCAGCAAATCCATTCCTCTAGTCATTTCGCTCATTAACACATTTAACAAAAATTTGCTCAAAGATTTTTTAGAAGATTTTTCATTCCTTATCAGATACTTCTTTGCTAACTCAAAACCAGCTTCATTATCTGTAAGGTTCATCTCTTCTATTGTTTTTTTTATTCTATTAGCTGCATAAACATCTTGCTTTATGTACAATTGTCTATTTTCTCGCTTAAAATATCTAAACTTCATAATATTAATCTCTATTATAGGCGAACTTCTTCACTTTATTGTAGATGCCCTCTGCATCCAGTCCATACTTGTGGATAAGCTCCACTGCCGGTCCTGACTCACCGAAGCGGTCCTCTACACCGATACGCAGAAGCTTTGCAGGCTGCTCCTCACAAAGTACCTCTGCCACAGCACTTCCGAGTCCTCCATTGATAGAGTGCTCCTCTACAGTGACTGCCTTGCCTGTCTTTGATACAGATTTAACAATCAGCTCTCTGTCGATTGGCTTGATTGTGTGGATATTGATAACCTCAGCATCTATGCCGTCTGCTGCAAGCATTTTTGCTGCCTCAAGTGTCTCCGATACCTCAAGTCCTGTTGCAAATATAGATACATCCTTGCCTTCCCTCAGTACGATGCCTTTTCCGATTTCAAACTTGTAGTCCGGTGTGTCGTTGATTACAGGCACTGCAAGTC
>ENA-ORNQ01002279-ORNQ01002279.1-human-gut-metagenome-genome-assembly--contig:-NODE-2279-length-13256-cov-4.999394_pt1 | contig 13256 bp, 14 predicted proteins | sample MGYA00242116_ERZ509024 | MGnify/ENA primary metagenome ERZ509024 (study PRJEB26280, sample SAMEA2338697) | human gut metagenome | biome: human gut; feature: human-associated habitat; material: faeces...
CCGTAGCCGCAGAAGACAATCTCCGCGTATGAATTGAGATCGCGTTTTTTAAGGTCGGCTAAGATTTCCTCTTTTGTCGGCTCCGCGCCCTCGTACCAGAGGTTATCCGCGTACAGGCTGCCCGTGCTGTTGTTGCGCAGGCAGAAGTCGCATGCGTTCGGGCACTGGTTCGTGACGTTGATGTAGAGGTTATCGCCGTATTCATACGTGATGGTCAAGATGATCGCTCCTTTTATTTTGCGGCGCTCGGCAGCGTGATACCGAAAAGGCGGCAGGCGTTTTCGCAGGCGGTTTTCAAAACCTCCTGCGCCGTGATGCCGCGCACTTCGGCGATCTTCGCCGCGTCGTAGGGGATCATGGAGCTGTCGCAGCGCTTGCCGCGGAATGGCACGGGCGCCATGTAGGGCGCGTCCGTTTCGGTCAAAAGGCGGTCGAGCGGGATGGTCTTTGCCACCTCCACGCTGTGGCGCGCGTTTTTAAACGTCACAACACCGCCAAGGCCGATGTACATGCCGAGCTTTACGGTCTCCTGTGCTAATTCCGCACTGCCGGAAAAGCAGTGCACGACGCCCTTCGGCTTGTATTTCCGCAGAATGTCCATCATATCGCCGTGGGCCTCGCGGTCGTGGATGACAACGGGCAGGTCGTGCTTTTTCGCGAGCTCCAGCTGGGCGATAAGCACCTCTTTCTGCTTTTCGCGCGGGCACTCGTCCTCCCAGTGGTAGTCGAGGCCGATCTCGCCGACGGCGACGATCTTCGGGTGGGAAAGCAGCGCTTCCACGTCCGAAAGCCAGTTATCGGGCAGGTCGTTTGCGCACTCCGGGTGGATGCCGACTGCACCGTAGATATAATCGTATTTTTCACAGAGCGCCACGGTTTTTTTGAGGCTTTCATAATCGGCTGCCATATTGATGACCGCAACGACGCCCTTTTGCGGCAGTACGGAGCCGAGCAGCTCGTCACGGTCGATGTCGAACTGCTCGCTGTCGTAATGTGCGTGGGAATCAAATATCATAGAGATTTTCCTTAGCGAATTTTGGAGCCTGCCGGGGTACCGTCCACAAATACGACGCGCACATCGTCCTCGCCTGCGTCTGCCGCAAGGATCATGCCCTGGCTTTCCACGCCGCAGAGCACGGCGGGCTTCAGGTTCGCGACGACGATGACGGTGTGGCCGATGAGGTCTTCCGGCTTATACCACTTCGCGATGCCGGACGCGACCGTGCGGGGTGTGGAGGTGCCGTCGTCGAGCGTGAGCTTCAAGAGCTTCTTTGCACGCTTGATCGGCTCGCAGGCAACGACCTTTGCGGCGCGCAGCTCAACCTTTGCAAAGTCTTCAATATTGATCTGGGCAAGACCCTCAATTTCCTTCTTCGGCTCTTCCTTCGGAGCGTACTTCGCTTCCACAGCGGCAATCTTCTCGTCCATCTCCTTCGGATCGATACGGGCGAAGAGAATCTCCGGCTTGTCTGTTACTTTACCCCCATTCGGGTAAACGCCGAACGTATCGAGCGTATCGTATGCGCGCAAGGTCGTGCCGAGCTGTGCGACGATCTTCTCTGCGGTGCCCGGCATAAACGGTGTGAGGAGCGCCGCGCCGATCGTGATGCTTTCCACAAGATTATAGAGAACGGTGGAAAGTCTGTCGGCTTTCGCTTCGTCCTTTGCAAGCGCCCACGGCATCGTTTCGTCAATGTACTTATTGCAGCGCTTAAAGAGCGTGAAGATTTCGGAAATGGCATCTGCCACGCGCAGTTGATCCATCTTCGTCTGCACGCTGTTCTTTGTGGCGAGCACAACGCTCTTTAAATCGTTATCGACATCTTCTACGACGTTTTTGTTCTCTACAACGCCGCCGAAGTACTTGTTTGTCATGGAAATGGTGCGGTTTACAAGATTGCCGAGCGTGTTTGCAAGGTCGGAGTTCGTGCGTTCGATCATCAGATCCCACGTGATGGTGCCGTCGGATTCAAACGGCATCTCGTGCAGGACGAAATAGCGCACCGCGTCTACGCCGAAGAGGTCTACAAGGTCTTCTGCGTAAATGACGTTGCCCTTCGATTTGCTCATTTTGCCACCGTTCATCAGGAGCCACGGGTGACCGAACACCTGCTTCGGCAGCGGCAGGTCGAGCGCCATGAGGAAAATCGGCCAGTAGATGGTGTGGAAGCGGATGATGTCCTTGCCGATGAGGTGCAGGTCTGCCGGCCAATCACGCTTGAACTGCTCGGTGGAGTTGCCGTCGCAGTCGTAACCGATGCCGGTGATGTAGTTTGTGAGCGCGTCGAGCCAAACATACACGACGTGCTTGTCGTCAAAATCGACCGGAATGCCCCACTTGAAGGAGGTTCTGGAAACGCAGAGATCCTGCAGGCCGGGCAGGAGGAAGTTGTTCATCATTTCCGTTTTGCGCTGCGGCGGCTGAATGAACTCCGGGTGCTTGTTGATGTGGTCGATGAGGCGGTCTGCATACTTGCTCATCTTGAAGAAGTATGCCTCTTCCTTCGCGGGCTTGACCTCGCCGCCGCAGTCCGGGCACTTGCCGTCGACAAGCTGGGACTCGGTGAAGAAGGACTCACACGGCGTGCAGTACATGCCCTCGTAGTGGCCCTTATAAATATCGCCCTGCTCGTAGAGCTTTTTAAAGATCTTTTGTACCTGCTTTTCGTGGTAATCGTCCGTGGTGCGGATGAATTTATCGTAGGAGGTGTTCATCACGTCCCAGTTCGCCTTGACAATCTTCGCGACGTTGTCGACATATTCCTTCGGGGTGATGCCGGCGGCATTGGCCTTTTCTTCAATCTTCTGGCCGTGCTCGTCCGTGCCGGTCTGGAAGTAGACATCGTAGCCCTCCATGCGCTTATAGCGCGCAATGCTGTCGGCGAGCACGATCTCATACGTGTTGCCGATGTGCGGGCGGCTGGAGGTGTAGGCGATAGCCGTCGAAATATAATACTTCGGTTTACTCATGGGTGGATCATTCCTTTACAATGTATTTTCAAGAGGTTAATTTTTTCAACGGTTGAATGTATTCAACTGAATAGTACGGCGGAAAGTGCCGAGAGGATCATCAGCCCGGCCAAAATCGCCGCGCCGATGCGAACGATGAGCTTGCGTTGCTTTTCGGTTTTCATAGAAAGCTCCTTTCGCGGGTGCAGGGCATGCCTGTACGTGTACCCTTTATTTTACCATTCTTTTTTTCACCTGTAAACCGCTAATTGACTTTATTTTCCGCCGCGGTTACAATAAAAGCGGAAATACTTTTGAAATGAGGGAAAAACCCGATGCAGTTTTTAAATACAGAAGACAAACCGCGCCGCGCGGCGGTCATCAACGATCTTTCCGGTGCGGGGAAATGCTCGCTTACGGTGATGCTGCCGGTGCTGTCCGCCTTGGGGTGCGAGACATCTGTGCTGCCGACGGCGGTGCTTTCCACACACGGCGGCTTTAAAGATCCCGTGTACCGCGATTTGACGGACGATATGCTGAAAACGGCACAGCACTGGAAGCGCGAGGGGGCCGAGTTTGAGGGCATCTGCTCCGGGTACCTCAGCAGCCGCGAGCAGATTGACACTGTGCGGGAAATCTTCGAGCTGTTTACGGACGAACACAGCCGTCCGCTGCGCCTTGTAGACCCCGTGATGGGCGACAACGGCACGCTGTACGGCATTTTTAATAAAGAAACGGCGCAGAGCATGACGAGGCTTTGCGAAAAAGCGGACATTTTAACGCCGAACATGACAGAGGCGTATTGCCTTTTACACGAGCCGTTTAAGGACGGGCCGTATGACGAAAAGGAGCTTAAAAGAGTAATGAAAACCCTTTCCGACTTTGGGCCGAAGATCGTCATTCTGACGGGTGCGTATACGGACGAGGAGACAATCGGCGCGGCGTGCTACGATAGGGAAAAAGACGAGACGGCGCTGCTGCTTTCCGACCGCGTGCCGGGCAAATACCACGGCACGGGGGATATTTTCGCGGCCGTGATGCTGGGGGCGATGTTAAACGGCAAAACGGTAAAGGAAGCCTGTGCCGCCGCCGTGCGGTACACCGCAAAGTGCATAGAAGAAACGAGAAAAGCGTGCGGTGACAACACCATTTGGGGCGTGAAATTCGAGAAATGTCTGCCGTTTTTGATGCACGATGTGCTCACGGAGAACGACAAATAAAGTCTTTGGTCAAGTTTTCTTCAGAAAACTTGCGGGTTCTTAGGGCAGCGCCCTAAGTCGCTTTCCGCAGAAAGCGAAATCTTATTGCCTAACAAAAACTAAGAATGGTAGAAAGCAATGCTTTGCATTGCTTGAACAGTCCGGAGGACTGTTTAGCCTAGGAAACCCAGCTGCATAGGTTCCCTGAAAGGGCGGCTCCATGCCGCCCTTTTTATATAGCTGTGAGCATGCGTTGGCGCGCATTATCTCTTCCTTTTCCTCAATCAGAGGGAGCCTGAAATTAAATAAAAACCGCCGGACATCGCAGGACATCAGAGGACATTACAGGACATCGGAGGACATGAATTTGAAAAGTTTCCCTTTTGAGGGAAACTTTTCTGCGTTTTGGGGGTATGGGTGAAGAGACAAACAGGCGGGCGAAAAAACGAACGCCGTTTGGCGCTTCAAAACTTTCAGAGAGGATGTGGAACATGGTGAACGAAACGGCGAAAGAGGGCTTTCGCAGATTGGCGTTCGGCGGCATTCATGATGCCGTAAGGCTGCTCTTTTGCGAGGACGTGAACCCGCGCACGCTGAAAAACATGGATCTGTTCGCCGTCTCCGAAATTCGCAGACCGAAAAACGGCGGCATGGAAATTCGGTTTTTCGACCGGATCGAAGCGCTGCGGCTCCTCAGCGAGCTCGAGACGAGCGGGACGGGTGCACAGGCGCTGCTCTCCGCCATTGAAAGCGGTGCGGCGGCGCTGAAAGACGGGGATAAGCCGTGACGCCGTTTTCCGAAAAGCAGATGCAGGTCTTGTGCTGGTGGGGCGAAAAAAGCCCGCACCGGAATAAGCTTGCCGTCATCTGCGACGGCGCGGTGCGCAGCGGCAAAACCACCTGTATGGGGATATCCTTTTTTCTGTGGGCGATGGCACGCTTTCAAAATACGAGCTTTGCGGTGTGCGGCAAAACGATCCGTTCTGTGCGGAGAAATGTGGTCGCGGAGCTTATACCAAAGCTAAAGTCTATGGGCTTTTCCATGCGTGTGCGGCAGGCAGAAAACGAGATCATCCTATCGTATCAGGGCAGAGAAAACCGCTTTTACCTTTTCGGAGGACGAGATGAATCGAGCGCGGCGCTCATTCAGGGCATGACGCTCGGCGGCGTTTTGTTTGACGAGGTGGCGCTGATGCCGCGCTCTTTTGTGGAGCAGGGCATTGCGCGCTGTTCGCTGAAAAACGCGAAGCTGTGGTTCAACTGCAACCCGGAGCATCCGCAGCACTGGTTTTACCGCGAGTGGATTTTGAAAGCCGCGAGCCGAAACGCGCTTTACCTGCACTTTACGATGGAGGACAACCCGTCGCTCAGCGAAGATGTGCGAAAGCGCTACCGAACGATGTTTTCGGGCGCGTTTTACAGCCGGTTTATTGAGGGCAAGTGGACGGCGGCGACGGGACTGATTTACCCGTTTGCGCTTGACCTCCTGTGCGAAGTGCCGAAAGCGGACTTTGAGCGGTACGCGGTGTCCATCGATTACGGCACGGTAAACCCGACCTCTATGGGCCTTTGGGGGCTTTTGTGCGGCGTGTGGTACCGCGCAGACGAGTATTACTTTGACGCGCGGCTTGAAAACACGCGGCGCACGGACGAGGAGCACTTTAAGGGTTTTTTGGAGCTCATTCGCGGCAGAACGCCCGATGTGATTGTATGCGACCCCTCGGCGGCGAGCTTTATCACACTTTTGCAGAGCCGTGGTTTTGCAGTGACGGCGGCGAAAAACGACGTTTTAAACGGCATCCGCATGACGGCAACGGCGCTGCGCACGGGGCAGATCAAGGTGACAAAGGGCTGCGTGGACGCGGTGCGGGAGTTTTCCCTCTATCGCTGGGCAGACGACGGCGCGCGGGATGTGCCTGTGAAGGAGAATGACCATGCCATGGACGACATCCGCTATTTTGTCTCCACGGTGCTCGGCGCGGGCGAAAGCTTTGCCTGCGCGGTGCAAAGGGAGACGGGGAAAGGAGTTAGCATTTGGGATTTTTGAAAAAGGAGAAGCGCACGGCCGTTTCGGTGCAGACGCAGGGCGGGTACCCGCCGGTGCTGGTGACGGCAGGCGAGCGTGCACTGTACCGTGCCTTGCGCGAGCAGGTGCCGATCATCGACGCGGCAATCTACAAGCTGGTGCGTCTTATCGGCGGGTTTGAGGTGTATTGCCCCGAAAAGCACACGGAAAACGCGCTGCGCGGGTTTTTAAAAACCGTGCCCGTAAACGGCTGCAACATGGGCATCGATAACTTTTTATCGGTCTATTTTGAGCAACTTTTAACGTATGGCAATGCAATTGGGGAGATCGTACTCGCAAACGGGGAAATTCGGGCGCTGTATAATGCGTCGCTCGAAGACCTCGAGATTCGGCTCGTCTCGCCGCTTGAAACGGGCGTGTTCGTCGTAAGGGACGGGCGTGCGGAGCCGTGCCGCTACCCGGAGCTCATTTTGACTTCGGCGTTAAACCCGATGCCGGGCAGCGCGATGGGAAGCTCCATTTTAAAGGGCCTGCCGTTTGTGAGCGAGGTGCTTTTGAAAATTTACCGCACCGTCGGCATCAACTGGGAGCGCATGGGCAATGTGCGCTTTGCGGTGACGTGCAAAAACGAGGGCTACATGAACGCGGGTGACCGCGCGGGGCAGCTTGCAAAGGAGTGGAGCCGTGCGATGCACGGCCCCGGCGTGAGTGACTTTGTGGCGGTGGGCGACGTGCAGATTAAAGCCATCGGCGCGGACGGGCAGCAGATGGACAGCGAAGTGCCCGTGCGGCAGATGCTGGAGCAGATTGTGGCGAAAATGGGCATTCCGCCGTTTTTGCTGGGGCTTTCGTGGTCCTCGACGGAGCGCATGTCGAGCCAGCAGGCGGACATGCTGACGAGCGAGCTGACGGCGTACCGCAGAATTTTGGAGCCGGCGGTTTTGAAGATCTGCAAAACGTGGCTGCGGCTAAATGGTCTTGACGACACGGTGGAAATCGATTGGAACGAGATCACGATGCAGGACGAAGTCGATCACGCGAACGCGGCGTATCTCATGGCGAAGACGGAGCAGCTTTTAAAGGAGGGGGAAGCTTGAGCGAAACGGTAACGGCGGTACAGCCGGATAAAGCGGCGATGGAGAAGATCAACCTTTACACGCGCCGCGCCTATAAGCCGGAGGAGGTGTACACGTTTTCGGTCGTTTTGTGCGACAACGAGGTGGATAGAGACGGTGAGTGCTTTACGAAAGAGACACTCGAGGAGCTTGCGAAGCTGTTTGTCGGCAAGACGGGCATTTTAGACCACGAGCCGACGAGCAAAAATCAGACGGCGCGCGTGTTTGACGCTGCGGTGAAGGAAATTCCCGGAAAGGTAACATCTTTAAACGAGCCGTATGCGCAGCTCACTGCACAGGCGTATGTGCCGCGAAACGACGGGACGAAGGCGTTTATTGAATCCATTGAAAGCGGCATACGCAAGGAAGTCAGCGTGGGGTGCGCAGTGAAAAAGCGCGTGTGCTCCGTGTGCGGCGCGGAAAGCTGCGTGCACGTGCCGGGGAAAACGTACAACGGCAAGCGCTGTGTGCGTATTTTAAGCGGCGCGGCGGACGCGTATGAATTCTCATTCGTGGCAGTGCCTGCACAGCGCGCGGCGGGCGTGGTAAAGAAATTTTCGCCGCGCTTTGAAGAATCGGAGAAGAAAAAGGAGGTCAAAACGGTGTACGACATTGTAAAAAAGCTCGCGGGCGGCGAAGACAGCGTGACGGTGGCAAAGGAGGAGCTCAACATGCTCAAAACGGAGCTGAAAGCGCTTTTCGACCGCGCGGAGTGCGGCGACCGCTACCGTGCGGCGCTGTGCGAACGCATCTATAAGCTGAGCGCCGTGGCGCAGCCGGAGTTTAAACGCGGACTGACGGAGGCGATCACAAAGTCGCTCGGCATTGCAGAACTGGAAGAAATGGCGGCGGCGCTCGCAAAGGCGGCGGAGCGGAAAATGCCCGTAATGCCGCAGCTGGCAGCGGAAAAGACGGAAGACACGAACGCGGCAGACGACGGCGCGTTCCGCATTTAAGAAAGGGGATTATACAATGGCATTTGAAAACATTACACTCGAAAAAGGCATGTACGGCGTGCCGGGCAAGAATTTTACACAGGTTTTGGAGGAGCTGGACGGCTCCCAGAACTACGCGGGCACACCGTTTGCGGGGCTTGACGCATACCAGAGACAGCTTAAACGCTTCGGCATCCGTGTGAGCGGTGCGAACTGCGACACCGTGGAGAAGTTTTTCACTTCCTCCCAGAGCGCAGCGCTGTTCCCGGAATACGTCGCCCGCGCAGTGCGCCAGGGCATGGAGATGGCGTCTTCCCTGCCGGACATTGCGGCGACCGTGACGAAGATCGACACGCTCGATTACCGCACCGTGCAGACGGCGACGGCTTCTGGCCAGAAGATCGAAGACCCCGTAGCGGAGGGCGCGGCCATTCCGGAGACGGTCATCAAGACGGCGGGCTCGCTTGTGACGCTGCATAAGCGCGGCAGACTGATTGTCAGCTCCTACGAAGCGCTGCGCCACCACAGACTGGACCTCTTTACGGTCATTCTGCGTCAGATCGGTGCGTACATTGCGCGCAGACAGATGAAGGACGCAGTGGACGTGCTGTTAAACGGCGACGGCGCGAATACGGGCATCACCGTGACGGCGCTTACCGCTGCGCCGACCTACAACGACCTTGTGACGCTGTGGGGCAAGCTTTCCGACTATAACTTCAATACGATTCTGGCCGGAACGACTGCTTTGCAGGCGCTCCTTAAGATCACGGAGTTTAAGGACGCGCAGGCGAGCCTCAACATTAAGGGTGCGGGCAAGCTCATTACGCCGCTTGGCGCGACGCTCATCCATGTGCCGTCCATGGACGCGAAGAAGATCATTGCGCTCGACAAGAACTGTGCGCTTGAGATGGTGCAGGCGGGCGATGTGCTGACCGACTACGACAAGCTCATCGACCGCCAGATGGAGCGCGCGGCCGTGAGCGCCGTGGCGGGCTTTGCACAGATCTACGGCGGCGCCGCACAGGGCCTTAGCTACTGATTTTATTCGATTCTGGCAAGCCGTACCGCTTTGGTACGGCTTTGCCGAATAAAAAAAGGAGGGGCAAATGGAGATACGAAACGTGCTGGAACGGCTGAAGCTTTTGACAAATGACGACCGCGAAGACCTGCTTTTGATGCTGAGCGGCGATGCGGTGCAGCGGCTGAAAGCGCGCCTTTGCTGCACTGAGGAGGAAGAAAACGCGCATGAGGAGGCGCTGTGCGCAGCGGCTGCGGCGCAGGCGGCGTATCAGTTTTGGCTTTTGGAGGAAGCGGCATCACCGAAAAGCCTGACGGCGGGCGAGGTGCGCGCGGAATTTGACAAAGGCAGCGAAAGGGCGCTCGCCTATGCAAAGCAGTGCGAGCGGGCGGTGTCCGGGCTTTTGCGTGACGAGGATTTTTACTTCGGCGTGACGGAGGGCACAGTGTGAGAAATGTATTTTTGAGGGCGCAGCAGATGACGGCGGAGATAAGCGGCGAGAAGGTCGTTTGCCGCGGCGTTGTGCATCGCCTGAAGGAAGACAAAACGGCCTTGCAGGCGGAAACGGAGACGTTCGGCGGGGCAATAAAGCCACTGTATGTCTACTTCGGCGACGGCAAAGTGCTTTGCGGCGCGGAGAACGCGAGGCTGACTGTGGGCGGCGAGACGTTCCGTGTTTTATATGCCGAGGAAAAAAGCGGGATTTGCGGGGCGCTTTACGTGCGCGCGGTGCTGGAAAAGGAGGAAAAAGATGACGGGAACGGAGCTTAGTGCGGCGCTTGCGGAAAAGCTGAAAGTGCTTTTGCCGGATTGCGCGGTGCGCCCGGCGTTTACGGGCACGCTGCAAAGGCTTCCGCAGCGTGCCGCGGTGACGGTGGGCGTGATGCAGGAGGAAAACGCGGACGGTGTGTTTGAAACGGTGCTCGGCGTGCAGATGTATGCGCGCGAAAGGGACGACCACGCGCGGCTGTTTGATGCGGTGTGTGCGGCGGTATCGTCTTTGCCGTGTGCGCTGCGCAGTGTGAAGCGGAGCGAGACGACGTACTCGGCGGCGCTCAGTTGCCTTGTGACGCTTTGCACGGTGCAGGCGGCGACGGGTGCGGCGGATAACGCACGCGCGGCGGTGGTAATCGGCGACAAGGTATTTACGGCGGACGCGGTGAAAATTTCGCTCGAAGCGAAGGTCAAGCGCTATTACGCCATCGGCGAGGAAAATCCGTATGCGGCGGTGGCGGGCAAAGCGGTGTACACGATTGTGCTGCATGGGTTTTCGGGCGGCGAGGAGGCGATTCCCGGCGAATTCACACTGCAAACAGGCGGCGCGCGGTACACGCACTGCGTTTTGAAAGCGGCGAGCGAAAATAAGCTTGTGATAGAAGCGGGTGCGTGTGAAAAAATCACACAGCGAACACAAAGCGGAACGGAGGCATAAGGTGGAAGAAGAAAACAAAAACGCACAGGCGCTCTCCAGCATTTTGGAGCGCGAGGAGCGGCGATATCCCGCGCTGCTTCGTGCGGACAGGAGGTTTGCATGAACCTGATGGCGATGCAGTTTGGCAGCTTTGTGTTTCCGGTGAACCCGACGGAATTAAAACTCGAGCGGGCGTGCCTGCTGCGTGAGACGGTGGGTGTTGACGGCGAAGAACGTGTGGAGGCGGTCGGCAAGCGCAGGGCGCGCGTAGCGGGCAAGGGGCACTTCACCGGGGAGAATGCGATGGCGGTTTACCGCGAGTTAGAGGCGCTTTTCGGTGAAACAGAGACGCTGTACTTGCCGGGGCACAGGCCATTTGAGGCGGTTTTGAGCGAGCTTGCGCTCATCGGCGTGCCGGAGAAAAACACGGTGCCGTACACGTTCGCCTTTGTGGAGACGGCGGGGAAAAGCGAAGCGATCTCCGGCCGGACATACCGCGCGAAGGCGGGCGAGAGCCTGTGGGATTACGCGTATTTTACGGGCGTTTCGATTGACCGCTTGGCGGAGAATAACCGGCATATCGCGTGTATTGCGGCGCTGAAAGACGGCGAGGAGGTGCATGTTCCGTGACGGATTTTTCGTTTGAATTTGTGTTTGCAAGCGGTGAAAAACATTCGCCGAAAGAGGAGCCGAGCGAATGGCTTTTAAAATGCAATGCGGACACGGTGGCGGACAGTTTGACGGTGCGGTTTAGTGCGGGGAAGCGGCTTTTTACGGAAGAGCCCGTGGGGGCGGTGCTTAAAAAGGACGGCGCGGTGATCTTTGACGGTATCGTGGACGAACACCGCGTGAAATGCCAGAACGGCGCGCGCACGGAGGTCTTCTTCCTGCGCAGCCGCGCGGCGCTTTTGCTCGACAACGAGGCGGCACCGATGGAGCTTAGATTGCCCTCGCTGCGGCTTTTGGAGCGGATGTATCTGATGCCGCTGGGGCTGCACGCTGTGGGCGGCGACAGGCGGCCGGTGGAGGGCGTTTTGACCGTAGAAAAGGGCGTGAGCTGTTTTGAAGCGCTGCAAACGTTCTCTGAGAGATATCTAAACTGTACGCCGTATACGGACAAAAACGGCGGCGTGCACTTTGAAAGCTACGTGCCGAAAACGGTGAAGCCCGACTGGGTGACGGCGCGGGAGGTGATTTTTTGCCCGTACAAAATGCTGAGCGGCGTTACGGTGCAAAACGCGCAGACGGGCGCATACAGCGCGGAATATCACGATCCTTTGGCCCCACAGGTGCGCGTGCGGTATCTTTCCGCCTATGCGAAAACAGCACCGACGGCGCTTTTAAATGAAAGCCGCAGGGCATCAAAGCGACTAAAGCTGACGTGTGCTTCTTATATAGACGGGAACATGGGGGACACGATGCGGACGGAGGAGCTTGGCGAGGTGCGGCTCATCTCCAAAAACGTTTTGCTGCGCGGGAAAGACGTGAAGACCGAGCTGCATTTTGAACCGGTTTAAAGGAGGCATGAACATGTGGCTGACGAAAAAGGAGACGGCGGAAAAGGCCGAAAGCGTGAAAACGGGCGTTGTGACGACGGGCGGCGGGGAGATTTCCGTCTGCACGGAGCTGGAGCGCCGTGCACCGACCGTAACGGTGCCGTACGGCATGGCGGTGAGCGTGCCGCAGGGTACGGAGGCTGTGATGACCGGCGGTGTGTGCCTTGGCGTTGTGAACGACGCGGGAACGCTTTTGCCCGGCGAGGTGCGGCTGTTCTCAGCGGGCGGTGCGGAGATCGTTTTGAAGCTCGACGGCACGGTCGTCATCAATGGGCAGGTGTTTGAGAAAAAGGAGGAATAGCGTGGAGGTCGTGATTTTAAACGGCATAACGCAGACGGCGGCGACAGGGCTGCCGAAGACGGCCGAGGGGCTTAACGCGCTTATGCAGCGCGCGTATAACCGCATTTGCCTAAAACGCGGCGCGTTTTGCTATGACCGCGTGCTCGGCAGCCGGTTTTATATGCTGGATGCAGCGGACGAGCACGCCGAGGAGCGGGCGCTGCGGTATGCGCAGGCGGCGCTGTTGCCCTTAGCCGGTGTTGAGGCGGTCTCCGTGCGGCGCGAGGGGGAGCGGTTTATCTTCGGACTCCAGACGATGCTCGGCACGGGGGAGATTGCGGTGAAAGGGGCGAAAGTGTGAAATTTGAGGAAATTTATGCGCACATGGCGGCGGAATACAAAACGCTGGCGGGCGTGGAGCCCGAGGACGCGGCGGACGTTTCGATCCGTCTGAAGGTGCTGGCGGGCGAGTTGTATACGGTGCTGTGCGCGGCGGAATCACTGAAGCTGAATTGCTTTCCGCAGACGGCGGCGGGCGAGGCGCTTGACCTGCACGCCGAAGAGCGCGGGCTTATGCGCAAGGACGCGGTGAAATCTGTGGGCACGCTGACGTTTTCGCGCCGAACGGCGCTGAGCTACGCGGCGGAGATCCCCGCGGGCACGGTGTGTGCGGCAAGCGGCGAAAACGCGGTGGAATATGAGACGACGGAGGCGGCTGTGCTGCCCGCAGGCGCACTGACGGTGACAGCGGCGGCGCAGGCGGTTTT
>ENA-ORNQ01002301-ORNQ01002301.1-human-gut-metagenome-genome-assembly--contig:-NODE-2301-length-13175-cov-3.068750_pt1 | contig 13175 bp, 14 predicted proteins | sample MGYA00242116_ERZ509024 | MGnify/ENA primary metagenome ERZ509024 (study PRJEB26280, sample SAMEA2338697) | human gut metagenome | biome: human gut; feature: human-associated habitat; material: faeces...
CTATTTAAAATCAGTAGAAGAACAAATAAAAATGGAACTTAAAAGAATTAAGAAAAAAATATCCGACTATGCCCCGCATATGCGGATGTGATTAATAAGGAGGAATCAGCAATGACAGTAAAAAATCAAAAAGTAGGAGAAGGCATTAAATTTGAACGGATCCGCCGGATCACCGGTTATCTGGTAGGTACTACCGATCGCTTTAACAATGCCAAACGTGCGGAAGAAAGAGACCGTGTAAAACATGGCGTTAATCCTTGACCTTTACGGCGAAGCGCCCGAATCTATTGTTGACGGACCGGGACTGCGCTACAGCATCTTTGTACAGGGCTGTCCGCATCACTGTCCCGGCTGTCATAATCCACAATCCCATTCTTTTGGCACGGGCTATAAAAAGACGACGGACGAACTTCTTTCATCCATAAAAGAAAATCCTCTGCTCGCGGGGGTTACTTTCTCCGGCGGAGAACCCTTTTGCCAGGCGGAAGCACTTTGCGAGTTAGCTCGGGCAATTAAAGCCTTAGGTTTAAATATTTATATTTATTCCGGGTATACTATAGAACAGCTTTTAGAAAAAGCCGTGCAAAATCCGTTTATCAAAGAGCTTTTGTATACCTGCGATACACTGATTGACGGCCCGTATATAGAGCAGCAGCGGAATTTAGACCTGCTCTTTCGCGGAAGTGAAAATCAGCGCATCATCGATCTGCATACTTGGCCGGGCCTAAAGAACTAACTCCCGGCCTATTTATTGTATTTTCTTATTTTGAGCATGCTATTTAGGAAAGTAGATCATGAAAAAATTTCGAATTACCGATCAAAACAAAAAGAAAGTTGGTCTTGCTATTACCATAGCTATTGTGGTATTTTTAGTTTTGGTATGTATTGTAGTGGGAATTCCGCTTTTAAAATTTGCAAAAGATCCGGAACGATTTCGTATCTGGGTAGATTCTTTAGGCGTATGGGGCTATCTTGCTTTTATCGGCATTTTAGTCTTTCAGATCATCTTTGCTTTTATTCCAGGTGAACCCTTTGAATTATTGGCCGGGTACGCTTTTGGTGCCCTTGAAGGAACGCTGTTGTGTATGGCAGGGATTTTGATCGGCAGTCTTTTAGTGTTTACTTTAACAAAAAAATTCGGTGTAAAATTAGTAGAGTTATTCTTTTCTATGGATAAAATACGTTCCTTAAAATTTTTACACAATAAGCAGCGTATGTATTTCATTACATTTCTCGTTTTTTTTATTCCCGGAACTCCAAAGGATCTGCTCTCTTACGTAGCAGGGCTTACACCTATCAAGCTCGGACCATGGCTTTTATTAAGTACTGTAGCACGTATTCCCTCGGTACTTACCTCTATTATAAGCGGCGATGCTGTTGGAACACAAAACTATATCTTTGCGCTGACCGTTTTCGGCATTACCGGTGTACTCAGTATTACCGGATTACTAATCTATAATGCAATTTGCAAAAAGCATAATACAGAACAATAGCGCGCTTCTTTTTATAAAAACAGCTTTTATAAAACACAACCCCCGGAATTTTTTGCTCCGGGGGTAAATATTTATGGCTTAATTCTATTCAGCTTCTGCCTAATACGCTGCACGGCATTATCTACACTTTTTTTTGTAGTAGAAAGCGTTTGTGCAATTTCTTCATACGAGCGATTCTGCAGATATTCCGACAGTACCTGCTTTTCAAAAACAGAAAGCGAAGCATTTAAACGCCTCAAAACACTTTTTTCACTCTCTTCCGTAATAAGAATCTCCTCCGGATCAACACCTGCAACCTGCAATACCTCTCCAAGTGTTCGCCCTTCCTTATCATCTTTTACCGGATTATTCAGTGAAATATAGGTATTCAATGGAATATTCTTTTTTGTATTCGCAGCTTTCAGTGCCGATATCAGCTGCCGGCGAATACAAAGAGAGGCAAAAGCCGGAAAACTATCATTTTTATCGGCATCAAAATCCAAAATAGCTCCCAGCAAACCAATCATTCCTTCCTGAACGAGATCCTCATAGGAAGCACCTACAATATAAAAGCTGCGGCATTTAGCGTGCACTAAGCCCTTATATTTCTTTAACAGTTCCTCCAGTGCCTTATTGTCCCCCTGCTGTGCAAGCAGAATAAGTTTCTCGTCCCCAAAGCCGCCCCTCACTGCTTCTCCGCACGCTGACGCAGGCAATCGTAAATCAAAATACCCGCGGCAACCGACGCATTCAGCGATTCAACATGGCCGCTTTGCGGCAAAGATACCAGGCAGTCACAATTTCGCTTTACCAAAGGCGAAAGTCCCTCTCCTTCGGCTCCGATCACCAAAGCGGCAGGACCTGTCATATCCACATGCGAATACCGCTTCCCCTCCATAGAGGCCCCATATACCCAAAGCCCTTCTTTTTTCAGCTTTTCTATAGTTTGTGAAATATTGGTTACCCGAGCAATGCGCATATATTCAACAGCGCCCGCGGAACATTTTGCTACTACCGGCGTCAATCCAGCCGACCGCCGCTGGGGAATAATAACACCGTGTGCTCCTGCACATTCTGCACTCCTAATAATCGCCCCTAAATTCTGCGGATCACAAATTCCGTCAAGAACAACAAGCAAAGGCTGCTCTCCCCTTTCTTTAGCATATAGAAGCATATCCTCTATTGAAGAATATTCTTTTACCGCCACATAGGCAAGCACCCCTTGATGGGCACCGGTAACGGAAAGCCTGTCCAGCCGAACCCGCTCTACCTCCTGAATAACAGCGCCGTTAGCACGTGCGTCATATACGATCTCTTTTACCGGACCTTGAATTTCTCCTTTAGCAACCAGTAATTTTTCAATGGTCCGCCCGGCTTTTATTGCCTCCCGAATCGGATTGCGTCCCTCTAAGATATTTTCTGCGCCCTCCTGCGCTCCCCTCTGCTCAAAAGTTTCAGCAGTCTTTCTGAAATCTGTATTTTGTTTCGGCATGTCATTGTCCCGTTTCCTAAAACGGGCATCTTTCTTCTGTTGGCCGGTTTTATAATTTTTTTTATTTTCAAACTGTCTCACGCTATTCCTCCCATATTTTTTGAATCAATCGGTCGATCCGCTCCTCCTCCTGCAGCAAGAACAAATATCCGAAAACCGCTTCCAACGCAGTAGCCGTCCGATAATCCGTTATATTTGCATTTTTAGGAACTGTTCCCGGGTGTGTATTTCTCCCCCGCTTGGCAATATAGCGTTCTTCTTCTGAAAGCATAAACTCAATTTTATAATACGCCTCCTTCTGTGCCACAGCACAAACCATTTTCGCCGCCGCGCTGTGTAGAGAATGCGCATTCAAATCATGGTTAGCCACCAAATACGTGCGCATATATAAGCTGTAAACCGCATCGCCTATTGACGCTAAAACCAGCGGATTCAATTGACGTACCGTATTTCGGTCCTTTTGAAATTTCTGCTGCACTGCAGAAAAAATAAATCCCTCTATTCTCTATCATTCCCTTTATCAAAGATTCTCTGTTATTATAACAAAAAAACACGCTTATGTACAGTATAACAAGAAAATACATCGGAAAAATCTTCCGATGTACAAATAAAACAAAAAATTTCTCTTTTTCAGCAAAGTTATACACTTTTCTTCTTATTTTACCGCAAAAATATGTTCTTTATCGAATCTCCTGTTCAAGCTGACGAAACACATCGGCATCAAAAAACTCAACAATCGTAATTTCCAATCCGTCACAAAGCTTTTTTACGGTAGCCACAGTAGTACTATTGTTTCTTCCGCTGATAATATTATTAAGTGTAGACTGCGTGACCCCGCTGTTGGTAGCAAGTTTGTTGATGGTAATATTCCGCTGACGGCATAGCTCTATTATTCGTTCTTTTACGGCACAGCCTATCGTCACCTTTTTCATCTCTTTTTCGCTATTTTTTATTATTTTAACCTTTTTGAGTTAAAAAAATTACCTCAATTGAGTTGACTCTCTTGTTTTTTCATGCTATACTATAAAAAAAAGAAAAGAGATGATCGCTTTGAGCCTCAATGTCAACAATCTGCGGCGCACCTTCGGCACAAAAGTCGCCGTGGATGATGTCAGCTTTCAGATGCCGAATCCCGGTGTTTTCGGCTTAATTGGTACAAACGGCGCGGGGAAAACCACTACAATCCGAATGATCCTGGGAATTTTAAGACCCGACAGCGGTAATGCGCTATGGAACGGCCGTCCAATCACCAGAGAAACGCTCGGTTTTGGTTACATGCCCGAGGAACGCGGCATCTATATGAAAAACAAGGTACTGGATCAGCTCATTTATTTCGGTATGCTGCGTGGAATGAACAAAAGTGATGCAAAAACATCTGCCCTTTCTTTGATGCAGCGGCTGGAAGTTACGGAATATAAAGATATGCCGGCAGAAAAACTTTCAAAAGGAAATCAACAGAAAATTCAGTTAATCGCAACCTTAATTCATGATCCCCAGCTGATTTTTCTTGACGAACCCTTCTCCGGCCTTGACCCGGTCAATGCCGAGATGCTGCGCGGTTTGATCGAGGAACTAACGGAAAAAGGGAAATACATCGTAATGAGCAGCCATCAAATGTCCACCGTAGAGGAATACTGCAGGGATCTGCTTATTCTTGACCACGGGAAAACCGTTCTGAACGGAAATTTACAGCAAATTAAAGCGTCTTACGGACATACCAACCTAAGAATTAAAACTTCTGCCGATATTTCTAAATTAGCAGAAAAGACAGGTCTTATACTGATACGCAAAGCAGCCGATGAATTTGAATTTAAAATTACCGGCGATGCTATGGCCAATAATTTTTTAGATGGATTGATCTCCTCCGGAATCTATCCCCTAAAATTTGAAATTGCCGAGCCTTCGCTGAATGAAATATTTATTGAAAAAGTAGGTGAAAAAGCATGAAACAAATTGGTACAGTTTTTCTCTTCACCCTGCGTGATGCGGCAAAGAAAAAATCCTTTCTTATTTCCAGCATCATTATGCTGCTGGTCATTTTAGTACTCTGCGCTCTGCCAAAGATCATCAGTAATTTTTCTGCCGACAACGAGCCTTCCTCTCCTGAGGAAAGTGGTATTTCTTCTCCCGCAGAAGATTCTCAGCGCATATATACCTGTTATTTTGCCGATGAGGCCGCCTTACTTGAAAATGCATGCCAAACACTGAGCCTGTATTTTCCCGATACCCGTTTTGAAGAAATTTCCGCAGCTGAGATTGATCAATACAGCACGCTCATTAAAGACGATGAGACGCTTTCGTTAATTTCTGTTACGCCTGATGAAAATAATTTGCCTGTCCTGACGATAACCTGTAAGGATTTTATGTCGGGAATCAACACGCAAACGGCCGTTGAGGCATTAAGTGATCTATATATCGCCAATACGCTTGCCAAGCAGGGAATCAGCAGCGATACCATTGCCTTTGCGCAGTCTTCTCTGCCGTTTTCCGTTACCTATATGGGAACTATGAATGTAAGCGGCTATGCCATCGGCATTCTCTTAACAATGCTGATCTTTTTTGCCATCTACTTTTACGGCTACGGTGTTTCTATGTCTGTTGCGACAGAAAAAACCTCCCGTGTAATGGAAACTCTGGTTGTTTCAGCAAAGCCTTCCCGTATTCTGATTGGGAAATGTCTGGCGATGGGAGTATTAGGCCTGGCTCAGTTTACCGGGGTTCTGCTCTTTGGCGTATTATGCTACAAGCTTTTTATTCCTGCGGGGTTCACCCTAATGGGCATGGAGCTTTCCCTCTCCGCCTTTACGTTAAAATCCGCTTTGCTGATCGCGCTTTATTTCATTCTGGGGTACAGTCTCTATGCAGTAATGAACGCGGTCTGCGGTGCTTCGGTCAGTAAGATTGAAGATTTAAATTCCGCAATGATGCCGGTAATGATGATTTCCCTCATCTCCTTTTACCTTGCATATTTTTCTGCCATTACAACCTCAGGCGAAGGGATTTTACAAAAAGCAGCGATGTATATTCCTTTTTGTTCTCCGTTTATCATGCCTTTTAAGCTTTTAAACGGAAACGTAGCAACCGTGGATTTAATAATTTCCATAGCACTACTGATTCTTTTTATCCTTCTGATTGCTGCAGTATCTATACGTATTTATACAGCTTCCGTCCTGCATTACGGAAAACGAATGAAGCTCAAAGATCTATATAAAACAAAAGTATAAAAAAATCTCTTGCCAAAGCAAATGCCTTGCGCAAGAGATTTTTTAACCCCATCAAGATTCTCTTTTATACTTTCTCCGCCCGATTTGAAACAAGTCGTTTCCCTGCGTATCAATTGCTACAATGAGGGGCATTTTCTGCACTTCAAGGCAATGGATCGCTTCAGAAAGCAATTCCGGAAAAGCCACTACCCTGCAAGAAACAACACACCGTGCCAATAGTGCGCCTGCTCCGCCGGCCGCTGCCAGATATACTGCCCCGTTTCTTCTGCAGGCATCAGCCACCGCTGAGCTTCGTTCTCCTTTTCCGATCATAGCCGCCTGTCCCAAATCCAGCAGCCGGGGTGCATACGCATCCATCCGCCCGCTGGTCGTAGGTCCGCAGGAACCGATCGGTTTTCCTTCAGGCGCCGGACAGGGGCCAGTATAATAAACAGCCTGATTCTCCAAAGGAATCGGCAGGTCTTCCCCCTGCGTCAGCAGGTCTTGCATTCTTTTATGCGCCGCATCCCGTCCGGTATATATAGTACCGCTGACCAGTACCTTATCCCCCGCTTTCAATCCTTTCAGTATGCTTTTATCCCCAAGGGGAAACATGAGTTCCGTCATAATACTACCTCAACATGCCGTGCACAATGGCACTGAATATTAACCGCTACCGGCAGTCCCGCAATATGGGTAGGATACGTTTCAATAAACACGGCTAACGCCGTTATCCGTCCGCCCATCCCCTGCGACCCGATTCCCAGATCATTTATTTTCTCAAGCAGTTCCTTCTCCAGCTGCGCCAGCATAATATCGGCAGAAGGCTTAGACGCCACCAACGCATGTTTTGCCATCAGCGCAGCCTTTTCCATTGTTCCGCCGATTCCTACGCCGACGATCACCGGAGGACAGGGATTCGCCCCCGCTTGTGAAACCGTATCAAGAATAAACTGCTTGACCCCTTCTATTCCCTGGGAAGGCTTCAGCATTTTTAGTGCGCTCATATTTTCACTGCCAAAACCTTTGGGGGCGAGCATCAACTTAATTTTATCGCCCGGTGCCAATGAAATATGGACTACTGCCGGCGTATTATCCCCTGTGTTCTTTCTTTCCAAAGGCGAAAGCACGCTCTTGCGAAATGGCACATAGGCCTCCCGCACGCCCTGATGAATGCTTTCATAAAAATCTCCGCCGGTAAGATGAACATCCTGACCGATTTGGGCAAACACCGTTACCATTCCCGTATCCTGACAGATAGGCATTTTCTCCTTTTTTGCAATACAGGCATTTTCAATTGCCATTTCAAGATTCGCCTTTCCGTAATCAGATTCTTCCCCTGCAGCAGCGGCATGCAGCATCGCCATGGTATCCTCCGGCATAGCGATGCATGCCTGGCTGCAAAGCCTATAAACCGCATCTTTTACCGTTTCACAGCTGATTTCACGCATAAAAATATCTCCTTATATGGTATAAGGAGATTATAATACATTTTGGTCTTTTTTGCAAACTGCCCTAATGATTCTGCGGCGTAAGAATATCCGCCATATAGGTACAGGTCCCATCAAATACAGCATAGGCCAGCATATCCTGGTATGCATCATCGCAAAGCAGCTTTTCTTCTTCCGGTGAGGAAAGGAATCCGCATTCAATCATCACATTTGTAGAATTACCATGCCGAAGCATATAAAAATCTTCATTTTTTACCATGCGGTTATTCGAACTATCTACATTCTTTTTCAAACTGTTCTGAATGCATTCTGCCAGCCGCTCCCCTGTTTCGGATCCGGGATAATAAAACATCTGTGCGCCCTTTACATTCTTGCTTTGCGGAAAACTATTGCAGTGTACACTGATTACCACATACGGACTTGCTGCCTCGATCACTGCTGCGCGTGCCTGCATATCCTCTAACTTATTATATTTTCCCACACATAATGAATTCTCATTTTTTCGGGTAAGTACAACTGTCGCGCCCGCACTTTCAAACAGCCGGCTAAGCTTTTGCACAATTGATAAATTAATATCTTTTCCCCGAACCAATGTATGAATTCCGATCGCCCCGCCATCCTCACCGCCATGTCCGGCATCAAGCACAATCACAAAATTAAGCAGCGGATAATCCGCCAAACATTCCCTGTATCTGCTCTTTTGCGCACTGATAGGAGACGTCAATATTACACCTACCAGCAATACGGCACAAAGCACCTGCATAATTCGTTCAAACATCGTATCATCCTTTTTTTAAAATCACTTCTTTTAATAATCCAATCATTGTAGATCCATCCATTATTTATTCACACATTGCATATTAAATGCATATTTTTTTAGCAAGGTTTTTCCTTTTTTAATGCAAAAATAATCTTTTCACAGTACACTGTCCAAAAAAACAATGCACATACTAATCCACCACTAAATGCTTGAATTTAGGGGATTTTTTCATCTGCCTGTGGATAAATCAATTTTTTGTCAAAAAGTTATCCACAATTATTCCGCCCTGCTGATGGGATATCTGTATTTATCCACAAATATCCTGCAACTTATCCACAGCTGTGGATAATATTTTTTTCTGCAATGAATCCTGCAAAAATACGGTTGTCAAGTAATTTTTTAAAATTCATTTGTAAATTTTATGTATATTTAATCTTTTTTATGTATACTTTATTTATATTACTGAATTACCGATATTGCTCTACCAATTCCTTTACCCATTCTTTTTCCGGACTTTCTACAGTTGCCAAAGGAGCGCCGTTAGACATCGGCGTATCTTTCATAAACATATATACCTTAATGTTACGTTCCTGATTTTCACGGATCTGTGCAAAAAACAGTGCGTAATCACTATACCCTTCTTTATAGGCCAATACGGTAAAAGTACCGTATTCCTGCAAATGGATATCCGCAAAATGGGTATCATAAAGCACGGCAATCTCTGCCGCTTCGGTTTTTCCATCACTGCCGGTCAATAGTTCTTTTTTATATTCCGGTAAAACAATACGAACGCCTTCTACCGGCATACCACTTACACCATCCAGTACTTGAAAGCTAACCGAGGCATTATTTTCCGCCGGATCCTGTGCCTCTCCGCAGCCGGCAAAAACAAACAGTGTACACAATAAAACAAAACTTATAATTCTTTTCATAAATTCCCCTCCTTTTTTAAATATATTGATTTTTTTCCGTTTTAATACTAATTTTAGGTATTTACAATCCCATAATAAATATGCTATAATACGAATAGTAAATTTTTATGGAGGGTTTTATGAAAAAATATCTCTCACTTCTGCTTTCTGTCATGCTGCTGATCTCCTCGCTTGCAATTGCTTCTGTTACGGCGTTTGCTGAACCGGACGAGGCCAGCGACGTTAATAAGGTCGACGCTGTAAATTCAGGCTTTGAAGGCGTTACCGACGTAAAAGAAACAAAATGGTATAAACTGGTTGACTCAAAAGGAGATTCTGCCAAAAGTGACGCAAATTACAGCGGTATTTCGATAAAAACCGACGGCGGCCACACGGGAAATAACTATCTCTCCATGTCTGCAGATAAATCCTGGCATTCCCCGTCAATCAACATCTATCCGTTTTTAAAAGAGGCCGGTGCAGGCAGCTATATTATTTCTTTCTGGTACCGCATCGATGTAAAGCATACTTTAAAGAACTATATGCTTGTCCGCGGCTTATCTTCCGATGCTTATCCGGACCCGGACGAATTCTATCCCGATATCCAGGATAAAGGCCAAGACAATTATTATGCTAACCTTCCCGGCAGTTCTGAGAATACCGGCGAAGAGTGGTTATATTATGTTTCCGAGCCTTTTGAAGTAGTAGAGGAGCAATTTGACGGAGACCATAACTGGTGGTTCTGTTTGGATAATTTCCCAAGCAGCGCCTTTGTATTCGATATCGATGATTTTTCTATTGTAAATGAAGATGATTTTGAAGAGCCTGCCGGCGAAGAAACCCCCGACACAGAGCTCACCTATCTCACCAGTGAAATGGAAGCCAACATTTTCCCTGCGGTAACTCCGGGCAGCGCAAATAATACAGGCGCTGATTCGTCTATACCTACCGCTACAGCGGCACCAGACGGAACCCTTACCACCGAAGGAAATGGTATGTCGACTACTACTGTTATTTTGATTGCCGCAGCAGCTTTTGTTGTTGCAGGGATTGCAGCCGCTGCTATCACCATTCTTATAAAAAAGAAGAATTCGGCAAAATAATAAATAAATAGGGGTACCTGCAAATCAGGGTACCTCTATATTTTTTAGTATTTTTATAGGAGAATTTTTATGGACTTTACAAAAAAAATAAAAGAAAATGCTTCCAAGTATGGCTGTCTTCCCTTTTGGAGCTGGAACGACAAATTAGAAGAACAAGAGCTGCGTGAACAAATTCAAAACATGAAAGATATTTCTATGAGCGGATTTTTCATGCACGCGCGCGGCGGACTTTTGACCGAATATTGTTCGGAAGATTGGTACAACTGCGTAAATATCTGTGTAGATGAAGCCAAAAAACTGGGAATGGAGGCCTGGGCTTATGATGAAAACGGATGGCCCAGCGGTTTTGCCGGCGGAAAGCTGCTAAAAGATCCAAAAAATTTAGTAGCCTATCTGCTGGCTGACGAAGGTGCATTCAACCCCGACGCTTTCGCCGTATATGTTTTGGAAGACAACAAGGCCCGCCGCGTATTCAGCGATGAAGGTGAAAAAAACTATCTCAACATTACAAAAGTATATTCCCCCAGCTATGTAGATGTTATGAATAAAGAGATTATTTCCGCCTTTATTCAGGAAACCCATGAACAATACAAAAAGCACGTAGGTGAAGAATTTGGTAAAACAATGCCCGGGTTCTTTACCGATGAACCGCAGTATTACCGCTATCACACTGCATGGTCTGACACCCTGCCGGTGTTGTTTGAACAGAAATATGGGTATAGTGTATTCGACGTACTGCCGGCATTGTTTGTGGAAATCGATTCCGCCAAAGAAATGCGACATGACTATTGGCTGCTGTGCCATACTCTTTATACCGAAAATTTCGCCAAGCAGATCTATGATTGGTGTGATCAAAACGGTGTGCAATCTACCGGCCATACGATCGAAGAGGCCTCACTCTCCTTTCAAATGAAATGCTGCGGCGGCGCTATGCCTTTTTATGAATATGAACATGTTCCCGGTATCGATCATTTGGGCCGTCACGTAGGTACGGACCTTTCTACCAAACAAATTGGTTCTGTGGCAGCACAGTTAAATAAGAAAAAAGTTTTAACCGAAACCTTCGCGCTGTGCGGCTGGGATGTTACGCCGTTAGAATTAAAGCGTATTGCTCAATGGCAGTATGTTGCAGGCGTCAATGTTATTTGTGCACATCTGTATCCCTATTCTGAGCGGGGCGAACGGAAATACGACTATCCTGCTCATTACAGCCGTCATCTTCCTTGGAATCGTTATCTGGCCGATTTCAATCGTTTCTTTGCCAATATCGGCAGCGCTATGTCTATGGGTACGGAAAATGCCAATGTATTGCTGCTGCATCCTATCCGTACGGTCTCCCTCTATTTTAAACGGGAAGATGAATCCTGCGTGGCAGAACTGGAAAAGAACTATCTGGACATTATGACTCGCTTTGGAGACCATCAAGTACAGTATCATTTCGGCGATGAATCCATTATGGCCCGTCATGGTTCTGTAGAAGGCACGCAGCTCATCATCGGCAGCTACGATTTTGTTGTACTTCCGCTAATTGAAACCATCGATTCTTCCACCGCCTGTCTGCTGAAGAAATACGTAGAAAACGGCGGAAAAATCTATTGTGAAGGGCCCGCACCTACCCGAATTGACGGTCGAATTGCAGATCTCTCTTGGCTGAAGCAAAATACCAGCTTCGAAGAAATTCTCGCAGCCCGTGAAGCGTCCCTAACGCTTGAAAACAAATGTTTGCCTCAGCTTCGCATGAATGTGCGCACCACCGAAAACGGACGGATCTTCTATATTACCAATCTGACAGATCAGCATCTGGAGAATGTTCATTTCCAGGTAAAAGCCTGCAGCGGACTAACGGAAATTGATATGCTCTCCTTAAAAACACTTCCGGTTGCTTTCCAAAAGACAGCTGACGGCATCGAAGCTGTATTATCGTTTACGGATTCCCAATCTTATTTCTTGATAGAGGATGCGAACGCAGCGGTAAAAAAAGCCGCCCCAAAACCGATTCCCGCCGGAAAAATTTCTGCCCAAAACTTTATTTTCGCGCAAATGCCTGAAAACTGCATCACTCTGGATTTTGCACAGCTCTCCTTTGACGGAATTACCTATGACGAAGTAAAATATATTAAACACATCCATGAAATTTTATTAAAGCGCCAATACGAGGGAGATGCCTATTTAAAATTTACGTTCCGGGCCGAAGAGATTCCTGCGGATTTAAAAGTTTGCATTGAACCGATGAAATTTAAACAAATCACAGTAAACGGTCATACCATAGAGCTTTCAAACGATTGGCGCATTCAATCCTGCTTTAAAACGGCGGATATCGCACAGTATGCGCATCCGGGAGAGAATGACATCATTCTGCATTTCAGCTATCATCAGGATCCACAAGTATATAAAGTACTTTTCCAAAGTGTCATGGAATCCCTACGGAACTGCCTTTCCCTTACAACGGAAATCGAAGCCATCTATCTTTTTGGCAGTTTTGGCGTATCCGCTACGGACCCGTTTACATATGGCGAACGCAACAGCTGTCTGACAAACGGCGGATTTACCTTAACCAAACAAAAACCAGAGATCAATTTAACAAATATCGTCCCTGATCTTTACCCCTTCTACGGCGGAAAAATTATAGTAGAAAAAACCTTTGATGCAGAAGAAGAGGGGCTGTACCGCATGAAGATCGACGGCCGTTATGCCCTTTGCGAAGTCACTGTCAACGATGTTCCCATCAAAACACTGTTCTTTGACCACTGCTGCGAAGCAGCGCTGAAACGCGGCAAAAATAC
>ENA-ORNQ01002309-ORNQ01002309.1-human-gut-metagenome-genome-assembly--contig:-NODE-2309-length-13108-cov-2.932353_pt1 | contig 13108 bp, 6 predicted proteins | sample MGYA00242116_ERZ509024 | MGnify/ENA primary metagenome ERZ509024 (study PRJEB26280, sample SAMEA2338697) | human gut metagenome | biome: human gut; feature: human-associated habitat; material: faeces...
AATAATTAAAACATTGACACATAGTGACGTTCCTGTTGTACATTTAAGCGGATTAGAAGACGATCCCAGGAAGCGCAAGCCTTCAATACTTAAAGCGGAAAGAGTCATAAGTTGGAAACCCACAGTTAGTCTGAAAGACGGTTTATGTAAAACAATTCAATATTTTAGACAAAATGATTAAATTACCTAAGATAACAGAAGCGTCGATAGATTTATCCACAATCTGTCAATTACATTGTGTTGAGTGTTCAACGTCCAAAGGAATCACTCATGCAGGGATTGTGGGAAAAGGTCAACTTTCTTTTGAGGATTTTTCAAATTTTATTGACACTAATCCGGAGATTAAAAGAATAGAAATGTCCAATTGGGGAGAAATATTTCTGAACAAGGATATTGTCAAAATTTTAGAGTATGCTTTCAGAAAAGGAGTTACTTTATATTGCGGAAACGGTACTAATTTCAACAATGTTTCGGAAGAAGCATTGGAAGAACTTACGGAGAAAGTCGGAGAGGACTCACTGCTTGGCTTGAAACTGCATGATATCCGTCTGGTGTATCAGGCGTTTACAGAGCGGATGGGCGATACGTATATGATGGCAGAGGAACTGGTGCCACAGCTTACACGGGTAGTTTCCTCACTTGAGATGATGAAACACTGTGTGGTCTGTTTAGATGGTTTTACCGGTTTTACACCGACACAGTATGAACTTTTGCGCGAAATTTTAGGGGTATGTGAGGATATGTACATAACGGTAACAACGGACCGCACCGGACACAGAGACCGTGTGTTTTCCATGAGTGCCGATACGATACGCCGTCTGACTCAGATGGCAGGAGAACGAGGTGTTCTTGTAGAGGAGCCGGTTATCACAGGGGCAGGCAGGGAAAAAATTCCTTACCGGGTAGCGAAAAATGAGGAACTTGCCTTTATGGAGGAGCGGTTGTTTACTCATGGGTTTAAACCGTGGGAAAAAGTGCCGGAGTCCATTCACATTACGATGTGCCACAGGGAGCGGGATGAGGTTTCCTATGTGGCGAGACGGATTTACTGGCTGATGAAAGAAGAGGGGTATGAGCCGGAAGACATTGCGGTTGTGACGGCAGATGAAGTGGCTTATGAGCCGCTTTTAGTGCAGGAGTTTGAAAAACTTGGCATCCGATACTTTTTGGACAGTACGAAAAGCATTGGGGCAAATGCGATGGCTGAATACCTCTTAGCCTTTATCCATATGGTGCAGCAGAGACTTGATTATGAGAGCACGTTCCGTTTTTTACGCTGTGCCCTGTCACCGCTTACAAGGGAGCAGACAGACTGCCTGGAAAACTATGTGATAGCCAGGGGATGCCGGGGGATGGCAGCCTATCAGAGTGAATGGGAGTATGCTGTTTCCGGACTGGATTTACTGGAAGTCAATGAATACCGGAGAATTTTTGTGGATTCCATTGCGGAGACACTGCAGGCATTAAAGGGCGGTAAAAAGAGTGTTCGTGAATTTACGGAAATTTTCTATGGATTCGTTGAGAAAAACGGGATTTATGAGCGTCTTCTTGCCATGAGCGAAAATTTTGAAAACGATGGAAAGCTTATTTTAGCGAGAGAATATAAGAGCATTTACCGTTTGATGATTCATCTGTGGGATGAGTTTGTGGAACTTCTCGGAGATGAAATTGTCACATTTAAAGAGTATACACAAATGTTAGAGGCCGGAATTTCAGAAGGAATTGTCGGGTTTATTCCGCCAACGGCTAAGCAGGTTATGATTGGCGATGTGACAAGAAGCCGTTTGAAAAATATTAAGGTTCTTTTCTTCCTTGGTGTCAATGATAACTGTATTCCGAAGGCGAAAGGGGCACCGGGGCTTTTGACCGAGCGTGAGAGGGAGCGCATGGAAAAAGAGGGCGTGACGTTAGCACCGGATGCGGAAAAAGAATCGTATAACGAGCAGTTTTACTTATATTTAGCGCTTACGAAAGCGTCTGAGCAGGTGGTTCTAACCTATTCGGTCATGACGTCAAAGGGAGAGAGCAAAAGACCTTCCTATCTGATTAACCGCGTCAAACAGGTATTTCCAAAGCTTGTTGTAGAAAAAGAGGAAATGGATACTTCTTATGAAAAAATCATGGGAAGTGACAAGGGAAAGAGTTATTTGATTTCGCATCTGGCGGACGGCACTTATGCAAAGGATGTTATTTGGTGGGAAATTGCATCCCATTATGAAAAGAAAACGCCTGGTATTTTAAAAGATTTGCTGCGGATTCGGGAAAAACGTGCAGGAAATAATTCGCTCAAAAAAGAAGCGGCAAAGCGGTTGTTTGGTGACGTTTTGTATGGAAGCGTGACAAGATTTGAGCAGTATGTGCAGTGTCCGTTTGCGTTCTTTGCGCACTATGGACTTTTGTTGAATGAACGGCAGCAGTATGAAATCAGCAGTCTTGACCATGGAAATTTGTTTCATCAGGCGATGGAACATTTGTCACATGAACTGGAACAAAGGAACAAAAACTGGCAGGATTTAAGTGAAAAAGAGGCGGTTTTACTGGCGGCTGAGTGTGTCGATGCCGTGGCAGAGCGGTACCAGGGCAGAAAATATTTTCAATCGAACCGAGTGTCCTTTATGTTAAAGCGGTTGAAAAACGAGGTGGTTCATTCGGTCTGGGCGATGTGGCATCAGATGCAGGAGGGGGACTTTGTGCAGACTTACACGGAAAAAGGATTCCGGGGCAATGATAAAGAGTGGGAATCGATGTGTATTCCGTTTGGTGAAGATGCAAAAATCTGTCTCAATGGTGTGATTGACCGCGTGGATTTATGTTCTCTTCCGGGAGAGGAATTGATTAAGATTATTGACTATAAGAGTAGTGACTCACAGGATTTGTTGTTAGCAAAGGTATACTATGGATTGCAGATGCAGCTTTTGACCTATCTGGAGGCGGCAAAAGAAATGGTTGAAAAGGAGCATAAGGGCAAAGAGGCGGTTCCGGCGGCGATGCTTTACTATGCCATTAAAGAGAAAAATTTGGATTGGAAGCCGGAGAGCGAAGAAGAATACGAAAAACGTGTTCTCGACAGCATGAAGTGCAAAGGGTATGTGAATGAGGAACCGGAAATTATTGGGCATCTTGACAAGTCAGTAGTAAATGGCGGTGAGTTCATACCCGGACAAAAATCCGGTGTGGTTCCGGTGGCTGTTGACAAAAAAGGACTTTTGAAAAAAAATTCCGGAGCACTTTCCACAAAGGACTTTGAAACATTGATTGCTCACACAAAGGAAAAAATGAAAGAATGTGGAAAAGCTATTCTAGACGGTAAAATCGAAGCTATACCATATGTGTATGAAGATAATGATGGATGCACCTATTGCCCGTATGGAAGTGTGTGCGGGCATGAGTCGAAAAAAGATGGTGTGCGTGAAATGAAAAAAATGAGTGATGATGAAGTATGGGAGGCATTGTATGGGGACGATTAATTGGACAAAAGATCAGCAGCAGATTATTGATATGAGAGGCTGCAATATTTTGGTTTCGGCGGCCGCCGGTTCCGGTAAGACAGCCGTGTTAGTGGAGCGCATTTTTAAGCGGATTACGGACAAAAAAGACCCGGTAAATGTGGATCAGTTTGTTGTCGTGACATTTACGAAACTCGCGGCAGCCCAGATGAAAGACCGCCTGCGCGAACGTATTGAAGAAGCACTGGCAGAAGACCCGTCAAATGAACATTTGCTGCGGCAGGGGCGTCTTTCGCTTGCACACATTTCTACCGTACATAGTTTTTGCAGTGAAATCGTAAAGCGGTATTTTCACCGGATTGGTCTTGACCCGGCTTTCCGCATGGGAACCGAGGCAGAGACAAGACTTCTTATGCAGGATGTTTTGGATGAATTGTTGGAGGAGGAGTATGGAAAGGGTGAAGAAGATTTTCTGGAACTGGCGGGAATGAGTGAGTTTAACCGCCATGATGATGAAATGGGAAATCTGATTGGAAGAATTTATAATCAAATGATGGGGCAGCCGTTTCCACTCCGATTTCTGGATGAGATGGAGGCATTTTATGATGCCCAAACGGTGGACGAATGGGAAAACTCAGGATTTATGAAAAACTTACTGGCTTCCACGAAAACATTTCTTCAGGGAATATTTCAGGAATATAAGGCACTGAAAGATATTTGCCATGGACCAAACCAACCGCTGTTTTATGAGCCTTATCTGGATGAGATGCTGGCATTTTTGTCGGATTTGCCGGAGAACTCAGGATATGAAGAGTATCGCGCTTATTTTGGCAGACTTCCGAAACTTACAATCCGTGCACCAAGAGGCCTGACGGGAGAGGAAAAGGTAAATAAAGAAGCCGTTCGTTTAAGCTGCAAGGATGCTGAAAAAAGCATGGTGGAATGGAAAGAACAGTATTTTGATAAAGAGGCAGAGGAACATCTTAATGATTTAAAGGATACGAGCCGGAAGATGAAGGCGTTATTCCGCCTGACCAGAAGGCTGCATGAACTGTTTGTGGCAGAAAAAAGGGAGCGGGGGATTCTCGACTTTAATGACTTAGAGCAGTTGACGATTTCGATTCTTTTACAAAAGGATGAGGAGAGCGGCGCATATGTCCGAACGGATGCAGCGAAGGAACTGGCGAATGAATTTGTTGAAATTATGATTGATGAGTACCAGGATAGTAACTATGTGCAGGATACGATTCTTCATGCGGTTTCGAGAGATGGGCTTGCCGGTGAAATGCCGAATATTTTTATGGTAGGAGATGCCAAACAGAGTATTTACCGGTTCCGTGGCGCACGTCCTGAATTGTTTGCCGAAAAACTTTTGTCCTACAATAAAAAAGAGGGAACGTTATACCGCAGAATTGATTTGCAGAAGAACTTCCGAAGCAGAGAAATTGTGTTAGAGAGTACGAATGAAGTATTTTCCCGTATGATGCATATAGATATCGGCGGTGTGGAGTACGACGATGAAGCCAAACTGCATTTGGGAAGTGATTTTGAAAATACAGAAAAAAAAATTGCGAAAAATGTGGACGTCTATGCGATTTTAGGAAAGCAGAATATGGAGGCGGAGGGCACACTTGCAGCACTGAAAATTCAGGAAATGGTATCGGGGGAAACGCCGCTTTATGTGAAGGATAAAGAAGGGTACCGAAAGGCTGAGTATGGGGATGTTGTCATCATCGTCCAGACAAATTCACAGGGACAGGCGTATTTCGATGCACTGAAGGATTATGAAATTCCGGCAGTGATGGAGAAAAAGAGAGGATTTTTTGATACGAGAGAAATCGGTCTTATGGTTTCCATGCTTCAGGTGATTGACAATCCGCATCAGGATATTCCTTTGGCGGCAGTGTTACTTGGACCAATGTTTTCCCTGACTGAAGATGAACTTGCCATTATCCGCATGGAAAATCGCACGGCAGATTTGTATGATGCCATTTTAACCTATGACAAGAGTGATGCTTTGTATGAGAAATTGCAGCACTTTCTCGAGACACTTTCATATTTTAGGAAGAAGGCGTCTTATGCGGCCGTTGGAGAAATTGTGCAGGATATTTATGACCATACAGGAATTTACGAGGCGGTCCGCCTAATGCCAAATGGTGTGCAGCGAAATGCGAATATGGACAGTTTGATGGCGATTGCCTGGGAATTTGATGGGACGACCTATCACGGATTGTATTCGTTTGTTCGTTATCTGGAAAAAATTTCACAGCAGACCGAGGAGATGGGCGAAGTAAATCTCTCAGGAGAAGAAGAAAATGTTGTGCGGATTATGACAATTCATAAAAGCAAGGGACTTGAATTTCCAATCTGCATAATCGGCGGCATGGGGCACGCAATTCATGTTCCGGATAAAAGCATCCTTACGATTCATCCGGATATTGCGATGGTAATGCCGGTTGTGGATAATGAAAAAAGGACAAAGAAGAAAACGATTTATACCCATTATCTCAAATACGTAAACGCCCAGGATGAACTTGGCGAAGCGATGCGTAAACTTTATGTTGCGATGACGCGTGCAAAGGAAAAATTGATTTTATTGGGATGTGCAAAGAATACGGATTCAGCGGCGGTAACCGGGGAAAACAGGCAGAAAATAAAGACCTTTTTCGATATGGTCTTGCCGGCGGTACATATCCGGACGGATTTATTTCATCTGGTAGAAGTCGAGACGGATGATTTGATTTTACAGGTGGAACATGGTATGGTACAAGAGACGGTAAAGGAGCAGGCTCTTTATAATTTTGACACAACCATCTGCTATGATAAACCTTTACAGGAGATGTATGAATGGATGGATGCGGCGGATGAGCCGGAGCCGGAACCACTGCCGGTAAAAGTGTCGGTATCCGATTTGAAAATTCAGTCGATGGAAGAACTGGACATGGAAGACTTTACCATTCTAACACATGAGGAGAAGGAGGAAGAAAAGCCGGTTCCTGCGTTTATGCAGACAGAGACAAAAGAAAAATCGGCAAACCGAGGTGCTTTATACGGAACAATCTGGCATCAGGTGATGGCGGTAATTGATTTTGTAAATACGGAAGATGAGGCACAGATTCGTAAAGAAGTAAAACGGTTAGTTGAGACCGGCAGACTTTGCGAAAGTGATACCGAGGTGTTAAATTATAGACGGCTGTCAGCTTTTTTTGACTCGACGTTAGGAAGAAAAATGCGACAAGCACAGAAGGAAGGACGTCTCCACAGAGAGCAGCCGTTTGTTATGGGGTATCCGGCACGTGATTTGTTTGATGAACGCGGGGAAGATGAGACAGTTTTGGTTCAGGGAATCATTGATGGATATTATGAGACCGATGACGGAATTGTGCTCATGGATTACAAAACCGATTCGCTTAAGCCCGGGGATGAAAAAGTGCTTATATCGCGTTATCGGAGACAGATGGAGTTATACCGGGATGCACTGGAAAAAATGACAGGAAAAAAGGTGGTAAAATGCCTGTTGTATTCGTTCTCACTGAGTGAGACAATTGAATGTTAGGAGGATATTGAGATGATGTATGAAGGATTTGCCAATGTATATGACCATATGATGAATCATATTCCCTATGAGACATGGTTTGAAAATCTTTTGCAGTATTTGCATGAGAAGGGCGTTTTGAACGGAAGAATCTGTGAACTGGGATGCGGTACCGGTGTAATGACGGAGAAATTTGCGGCTGCCGGATATGACATGATTGGTCTGGATAAATCGGTGGATATGCTTGCGATTGCGAAGCAGAAGCAGGAAGAGAGCGGTTCCGATATTTTGTATCTGCATCAGAACATGGAAGAAATGGAATTGGACGGCCCGGTAGATGTGATGCTCAGTGTGTGCGATTCCGTGAATTATCTGCTTCATGAGGAGGAAATGAATAAACTTTTTAGCCGGGTGAAAACGTATGTTAAACCGGGCGGTTATTTCATTTTCGATTTGAAGACGGCGTACTGTTACCGAAACATCATCGGCAACCAGACATGGGTTGAGCAGGATGAGGAAGTCAGTTATATCTGGGAAAACTATTTTTATGAAGATCAGGATATTAACGAATATATGCTCACAATTTTTAGAAAACAGGCAGATTCCGAACTGTATGAGCGCACGGAGGAAGCGCATTACCAGCGTGCCTATGATATGGACACATTAAAACGACTGATTGAGAAAAATGGGCTTGCGTTGGTTTCTTTTCTGGATGAAGATATGAAACAGATGCCAAATGAAACCAGCGAGCGCATTTATGTAATTGTACAAGCATGAGAAGGAGAGATTCGATGAACCGGAAAGTCTTTTACACCATTTTAGGAATGACAATTTTATGTGGACTGGTGTTTTTTCGCAGCGGTAATTCACTGGCGGCAAACCAGACGGGAATTGTGACGGCATCGTCATTGAATGTACGCACGGGGGCAGGTACTTCCTATGATATTTTACAGTATAACAATGCCAATGTTTTGTTGGCGAAAGAAGATAAAGTGACTATTTTGGAGAAATTGTCAGGCTGGTATCAGGTTAGTTTTGTAAAGGATAACACGACTTTGACAGGCTTTGTCAGTTCCAATTATATTGCGATTGAACAGGCGTCGACTGCGGTACCTGCACCGACAGTAACGCCGGCATCTACATCAGAACCAACAATTACCTATCGCTATGAGACATCCTACCGGCCGGTTTCAGTGGGTGCAAAGGTGCTGAAAAAATCCAAGCTTTACAAAGCAAATGGAAAGAGTGTTTATAAAGTTGGCAGGAAAAAAATGTCGCTTGCAAAGGGAAAGAAAATAAAAGTAATTGGTGAAAAGACGCTGAAAGGGAAAAAATGGTTCCATGTTTCTTTTACATATAAAAAGAAAAAAAGGAAGGCATATCTGCAGAATAAATATGTGAAACTGACAGCGGGAAAAGGCATATATGCACAGATTTTCAATGTGAAAAAGGCGGCGAATATCCGTAAAAAGAAAGGAACCGGTTCAGCATATAAAAAGGTAGGCGGGAAAAAAGTATCCATTGCCAAGAAAGCGGCAGTTACGATTGTAAGTGATGTGGCAGTAAAGAGTACCAGATGGTATAAACTGCGTTTTAACTACAAGGGAAAGACTTATACCGGATATTCCAATGCGAAATATGTAAAACTTGCAAAGAAACCGGTGACGAAAAAAGTTGCGGTAGTTGCCATGAGCGATGCGCAGTTTGAGCAGGCAATGAAAAATGAAGGATTTCCGGAATCGTATAAACAGAGTTTGCGTGCACTTCATTCGGCATATCCGTATTGGCAGTTTAAAGCCTATAAAACCGGTCTTGACTGGAATACGGCTGTAACGGAGGAATCGAAAACGGGTGTGAACCTGATTTCCAATGCGAGAGCAAAGGCATGGAAGTCAACCGAAAAAGATGCATACGATGCATCTACCGGCAAGTGGAAGGTATTTGACGGAAGCACATGGGTTGCTGCATCGAAAGCTGCGGTGGCATATTTTATGGATCCCAGAAACTATTTAAATGATCGAAGTATTTACATGTTTGAGTTACTGGAATATCAGTCGCAGTACCAGACAAAATCCGGTGTCAATACAATTTTGTCCAACACACCATTTTACAACAAGAAGTTTTCCTATACGGATGTCAACACCGGTGCGGCGAAAACGATGTATTATGTGACTGCATTCATGGAGGCAGCGAAGATTAGCAAGGCAAGTCCTTATCATCTGGCTAGCCGTGTCAAACAGGAAGTCGTGACAAGTGCGACAACAACGAGTACGGCAGTTACCGGTACGGTATCTTCCTATCCGGGAATTTATAATTTTTATAATATTGGTGCGACTAGCAGCAGTACACCGGTGTTAAACGGACTGAAGTGGGCGAGTGATAAAAAGGCGGGTACTTATTTAAGACCTTGGACCGACCCATACCGTTCGATTGTCGGCGGCGCGCAGTACATAAGTTCCGGCTATATTGCCAAGGGGCAAAATACGTGTTATCTTGAAAAATTTAACGTGACAAGTTATAAACGCTATTCCCATCAGTACATGACAAATGTGGAAGCGGCGTATGAAGAATCGATTAAGACGAAAAAGGCATATGCCGGTATGATGGACAAATCTCCATTGGTATTTTCAATTCCGGTTTATGAAAATATGTCGGCGGCAAACAGCCCAATGCCCAAATAAAAAGGACAAGAAAGGGAAGGGACGATACGATGAAAAAAAGAATGACAGCAGGAATTATTTTGATACTTATGATGGCATTTTGTCTGCCGGTTACGGCAAAGGCGGCGAGCGGTTCGCTGCAGTTATCGGCACTGTCAGAGACGGTAAGCAAGGGAAGTCAGGTGACGGTAGTATGTCAGGTGGCGTCTGCCGAGTCCTTTGCGGATGTTTCGTTCCGTCTTTCCTATGATGATTCGATTTTAACTTTTCTTTCCGGTGGAAAAAAGGTAAGCGGCGGAAATGGCATGCTGGAAATTGCCTCTACGGGAAATACGGCCGAAGTGCCGAAAAAGACCTTTTCCCTGCAATTCAAGGCAAAGAAAAAAGGAACCACGATAATCCGGGCAGACGGAGATATATCGGTGACAAATGCAAGCGGCGAAAAATTTTCCATGTGGAGTAACCAGGTGGCGGTTTCGGTTGTGAAAAAGAAGAAAAAGACGGGAAATACTGAGGTACAAACTACACCGAAGGCAACAAATGTTCCGGTAGTGACGGCACCGCCGGTAAAATCCAAAGAAAATCGTCTGAAAACGCTGAAACTTGACGCTGTTTCGATGACGCCGGAGTTTTCGCCGGAAGTTACGGCTTATGAGGCGACAGTAGATGCTAATTCGGATTCTTTGTATTATTCGTATGCGCTTCAGGATGAGAAAGCGAGAGTTTCGGTGCGTGGCGGCGAGAATCTTTCTGAGGGAAATAATGATGTATCGTTTGTTGTGACGGCGGAAGATGGCAGTGTGAGAGAATATAAAGTGATGGTTACGAAAGAAACAAAGGAAGAGACCGAGAGCCGGGAAGATGAGGCAGATACAACGCAGTCTGTTGGATTTGTGGTCGAGCAGAAAGGGGATAAAAAGATTATCAAAAATTCTTATGAATTTGAGGTTGCAAATCCCGATGATTTAGAGCGGGTGCCGGAAGGATATATTCAATCGTCCGTTGTGCTTTCCGGTGTTACGGTGCCGGCTTTTACGATGGAACATGATTTGGATAACAATTATCTGCTTTTGTATCTGAAGCCAAAAGGCGGGGATGCGGCACTTTACCAGTATGACCGCACGGAGCAGACGATTCAGAAATATACCGGAACGATGGTAGAACGTGTGAATAAGGGCGAAACGGCAGATGACAGTGGTTCATTTCTGATTTCCACGACAGTCCTTATGGCAGTGATTATTGTTTTGATTGTTACGGTATTGAGCCTTTTGATTGCCATGCTTAAGATGGCGATGAAGCGCCGGGATAAAAGAGGGAAGGAACTTGATTTTTAAGAGGCTATCTGTTATACTGCGGATAGAACAAAGGAGGAAATAAAAAATGTATATATCCATTGATTTTAACAGTGATGAAGCATTGTATCTCCAGCTTAGAAATCAGATTGTTTATGCGATTGTTAAGGCAGAGTTAAGAGAAGGGGAAAATCTTCCCTCCGTCCGTGATATGGCAGAGACGGTTGGGATTAATATGCACACGGTAAATAAGGCATATGCGATGCTCAGACAAGAAGGATATCTGCAGCTTGACAGGCGTCACGGTGCAATTGTGGCGGTTGATGTGGATGAAATTAAAGCGCGCATGGAACTGGCGCAGACAATGGATTTGATTTTAGCACAGGCGATTTGTAAAAATGTATCGCGTGAAGATGTACACAAGTTAGTGGACGAAATTTATAACCAATATGAAGGATATCGAAATGGAGAATCATTATGAGTAGACAGTTTACTACGGAAGCAGAAAAAGCATTGAATAAAGCTGCTAAATTTGCCATTCGTATGGGACAGAGGATTGTTGGAAGCGAACACCTTTTGTTTGGGCTTAGTGCGGCACCTGGTGTGGCGGCAAAAGTTTTAAAAGAAAATGGCATGGATAAAGAGCGGTTAGACATAGAAGTTCGTGAATACTGCGGTATGTCGGATGTTGTCGAAATAGAGCCCTTGCGGGGTGAGACTTCGCCGAAACTGGAGGCACTTTTGCTGGCGGCGGCAGAGGAAGCCGGGAAAATGCAGTTAAAAGAGACCGGAACCGAGCATATGCTGTTAGCAATTTTAAAAGACACGTCATGTGTGGCGTATAAGATTTTGCTGGCGTCAGGTGCGCCCATTCAGAAGCTTTATACAGACATTATTCTCACGACCGGCGGTGATATGGTACAGGCAAAAAATGAACTGATTGCCAGCCGTTCCCGCAACAAGAAAAATTCGGGTACTCCGACATTAGACCAGTATGCCAGAGATTTGACGCAGTATGCAAAGGATGGAAAACTGGATCCGGTATTAAATCGTGACGATGAGATTGAGAGTGTGATTGGAATTCTCAGCCGGCGCATGAAAAATAATCCGTGTTTGATTGGTGAGCCGGGTGTTGGTAAGACGGCAATTGTGGAAGGACTGGCATCCCGTATTGTGGATGGTGCGGTGCCGGATACATTGGAACAAAAAAGAATTCTTACATTGGATTTGTCCGGCATGGTTGCCGGTTCGAAATACCGTGGCGAATTTGAGGAGCGGATTAAACGTGCCCTTCGCGAGACGAAAGCGGCAGGAAATATTTTACTTTTTATCGACGAACTGCATACCGTTATTGGTGCCGGCGGCGCAGAAGGAGCAATTGACGCATCAAATATTTTGAAACCGGCGATGGCGCGTGGTGAGATTCAGGTGATAGGTGCGACAACGAGAGAAGAGTACCGTAAGCATATTGAAAAAGATGCTGCCTTAGAACGCCGTTTCCAGCCGGTTGTCATTGAAGAACCATCTGCTGTTCAGACGATTAGCATGTTAAAGGGGCTTAGAAGCCGCTATGAGGAATTTCACAAAGTGGAAATTACAGATGCAGCCATTGAGGCAGCAGTCCAGTTGTCGGAGCGCTATCTGAATGACCGTTATCTGCCGGATAAGGCGATTGATTTGATTGATGAGGCATCTGCCAAATTCCATTTGCAGACTGTTTATGCACAGTCTGACCGCACGCAGGAATATGAAAAAGAGCGGGAAGATTTGTATGAGCAGAAAGAGCAGGCTTTGATTGCCGGTGACTTAGAGCGCGTGAGAGAGCTGCTTGCTGCGGAAAAGAAGTTAGAAAAGAAAATAGAAAAAGAAGAAGAATTAAAACAGGAACAGCGACAGAAAAAAGATAAAATTCTGCCATCTCACATTGCCCAGGTGGTTGCCAAGTGGACACACATTCCGGTAGAGCAGATGGAGGAAGCGGAAAAAGAGAGACTCAAAAAACTGGATGCCATTTTGCATGAGCGTGTCGTTGGACAAAATGATGCTGTTAAGGCTGTGGCTCGTGCAATTCGCAGGGGGCGCGTGGGCTTAAAAGACCCGAAACGTCCGATTGGTTCCTTTATCTTCCTCGGTACGACAGGTGTCGGTAAGACAGAGCTGGCCAAAGCGTTGGCT
>ENA-ORNQ01002312-ORNQ01002312.1-human-gut-metagenome-genome-assembly--contig:-NODE-2312-length-13103-cov-70.775138_pt1 | contig 13103 bp, 24 predicted proteins | sample MGYA00242116_ERZ509024 | MGnify/ENA primary metagenome ERZ509024 (study PRJEB26280, sample SAMEA2338697) | human gut metagenome | biome: human gut; feature: human-associated habitat; material: faeces...
TTCTTGGGGCAGTTATTACAACTCTCAATATTGCACAAAAATTATTGCCTTTTTTCTCCGTTCCCGCCTATTATGGCCGCTTTCTCGGTTTATTCGTTCTGCTTGCTATTTCTTGGCGCACATTTTTAGCGCACGACCGCCGAAAAATGCGGTTTATCTGCTATATTTCCAGAAACTTTCTTTCCACTCAAGTAGTCGTTTTTCCAACTCGGAAAGATGCGAGTAAATGCCATACAGGGCATCGTAATCATCTTCGCAAGGTTCGCTGTCCCCCTGCGTCATGGCTACCCAGCTTTGCCGCACGGATCCAACGGCGCAATGGATATGCAAATGGATATGGTCAAGCTCCATTAGCCGGTTCATGGTTTCGTCCTTCATGCTTTACCTCCTTCTGCAATAGCCTGGAGCGCGGCTGCAAATTCCGCCACCTTGTCGGCGCTCCCCTGGTACACGCCGTAGGGGACAAAGCGATAATACTGCATATTGTCCAGGACGGCCACGGCATAAAGGCGCTGTTCCGTGGTGGCCTCCGGGTCTTTCAGCACCGCCCGCAAAGCGTCCAGCACAAGGGCCTTGTCCTGCCGTTCCTCCGCCTCCCGAGCCGCTCTCCGCGCCTCCCGCGCTGCCTTGTTGCGCTCCCTGGTGGTCTTGTGGGCTTCATCCATGATTTTCACCCCCTTTCAGATAGAGGGCTTTACCTCCTGCGGCTCTGCGCTTTCTCCGGGGCGCGGCCTTTTCTGCTCTGCGTCCCTCTGCAAATCCGTAATGATACCCGGACATAAAGCAGCTAAAGCCACACCCGCGATAATATTTTTTCGCCGCCAGCGCATAGTCCCAGCTTGGCGAATAGTAAGCTTCCAGCGGATCCCGCGGGAATTTTTCTTTAAACTCGCGCCAGTCTTTCAAGTCAACCTTTTCTTCTGCGTCTAAGCTGCGGACAATACCAATAACGACGCCGGTTACGCGCAATTCATCCAAAGGGATTGTTTCATTTTCTTCTCCGTCTGTGGGATCGCATACAAGGACGGTTTGCCCCTCGATAAAAAGGCGTTGGAATAAGTCTTTCTTTTCTGTGGGGGAGTACACAAGGCAAATGCGCCCGCTATACTCCTTGCTTTCGGTATCCAGCAAGCAAACGTCGTTGTCCATGAGAACGGAAAGTTCCAGTCCCTTGCGCCCGTTTGTAGTAATGGCGCCGTCTGCCTGGCCGATGATCTTAAACAGTCTCTTCACGGAATTTTTCATAAATAAGAAACTCATTCTGTTTTTTCCTCCTTGATTTCGCCGAATGTAGTTAGCCGCTGCTGGATGGCCGTAAATATGTCCCGGTACGGGTTCCCCGCCGCTATCCCCGCGCGTATCTCGTCCGATATTACCCGCTCAATGAGCATTAGGGCTGTCAGCTGCTCGACGTGAGCCGCGTCCCTATCCGTGATTCCCGCCGTCTTGTTCGCTATGCGGGAAATTGATGTGTAATACCGCGCCGCATGCGTTGAGCCTTGCCCCGTGGCGTACTCTACAAGCTCCCGTATCGCGTCCGTCTCCTGCTTGCGTACCGCCTTTGTAAGCGCTCGCGTATCCTGCCATATCGGGCTGTTGCGCTCCAATAGAAGCGACCGCATAGCATAGAATTGCTTGACAAGCTCTTTCTTGAACGCCCGTACCGTCTCCGTGTTCCGTGCGTAGGTCATTAAAAGCGTTGCTTGCTGCTCGTTCAAGTGGTACACCGTGACGCTCTGTCCGGTCTTGCTGCCGGGCAAAGGTGCGATTTGAAATCGCACCTTTCCGAACTCTTCAAGGTCTGCCTTGTGGGTCTGGATAAGCCGGTTAACCGTGCGGCGATTCATCCCGGCGGCTTCGGCTATAACCTCGCTTGTGGTGTACGGCTCTTGCGTCGGCGCTTTCGACTTCCAGAAAACAAGCTGTATTGTTTTTGGCATGAAAAAACCTCCTTACAAAAAGTCATGGTTGACCTTTTGCGGGAGGTGTAGTAGAATATTTACACCACTCCCGCAAGGGTCTGGGGGGTCTCCCCGTGTTGTCGCTCCGCCAAGATTGCCAACACGGGGGGATTTTTATTCTTCCTGTTTCAGACGATCATACACCGCTTTAATACCCTGCCGGATAATGTCCGCTTTGCTCTGCCCGGTTCTCGCTGCGCAGTATTCCAACCGGTCTATATCTTCCTGCGACAGTCGAACGCGGGTGCTAAGCTGCTTCGGGTCGTCGGTGGGTCTGCCTGTTCGTGGAGACATTGTATCACCTCTCTTTCGTATCCACATAAGTAATTATATATTATGTGGATACATAAGTCAAGAACAAATTACAAGAAAAAGGGTGCGATTTGAAATGCAACCCTTTGACATAATGGAGCGGGCGCGGTATAATTTGTTTGCACCCGCTCCGGGTGTTCTTCAAGCTCTTTGCCTGTTGCTTTGGTCGGCTGTCAGGCAAGGGGCCTTTTTTACGCAATGCAGAACCGGCGGGAAGTGGTCGAGCGGGTGAACTGTGCCGCCAGGTCGGGAAGCGCCTTTTTCAATGCGCTGGTGTCGATGCGGGAGGAAGTCACGGCCTTATAGGTCACTTTCCAATCCGTGCCGCTGATGGTTTCCACGCCCTCGGCGTCCATGTGCGCCTTGATGCTGTCCGTGATGCTGTCGATCTCGGCGTCCAGCTCGTCCGCCATGCGGCGCAGCTCCCGCAGCTCCTTGATCTTGCTGTCCATTTCGTTGATGCTCATTGTGTTTACCTCCATTTTTTACTTGCAAGGGACACGGAGCCGGGGGCCTTAAACATCTATGCTCTTCGGCAATCTCAATCTCTCTTATCCGTTCCGGCTTTTATCTTGCGTTCTTGGTTCGGCTTTCGCTTACTTCGTCCGCCTTGCCGTGCCCCTTGCTATGGTCTTATTATATCACGATAGCGTTATATTTCAATTGGCGTTGTGTATAAAGATAGCGTTATATATTAGTGCAATTTGTGCAATTGCTATCGTTATATTTATGTGGTATAATGCACAGTACAAGGAGGTGAAAACATGACCGTATCAAAGGCGCAGAAATCAGCAACAGCAAAATATGAATCGAAGGCATACGACAAAGTTCTTGTGCGGATGCCAAAAGGCCGGAAAGATGAAATACAGACATTCGCAGCACAGACCGGCGAAAGCGTGAACGGCTTTATTAACCGCGCCATTGGTGAAGCTATGGGAGAAAGCCCGCAGCAGCCCGCAGGAGCGCCGCAAGGCGAGGGGGCTATCCTTACCCCTGCCGCTCTTAAAACGGCGCAGGAGGCCGCGCAGAGGGCCGGGGAAACGGTTCCCGCGTTCGTCTCTCGCGCGGTTGATATTCAAGCGAAGCGGGACGAGATCATGCAAGGGCTGAAAACAAAGCAGGAAGAGGGGGAATAATCCCCGTCTTTCCCTATTTGCTGGCCCTCTACGGGCTTTTGCTCATTTTTGAGTGGTCTATACTGCCAAAAGGCAAAACGCCGTAGAGCGGCATTAGAACGCGAAAGCGGGGGCTTTTGCCCCCGCACTCTATCTATCGGTTGTAAATGGCGAAATACACACCCCCGCGCCCTGGTACTTTAGGGCGCTGCCTGCCGCTGTACTTCGGGCAGGACTTCGCAAGGGAACAAAGGATAGGCAATCCCGCCGCCCTTGCTGCCTGCTGCCGGTCTTTCTCCGGCTGGTGGCCCTTGTATCACTCCCCAATCAAAAGTTCTCGGCATTAACCGTTGCTGTTTGTTACATAACGATACGGAGATTCTGCGCCGTCTCGTTTTTAGATAATTGCTGCACCGGCAGAGCGCACCTCATTTCGCATGATGGGCACCATTTGACGAACTAACGTCTTTCCGTCAAGCTGTGCGGTAAAGTCAATGACGATCGGCCGCGTCTCATCGCCATTGCTGCGGTTTGCAGCTCTTGCAAGGCTGCCGGTCGCAGATGTCGCATAGTCGATGCTCGCTGTGCCAAAGTCAAGGCCGTTTTTGATGCGGTCTGTGATACCGCCTACACTGTCCATCAGCGACGGAAGACCTTTTTCAAATCCGTCAGCCATGCCCTGCATAACGTACTTGGCAACGCCGTTTGACCACTTCGACGGGCTGTGCTCATCAAAGCCGTTCTTGCCGGTAAACCAACTCTTGATTCTATCCACAACACCGGAAACCTTGCTTTTGAGCCATGCAACCTTATCGGAAATACCGTTCCACAGCCCCATTAAGAGGTTTCTGCCGACATCCCGCATCTGATCTGGGATGCTCTGGAACCACTTGACTGCCGTTTTTGCTGCATCAGGAATTGTTACAGTGAAGAAAGTTTTGATTGCTGATACTGCGCCGGAGATCGTCTCCGTGATCTTTCCCCATGCAGAAATGATCGCATTGCGAAAATCATCATTTGTGTTCCATAGCACAACGACCGCCGCCGTCAGCGCTCCAACAACGGCAATGACTGCCCCGATGGGATTTGCGCTTAACGCGGTGTTCAAGGCAAGCTGCCCTTTTGTCATAGCAGCCTGCGCGAGCTGTGCTAAGGTCATTTTCCCTGTGAGCAGCGCTACGATCGTCTCGCCGACAGTCATCGTCCCGTTTAATGCGGCCTGTGCAAGTGTCGTATTATTCAGCCCCATAGTCAGGAGCGAAATGGCAACCTGTGCATTTTGAAAGCCCTGGACAAGATGTTGAATCGCCATTCCAGCCTTGAGCGAGGCAAAGGCACCGGCAGCGACCCCGACAACAGGGATGATCTGATTGAGCGTGTCCATCAAAGTCTTGCAAGCGTCTACAGCGGAATCAAACCCCGTCGTAATGACATTTGCTACTTTCTCCCAATCCACTTTTCCCGTAAAATCCTGCACTGCCGCCGTTGCGCTTTGCAACATCGGCGTTACAGAATCCAGAATAGGCTCACCGAATGCGGCTTTTAGCTGTCTCCACGATTCTTTCAGATTGCCGAGAACGTTTTCCCAACCGTCAGCCTCGCGTGAAGCTTGCCCCAGTGCGCCGGATAGTTTTTGCGAATCCTCCACCATTTTAAGCAGAGTTTCCTGCTTCTGGATTTCGGAAAGCTCATTATACTTTTGCCCGAAAAGCTCCATAGCGGCCGCGTTTCGTGTGGTCTCCGTGGCCGAAAGTCCGAGGGCTGCGTCGTTGGCGAAGTTGCCTTTCAAAAAGGACTGCAACGTTTCTGTGGCCTGCTCAACACTGGTATCATAATAGGCCGCGCTGTCTGCCGCCGCTTTCAATGCGCGCTCCATCAGATTCATGCTTTCGGTCGCATCACCGCCGGAAGAGCGAGCAAACGCATAAATTTTGCTGCCAAGTGAGTTCAAGCGCGTCTGCAAGATGCCGGATTCATCAGCTACGCGCCCAATTGCCTTTGTAGCGGTGTCCTGCATATCACCGAAGGTCTGTTCAAACGCGCTTGCCTCTGCCCTCACCTCAGCGGCGGTATCTACACCGACCGCGGTTAACGCTGTTCCGACTGTGGTAACAACTGCGCCAATTTTTGAAGCCGTCTTTATCACAGAGCCGACGTTGTTTTTGACCTTTTCGAACGAGGACGTTATTTTATTTAGGCCGCTGTCAACACCGCTGTCATCAACCGTGATTTTGACGGCAAGGTCAAGTAAATTCATTTTGTCATCTCCTTTCCGAAGGTATACCCTCTGTCATACATTGTTTGCGCAAAAACTACCGCACCATAAGCAGGTGTTCCCGGCTGTATTTCTTCCGGGAAAGGAGGAGCCTGCCGTGGCTTTCCGGCAGCTCCATCCTCATAGCCCATATCAAACGCGCTTAGAATGTTGCGATTCATGACCTTTAAGTATCTGCGCGCCCAGGCTTTACTTCTCATTTTGTGTTTCATTTGCTCGCCTCTTTTCAAGTTGGATCCCTGCGGAAACCATTACAGCCCCCGCAAGTGTCCCAAAGAATACACCAACGGCAAACACCGCCGCGCCGCAAAGAATCAGTCCCATATAGTGCTGCCCCTTTTCAAAAGTTTTCGATGATCTCGCCGGAAAGCTGCTCCCACCATTCGCCCATGCTAAGCGTTACGCCGGGAGTAGTTCGCCGGTTGCCGTTGCCGCCGCGCCCGCTGCAATAGTTGGCGGCGGTCATCATACTGTCCCACGCTTTCAAGGTCTTTCCCGTTCCTTTGGCGCAATCCTGTGCGAGAACGGTTAAAGCAACCCTGTCTTTTCGGTCGTCGGTGCTGTCTGCTGCTTCCTTTGCATAGTGACCGATCAGCTTTAGCATGGTCGGGTTTCCGTCGTATCTGTCCGCAAAGCCGAAATAATCATCCACCGTCAGAACGCCGGTTTTCATCAGCTCCACGGCGTTGCTGTCAATGGCGGAAGGATCAGCAAGGTTGCTTGTCTGCACTTCCTTTTCCAATGCGCGGCGGAGGTCTGCGGCCTTTGCGTCAAACTCCGTCCAGATGCGCGCCGCTTCTTTGCGCAGGTTGTTTTCCGCCTCTTGGAGCTGGAGCGTAGCAATCTGCCTTTTCAGCGCGTCCGATCCTGCGTCCTGCGTGGCCTTTCGTGCCTGCTCTACTGCGTTATACGCGGCGGCGTATTCGTCCCGAGCCGCCTTGAAAGCGGCGTCAAGGTCTTTTGCAAAGTGGTTGTATTTAGTAGACATTGGTATCCTCCGTTCCTGTGATTTCTCTGAAAACTGCGTAATACTCGCGGTTTTTACTGTCTCGGTTGTTTGCGTTTGCGCCCTCGCTGTTTCTTGCGATAAGCTCGCGATTTTCACCCATGAATTGCTCAATCTCGCGGATAGCGTTGATGTTAGTCAAATCGCGGATCATTCGCTCGATTTTCAAAACTCGCGCCATATCCTGTTTGCTTCCTGTGAACGATCTTAAATAACTCATTTCTTTTTCCTTTCTGCTGCGAAGAGGGTGCAGCGCCCGTTTTTGTACATTGCGCAGTTATCGCCGCAAGTCAAATGTGCAGGGAGAGGGCAGCGCTTGCCCGCTGTTGCCGTTCCCGGCTTGCACTTGCCGCCTTTGAAAAAAGCACAATCGTCCTCTTTGCATTGCGGGTATAGGCCGCCCTGAAAGGGGCAATCTTTCTTTTGTGCGGGTGGCTCTTCCTGCATCTTCTTATAAATGACTGTTCCCATCGGCACTTCGCCCGCAGAGGTTACAAGGGTCGGCGCGTACTCACGGCAACCGCGCCCAAACTCGCGGTATCTTTTGCCGTGTTCATCAATTAGGGGGTATTCCTTCAAAATGTCCATGTGCTTCCTTTCAGTCCAAATTTGGACAGTTTTCATAGCCGTTGCGGAATACGCTGTCGGCCTCATAGCTGACCTCAAAAAGCGGGGTATGGTAGCCGCTGCTGTCCTTTACAAGTTCGCGGTTTGCATCGTCCAGCGCAAGAAACGCCGGTACAATCTGCTTGTCCCATGTCTGCTTTTCAATGGCCTTGAAGCAATGCGGGCAAGTGCGGGGATATTCCCCACTAATAATAGTGGCACTTGACACGCCTGTGATGCTTCGTCCGTACACTTCCCATGTGCCGCCGCAATAGTGGCACTTGATACGCATATAGCCCATGATTTTCTCCTTTCTTTAAGCGCTCTGCCCTCGCTTGCGGTAAATCTCACGGTCTAACGCATAGGCGAGGCTGTCTATGCTGTGGTTGTCCCTGTCGGGGAGAGAGGAAAGCATATTGCCGTCTTTGTCCTTTTCGTATTCGTAGTTTGCAAGCTCCCGCGCCGCGTTTGGCGTCCTTGCAGGGTCAACCACAATGCGCCGGTGTTGCAGCCACTTGACACGATACGCCACGCATCCAGGCTCTTTGTGGCAAGCTCTGGCCTGCTTTAAGCCGTGGTCGCGTAGATCGGCTATGCTTTTCGGCTCTGCTGCATCGCAATAAATTTCGCTGTGATCTTGAAAGCGCAAGCCGCTTACCGGGGAAAGGTAGCTGCTGCCTTTGGTGTCCCCCTCCACAAGCGGGGCGATTTCCTCCGCAAGCTGCCGGTTACTCATGCCGCGCTTGTAAATCTCGTTCAGAATGTAGATTGTCTCGTGCTTACGGTCATAGCTGCAACGGATAAAGCAAGCGGGGTCTGCCGCAAAGCCAAAGTCCACACCGGAAAAGAAGTATTCCATGTTCGCCACTTCCTCGGCGGTGATCTCCCGCACTTCCAGCGCCGGAAATACCTCCGCGCCGGTGCCGGTAGCCTCGCCTAAGTATTCGTGCCGGTATGCCTGCTCATTGACGGCCTCCAGGCGTTCAGCCTCCGCTATGAAAGCCTCGCCTAACCATTCGGCGGGTATGTCCTTATAGGTGGTGTGAAAGGTGATCCCCTGCGCGTCCGGCTCTGCAACAAACTGATTCGCCCAATTCGCCTTACTGATCGGCGGGTTGAAGCTGCGGAACACTTGCGGGTTTGTCCCTTGCCCTCGCATGACCGATTGCAAAACATTTCGGGCAAAGTTTGCACCGTTCAGCTCTGCAAATTCTTCAAACCAACAATAACGGAAAGTGCCACGCCTGGGCTTGATAGATTTTAGCTTGCTTGCATCGTCCAACCCTCGAAAAAGGATCTGTGCGCCGGTCGGCCTGTATTCATACATCATCGGGGAAACGGTCGCTTTCCAGAGGTGGGAAACACCCAGCATATCAATAGCCCATGCGATTTGAGAAAAAACGCTGTCGCGCATTGTCCCCGCCACTTTGCGGAACACAATAGCGTTGCTCTGGCCTGTGGGGTCGCTCTGTATGCCGTCCACGATCTCAAGCGATACGAAAGAGCTTTTGCAGCTCCCGCGCCCGCCCGGAAGATTGTAAAAGCGGTGCCGCCCTGCTTTTATGTCCTCATGCAATGGGAGATAGCACGGGGCTATGAAGTCCTCCACGGTGGCGGTGATGGTCATGCTATCCCGGCGCTGCTTCTCTGCCATTTCAAGGGCTGCTATGCGCTGTTCCAGCTTGTCCCGTGTTATCATTGCCGCATTTCCTCCAACGCCGCAATGCGCTCTGCAAGGTCGTTCTGTTCGACCAACTTCATAGCGCTTTCAATCGCAATCCGCGCCGCATTTGTTCTTGCCGCCGGTTGTGCGTCTGCGTCCTTCATGACCTCTTCCAGCGTATCAAGCGCCGGAGATAGTAAGCGCTGCGCCTGTCGCGTTGCATTTTCCGTCAGCTCTTGAAAAGCCGATCTATACGCCTCGCAAAACTCACTGTTTTGGAAATACGCCCGAAGTGTTCTTGATGTAAGGCCGCACTTTCGCGCCGCTTCTTCACGGGAAGGGCTGGACAATAGCGCCGCTATCGCTTTCTGCTGATTCTGCGTCAGTGCCATTTTTTTCACACTCCTTTCTCGGAGAGTTGCGGAATTTTGCGGAATACATAGTCATAAAGTCCGCAAGGCTCATTGTCACACGCCACGGCTCACGGCTGCGGCGATGGAACACAACAGGCATACCGTCACGAAAGCGCTTGCTGTCCGCCTCTGCTTGCTGCATCCACTCGGAAAGCCGGACTTGCTCGCAGCGCTTCGCCTCGATATGGATACCGGGCAAGCCCACAAGATCAGGCACTTCACCAAAGGACATAGACCCGCCGCGCTCCACGATGTAACCATACTCTCGAAGAATGGCGGCAAGTTCTCTTTCACCGTCTGCCCCTTTGCGCTGTGATCTCTTCCCCATCAGTAAAATTCCTCGTAAAACTTCATTTCCCGGATTCGACCGCTGAAAAAATGGTTTACGTTCCGGTCGCAGTTGCGATATTTCGTAGCAAAATACCTGTCAATCAGTGCGGGGTATGCCTCTGGCTCAATATCGGCATATACCCCGCCGCTGTATTCCCGGCTGATGAATGGCATATCCTGACAAATGCGCACGATCTGACTTGCTCTGATCGGCGGGTGAGGTCTGCCAGTATATTCTTCGTACTTCTCGAAGTAGTACCGGAATACGCTCAAAGATTCTTCGATGGTGTACGGGCTAACAGGGTAAACGCTCGCAGTTATTTGAGCAAACTTGTCAAAATCAAAAATCAATTTATCACTCCTTTGCAAAACAAGGGGGGGCGGGGCGCAGACCCCTTATACTTTGGGAATATCGGAGATATTCCCTTTTACATTTCTGGTTCTGGTTCTTCTTCTGGTTCTGGTTCTGGTTCTTCTTCTGTGCCATGCGGTACCGTGTGAAACCGTATGAAACCGTATGGTTTCGCACGGTTATTCCTTCGGAGGTCTGCCTCCTTTTGACCCGTTGTTAATGCGCTGTTCGTATCGTTTCCACGCTTCCTCCATGTCAGGGAAAAAGGCTGAAAAAGCAATTTTTTCCATTGGCTGCAAATTATCGGGAATTTCGCAAGTTTCAAGATATTCCCAACAAGCCAAAAGAACGTTAACCGCGGTTTCCGGCGGCAGCTGCTTGATAAGTTGGCGCCGCTCAATCTTTAGCTTAAACCAACTCGGGTGTTTTTCTTTTACAGTTTCCGGATCAGTTGCCATTTGATTAAACCTCCATTTCTAAAATCTGGATTTGATAAATTATTTTTTCGGCTCTCCATGCGTTTCCCGTGGTCGTGGCTTTTCCTTTGGCGGTTTCCAACGCAAGGACGTTTTTATACGCTGTGCCGACGTCTGCGGCGGGCAGCTCTAATAGCTTTTCCTTTAGCCGTCTGATCCTGTCTTTCTTTTTTGCCCTTGTGATTTCCTCTCGATAGAGTTCCGCCGCGGCCCTCTCTCCGATGATTTTAGCAAATTTAATGTATTTTCCGGCTAATTCTATTTCTCTCATTTGTTACGCCCTTTCCACGGCATCCGCCGCGCATAGGATTTCTTTCGCCCTGTGCCGCATGGAGCGGACAAAACGTGCCTTTTCTTCCTCGTTCGCGGGGAGGTAATAGCCGGTCACATTGTCGCTCAATATGGCCGCTCCCGCTCGTCTCTCGGCGGAGATCATAGCGCGGACGGTTCGACCGTCGAGGCCGGTCATTCCCTCCAAATCTCGGAGGGGAACGGCGTTAGCCTGCCCGTGGCTCAAAAGGTCAGTTATTTTCATTGGCAAGAAACCTTTCCAGCTCGTCAAGGTTGACAAGCGTATAGGCGTAACTGCCTTTAACGGGCTTGATCGTGCCATCTTTCAGCCAGCGGCGCAAAAGTCGCTCGTTGATGTAGCTTCCGGGGTCTTGCGCCTTGATCTCCGCAACTGCTTTCGGAATAGTTCTAATTCGTACCATAATAAAGCTCCTTTCGGGTTAAAAATAAAAAGTGCCTATCGCTCACGCACTTTTACCATGCGTAAGTAATAGGCACAAAGGCACACGCAAAAAGGGAATTTCTCGCCTTAAAGCTTCTTCGTTCAATTTTCTTTATTATATCACAAAAAGCGGAATTTTGCAAGAGTTATGCCCTATTTTTATGCAAAATAGTTTCGCTGATACAATCCGCCGTTTTGTGTCGTGCTTCGTCTATGGCGTGTGCGTATGTGTCAAGCGTCGTTGATACATCGGAATGCCCCAGCATCCCGGCCACGGTCAGAACGTCCACGCCGTTTGAGAGCAAAACGGAAGCGGCGGAATGTCGGAACAAGTGCGGGTTAATATGGGGGAGGCCGTGCCGGTCACAAAATGCGGTCAATTCAAGGTTCACGTTTCCGGGGTTCATTGGCTTCCCGTTCCATCTTGGAAATACAAGGTTGTTATCTTCCCAAAGATCGCCCAGCCGCAGCCGGTTTTTTGCCTGCTCCGCCCATAGCTTGCGCAAGAGGTCAATAGTTTCATCGGGGAGGGCCACGCGGCGGCTGTTGTCGGTCTTTGTCGGCCCGCTCTGTATGCCTGTTTCGGGGAGATAAATCATGCTTTGATTTATCAGAACTTCCCGCCGCACAAAGTCCACCTTGTCCCATGTCAGCGCAAGGGCTTCCCCTCTGCGGCATCCCGTGGAAATAAAAAAGGTTATCAATGCGCGGAATGGCAGCGGCTCCCCCTCCAGGGCAGCAAGAACGGCTTTAAGCTGCTCCGGCTGTAAAGCCTTGCTTTCACGAACGCGCTTTTTCTTTGGCAGCGTTACACGCTTTGCGGGGTTATATTTGATAATCATTTCTTTGTAAGCTTGTTCAAGCACCGTGTAAATGATTGCGTGATAGTCTCTGATCGTCCCGGGGGATAGTGGTTTTTCGGCTCCCGTTAGGCTGAAAAGATCCTTTCGGCCTAAGTTCTTTTCGATTATGGCGGCGTTTTGGCGGCTGATTGGCTGATTTTTACATAGTCTGCGGATCAAATTACCATAGACACCACACGACCGCGCAAAATCGTTGCAAGTTTCCCCCTCTGGTATAAGCTCTTTGAAGTCCACGGCGGGCAGCGCGTACACTTGCCATCGGCAGGCCCCCGGCTCGGAAAACTTCTTGTAAAGCTCGGTTAGGTGCTTCGGGCGGATTTCTTGAATAGGGATTTGCCCTATATACTCATTGATCCGCGCAGTTTGCCGCCGGACGCGGGCCAGCGTTTGCGGCTTGTCCCCGCGCTGCTCCCTTATGGTGTAGCAGTATGCGGCGTACTCTGCAAAGGTCTGTTTGTTATCTGCTTGAAAGCCGCTCATTAGGTCTTGTTCAAACTCTGTTGCCACGCGCTGCAATTCTCTGTTAAGTTCTCGCGCTGTCATGGGCTTGTCCGGCTTCCATGTCTTATAATGTCTGATTTGCCGGTCGAGGGCATCACGGCCCAGCGTGACCGTGATTTTATACGCCGTGCCGTGTTTCCCCTCTATCTTCCTAATGCTCGCCATTGTTTAAGCTCCTTTCCGCTCCTTGATGTTCATTACCCCCTCCCATTTACATTTCTTGCAAAAGGTTGTGACGCCATTACAAACGGCATCGGGGGCCAGCTTGTGCAGCTTTTGGCCGCAGACCGGGCAACAATACCACAATTGCCCTTTTACCAATTTCACCACGCCGCCGCTCTCCTTTCTTGGCGCACATTTGGCGCACAACTTCGGCGAATAGGCGGGAACGGCTTGCAATTTTGGCGCACAATTCAAGGGGTAAAACCTCCATTTTGCGTAAGTATTGCAACGATTCGATTTAATTGGCAAGAATATTGTACATTCTTGGGGCAGTT
>ENA-ORNQ01002313-ORNQ01002313.1-human-gut-metagenome-genome-assembly--contig:-NODE-2313-length-13100-cov-2.989038_pt1 | contig 13100 bp, 10 predicted proteins | sample MGYA00242116_ERZ509024 | MGnify/ENA primary metagenome ERZ509024 (study PRJEB26280, sample SAMEA2338697) | human gut metagenome | biome: human gut; feature: human-associated habitat; material: faeces...
CATTGCTCCGACATATGTCTTTCTGTGTCCACGGATTTCTGCCTCATCTCGCACACCACCTAAAGAAATACGAACATACTTCTTATGAAGTGCTCTGGCTATGGACTTTGCAATCGAAGTTTTTCCCGTTCCCGGAGGACCTACGAGACAAAGAATCGGTGTCTCTCCCTTTTTCGTAAGGAAACGAACAGCAAGATAGTCAAGGATTCGTTCTTTGACTTTTTTAAGTCCGTAATGATCTTCCTCTAAGATTTCCATTGCTTTTTCAAGGCTCTTGCTATCTCTTGAAACCTTGTTCCACGGCATTTCAAGCATTGTCTCGATGTAGTTCTTCGTCATTGTACTCTCTGCCGCAACAGGAGGCATCTTTTTGTAACGCTTGATTTCTTTTTTGATTTTATCTTTTACTTCTTTAGAGGCTTTTAATGCCTCACATTTTTCGAGGTATTCGTCTGCTTCTGAGACAATGTCATCCTCGCCAAGTTCCTCTCTGATTACCTTCTGCTGCTCTCTTAAAAGATAATCTTTCTGGTTTTTATCTACATTTTTCTTTACTTTTTCTGCCTGTTTTTTTAATTATTTCACTCTTAAAATATCTACTGTATGTGCACCTGCACCAATTAAATCAGCTCTCTCACATATTGCAAGCTGATAATCAAGAAAGTACGTAAATTCCTCTTCGCTTAACTTATTAAGAAATGGTCTCATATAATTTGCAGCACCATCCGGCGAGAGAATCTTAATTCTTTCTATGCCTTCACACCTACTGTTTAATCTGTCAATATCTTCAATTCTTACATAATCATACAAATCTTTTGTTGAATTAATTGTGTGAAAATCATCAGTAAGACGTTTATCTTTCATTACATCAAGTATATTGCGTTCTTTAAAAGCATATGTAATAACCCCGTATTCATTCATAACATATGCTACAAGAATAACACCGCCTTTTTTAGTGACACGTTTTGCTTCATTTAATGCCTTTAACTTGTCATTTTCATCAAAAAGATGATACATTGGACCAAATAAAAGTGTTACATCATAAAAATTTTCCGGAAGCTTTGATAAATTTAATGCGTTTCCCTGTCTGGCATTTACTGAACTTTTCTTTGCTTTCAAAATTCCAAGATTGTGCTTTACAAGTTCAACAGCAGTAACATCATAGCCTTCATCTGCCAATGGAACTGAATATCTTCCGGTTCCCGCACCTATATCTAATATATGTATATTACTGTCAGCTATTCCTCTATATCTACACTCGTTAATATAATCATGTATATACTTCATTGATGTATTAAACTCGACTCTTCCATGTCTCGAATCAAGTCTTTTTTCTTCATTAAACTTGTTATAATAAGCTTCAATCTCTGTCATTGCAGCCATAATCAATATCCTTTCTTAGTAAGTAATTCCTTTTTTATATAAGAAAAAGTTTCATCTTCACCTTTTTGTGCAAGCATTTCAAGCAGCTTATGAAGAAGTTCATCAGTATCAGGATGTATAACATAATGCCCTCTTCCTCTCATATAATATTTTAAAGAATCTGCATCTGTATATTTTTCTTTATTATAAGTTTTACTTGCTGCAACCCTGTCACAAAACATTTCAATGACATATTTTAACGGCATCTTCATTCCTACAAGCTCAGGTGTATCTTTTTTTGAGGAATAATCTATCCAATATTCATAATGATGTCTGTTTCTTCCTTTATGATGAAGCCACGCTGATGAATACCCCTCATGCTCACGCTGTGCATTATTAGGGCTTCTGTCTCCTTGAAAATACTTAACTCCCGGTATAAATTCCGTCGGTGAATATTTTGACAAATCATGTGTAAGCCCCTGCTTATACAGTCCGACACGGAAACAATGTTTCATAACCAGAAATCTATGCTCATTAATTGTTGTCAAATGTCCAAAAAAATTTTTGATAATTTTTGATACCTTCATTTTATTTCTTCCACCAAACTCTATATTTCAGTGTTTTTAACTGATTTTTCATCTGCTTTTCTGTTAATATATACCCTGAAAAGAGCATATGCAACCGAACATAATGGTATAAAAGTAAGCATTCCGGCAACACCAAACAGGCTTCCACCGACTGTAACTGCAACAAGTACCCATATCCCGGGAAGTCCTACTGAACTGCCTACCACATGAGGATATATAAGATTTCCTTCTATCTGCTGTAATACGAGAAATAATATAATAAATGCCAAAGCCTGAAGCGGATTAGACATACATATAAGCAGTGCTCCAACTATGCACCCTATAAACGCACCTACGATAGGAATTAAAGCCGTAACTGCTATAAGAACACCAATAAGCACTGCATATGGCATTCGTAATATCGTCATACTTATAACAAACATACTTCCAAGTATACATGCTTCAAGACATTGTCCGGATAGAAAATTGGAAAATGTTGTATCCGCAATTTGCATAACTTCAAGAATCTTTTTATTGGTCTGTTCAGGCATAAGTGCATACATTACTTTTTTCAATTGTCTTGCAAGTGTTTCTTTTTGAAATAATACATATATTGAAAAAACAAATCCAATAAAAAATGTTGTAACACCTGATATTATTCCACTGACAGCATCAATGCCGCCGGATATGACACCTTTAGTTCCATCTGTAAGAAAAGATGCTACGGATTTGAGCAGAGCTGACCAGTCAATATTGATTCCTTTTATATATTCTTCAATCTCAGGAAATTCAACAAGCTTACCAACAGCCCACTGTTGAAGCTGAGCCGCCGCCACCGGAATAACCTTAATAATCTCTGCAATCGTCTTTCCAATCTGTGGTATCAACACAATTAACACAACTGTCATTATGAAAATAATAGCAGCTAATGTTATAAGATACGAACATAATCTTTTGATACGCGGCTTTTTTTCAAACTTTTCTCCTTTGAAAAGATGTTTTTCAATAAAACGCATAGGAACATTAAATATAAAAGCTATAACAAGTCCGGTTATAAATGGCATTATAATTCCAACAAAATTACCAATAACTGAACCAAACATAGCAAGATTATTAAATATCCAATATACGAATATCAATACAATACCCGAGAAAACTATTCTTTTAACAAGGTTATCTTTTAACAGCTTTTTCATAACAACTCCATATATAATTACATAAATTTATCAGTTTCGATATGTTAAAAAATATTAGTACATTATATGTATTATTAAATAATATCAAACTACATAATCTACGTCAATAAAATTTTTATTAAACAAATTCAAAAACTGTGTTAAAATAATAAAATATTTACAGCATTAAAACATATATGGAATCGAGGGTTATCATGTCTGATATCAACAATGCAAAAAAAGAAAATGATTTTTCAAAAGGAAGTATCATAGGACATATGCTTAGGCTTGCCGGACCTATGACACTGGCACAGCTCGTTAATGTTCTTTATAATATTATAGACAGAATTTTTATAGGTAAAATCCCAAATGACGCAACTAATGCACTTACCGGTCTTGGGGTTGCATTTCCTATATGTACTGTAACAATTGCATTTGCCAACCTTGTTGGAATGGGCGGGGCACCTCTCTTTTCAATTGAACGAGGCAAAGGCAATGAAGATGAAGCCAAAAAGCTACTCGGAAATTCATTTTCCCTTCTTATAATATTGGGGCTGCTTACAGGTGTTACAGGATTAATCTTCAAAAAACCGCTGTTATATCTTCTTGGTGCAAGCAGTGCAACATTTGACTACGCAAATCAATATATAACAATATATCTTTGCGGAACAATTTTTGTAATGTCAAGTCTTGGTCTTAATTCTTTTATCAATGCACAGGGATTTGCCAGAACCGGTATGCTGACGGTATCAATCGGAGCGGCATGCAACCTGATTCTTGACCCTGTATTTATTTTCATCCTTGGAATGGGCGTTAAAGGAGCTGCACTCGCAACCATTATTTCGCAGTTTATAGCTGCCTTATGGACTTTTACATTTCTGACAGGTAAAAAAACTATTATAAAAATTGAAAAAGACTGTCTTATACCTAACTTTAAAAGGACAATGAAAATATTTGGACTCGGACTTTCAGGCTTTACAATGTCAATTACAAACAGTGCCGTACAGATGGTCAACAATGCTGTTCTTTCTGTATGGGGCGGCGACTTATACATAGGTGCAATGACTGTTATTAACTCAATACGTGAAGTTGTACATATGCCTGTTCAGGGAATTTCCAACAGTTCACAGCCAATCATAAGCTTTAATTATGGTGCCGGCGAACCCGAACGTGTTAAAAAAGCCATACGTTATATGTCTTTTGCCTTGCTTATTTATACTGTGTCCGCATGGATACTGGTAATGCTTTTTTCAAAGCCGCTTATTCTGCTTTTTAATGATAATCCGGCTCTTATGAATGTTACAGTAACATCCATGCATATATATTTTCAGGGATTTTTTATGATGTCATTCCAGTTTGCAGGACAATCAACATTCACAGCACTCGGACGCTCAAAGCAGGCGGTTTTCTTTTCATTATTCAGAAAAGTTGTTATCGTAATTCCACTGATATATATTCTACCGCATATTGGAAATCTTGGTGTAAACGGTGTGTTTATGGCAGAACCTGTTTCTAATTTCATAGGCGGAATTGCATGTTTTGCAACTATGTATTTTACAGTTTATCGTAAATTGTCTACCAACATTGTTAAAAAATGACCAAGCTTTGTTAAATAAATATCTTCGTTGTATTTTTAAAACATATGGCATATAATTATATTAAATAAGATTTTATTTATATGTGTGGACAAGCTTTTGACTGCACAAATTAATTATATCAGGAGGGTTTTTACATGGCATTACATGTTATGGATGAGGCAAACAGATGTCTCCAATGCAAAGTTCCACAATGTCAGAAAGGATGTCCTATCAATACCAATATTCCGGTAGCAATAAGACTTTTAAAGGAAAATAAATTAAACGAAGCTGGTAAAATGCTTTTTGAAAATAATCCTCTGACTACTGTATGCAGTCTTGTATGCAATCATGAAAAACAGTGTGAAGGTCATTGTGTTCTCGGAAGAAAAGGTGCTCCTGTTCATTTTTCATCAATTGAAAATTACATATCAACAACATATGCAAATATGATGACAAATGGTCCTGCAAAGTCTAACGGCATGCGTGTTGCAATCATAGGCTCCGGTCCTGCCGGAATTACTATTGCAATTATACTTGCAAGATATGGATATCAGGTTACTATTTTTGAAGGTAAAGACAAAATAGGCGGTGTTCTTCGTTATGGAATTCCAGAATTCCGACTCCCAAAGAGCGTACTTGATGATATAGAATACAGACACCTTGAGTTAAAAGGAATTAAAATTCGTCCTAACACGCTTATCGGAAGTGCGATAAGCATTGATGACTTATTCCGTGACGGTTACAAATCAATCTTCGTTGGAACAGGTGTATGGAAACCTAATTCACTCCATATTAAGGGTGAAACTTTCGGAAATGTTCATTTTGGCATTAATTATCTTAATAACCCCGACAGCTACAGGCTTGGTGAACGTGTTATCGTAATAGGTGCCGGCAATGCTGCCATGGATGTTGCAAGAACAGCCATAAGAAAAGGGGTTCGCCATCTTACATGCTTTTCTATTACAAAAGAAGTTGCAGCAAGTCATTATGAATTCAGCTATGCTCAGCTTGAGGGTGTCCAGTTTGAATATAATAAAAAGCCAATAGAAATCAAAGACAATGGTGTAATATTTAAAGATGTAATAGAAAATGAGGATGGTTCTTTTACAGAAGTGGACGGAACTGAGACATTATACGAATCTGACAGTGTTATTATATCAATAAGCCAGGGACCTCAGAATCGTCTTGTAAGCAACACAAACGGATTAAAGTCCAATGCAAGAGGACTTCTTGAAGCTGACGAGACAGGACATACATCACGCCCGGGAATATTTGCATCCGGTGATGTTGTCAATGGTGCACGAACTGTTGTTGAGGCAGTTGCACACAGCAAAATTGTTGCAGAATCAATGCATGAATATATGCAAAGTCTTCCAAAAGATGAAAGTCTCTAAAACTTTACAACCAGATAAAGTTTAGAGTCATAAATATTATGAAAATACAGGATTGTAATGTGCAGCCACATCATTACAATCCTGTATTTTTTCTAACCAGTTATTATAACTGCTTCGCTTCCACCGGTTCTTTTTTTCTTTACTATAATCTGGTTCTCAATTCTGTTTTTCAACTCACCAACATGTGATATTATGCCGATAAGACGGTTTGAATCTGCAAGCTGCCATAGAGCATTTAATGCCTGATTTAAAGATTCTTCATCAAGCGAGCCAAATCCTTCATCTACAAACATCGTATCTACCTGAATACCACCAGATGACGACTGAACCTCATCAGATAAACCAAGTGCAAGTGAAAGAGATGCCATAAACGACTCTCCACCTGACAATGTCTTAACACTTCTTACAACAGCATTATAATGGTCATAAACATCGAGTTCCAGCCCACTCTGACTGCGTAAATTCTCAGGATTGACACTTCTTACAAGCTCGTACCTTCCTGATGTCATCATCATAAACCTGATATTGGCTTTTTTAATAATTCTGTCAAAGTATGACATCTGCACATATGTTTCAAGGAGTATTTTTTCTTTTCCCGATATTGTTCCGTTTGCAGTCGAAGACAATGAATTTACTATCTGCCACTTTTTGCTTGTATTTTCAATGTTCTTATTAATTTTTTCAATTTCTGATAAAATCTTTGTATTAGTGCTTATTCTTAATTTTATTGTATTAATCTGCTCTCCCAGCTTTGATGATAAGTCTGCATTTTCTTTTCTTTTTCTGTTGCAATCGCTGACTTTCTGCTCAATATTTTCAATATTATCAAATGATTCAATCTGTTTTTTCAAATCATCCGCACGCTGTCTGCATGTAATAAAATTAAACTTAGCATTATCATAATCACTTTTTATCTTATTAAGTTCCTCGTCAAAAGACTTCTTTGCCGCAATTTCTTCTTCAAGCTTTTTTTTAGCCTTTTCAATATCCTCATATTTAAGCATTTTTACAATCTCAACATATTGTCCAGTCTGCTGTCTTAACGTCTCTTTTTTTACTTCCAGAGATTTCTCAAGCGATGAAATAAATTGCTTCTTTTTTTCAATATTATCTTTACATTCTGTAATTGTCTGTTCATATTCCTGCTTTAGAAGCACCTGTCTTTTTATATCAGCAATCTTATTTTCACTCTCTTTTATTTTATTATTATTTTCATTCTCATACTTTATAAGACCATCTGATATAGCACGCGTCTGTTCAACCATAGTTCCCGGCACAGTTTCACCGGAAATCGAAGTCCATTCAAGCAAAAGTGTACTATGTGAAGTTTCTGCTTTTCCTTGTGCGACTCCTGATTTTGAACTGAGTTCAGAACGTATTTTCGATAATTCATCTATTTTCTTCTTTTCATTGTCCAGAGTATCTTTATCAGGAATATCATCTGCAAGCTTTGCAATATCAGGATGAACTGTAGAACCACATACAGGACATGGCTCATTATCCTTTAATCTTTGAGCCAGAATTCCCGCCTGTCCGTCATAATATGCATTCTCAAGCATTGTATATTTTATCTGCTGTTTTTTTAATGATTCATCCGCCTCATTATATTTTTTTGCATATTTATAGGCACTATTAATATTTTCTTTGTCAGCATCACAATTAAGAATAACCTTTGCAATTACCTGCCTTCGCTGATTCAAATTTTCATAAACAGCATTTTCCTTCTCAAGCATTGCATTGCAATCATCAAGTTTTTTATACAATATCTCATACTCTGAAAGTTTTTCAACCATTTTTTTCATCTTTTCAGATTCATCAATAAGATTATTTTCTTCTTTTTTTATCTCATTTTCCAGCTGTCTGTTATCCCGATTAAGGTCTGCTGCCTTATTGTATTTTTCAAGGTCTTTTGTATGCTCACTCACTTCAAGTGCCATACGGCTGCTTATCTTTGCACGCTCATCATATGTTTTATATTCTTCTTCAACGTTATTATATTCTTTTTCATACTTTTTTAAATCATTACTCGCTTTATTATAATTTTCAAGAACATTGACAGCTTGTGTAAGCTTACCGGAATAAACATCTAATTCTGTTATTCTTCTGTCTGTTGCAGCCTTTTCTTCTTCAAGACCTCCAAGACGCATTTTATCCCTTGCAATAATTGTACTTATCTCTGAATCTGTAGATAGCTCATACCCTTCACTATCCGGCATAACTGATGACATATACTGACTGATCATCCTTGATGATTCCTGCATTTTTCGCCCTAATTCAAGTGATTCCTGCTTTAATCGTTCCTGTAAATTAAAATATGGTTTTGTCTTAAATATTTCACGGAAAATATCCATACGCTGATTAGTACCGGCTAACAGCAACTTCATAAAATCACCCTGTGCTATCATCGAAATCTGGGTAAACTGGTTTTTATCCAAACCCATAAGTTCAATAACCTGTCTGTTGACATTAGAAATTCCTGTAACTACGCTTCCATCCGGAAGTGAGATTTCTGCTCTTGCCGATTCTTTTGTCATCCTGCCTTCTGATTGTCCTCTTTTTGATGGACGCATGTATTCAGGATTACGTCTTATACGGTACTTTTCACCACGCAGTTCAAATTCCATCTCAACATATGTTGCAATATCAGGTCGGGCATACCTGCATCTTAACATTGCTGATGTCCTGTTACTTCCACTTGCTTCACCATATAATGCATATGTAATTCCATCAAAAATTGTAGTCTTACCTGCTCCTGTATCACCTGTTATCAGATAAATTCCTTTATTTCCAAGCTTGTCCATGTCAAGTTTTGTGACATCTGCATATGGTCCAAATGCAGACATTTCCAAATATAATGGTCTCATACCCAGATCTCCTCTATTATATGATTGATATATTCTCTCTGCTCATTATCCATTTGCTGATTATTCTGAAGTTCATATAATTCTTCAAACAGTTCAATTGGCTGTTTTTCCTGTCTTTGCTCAATATCAGCATCAAATGAATCATTATATTTTCTTGTCCTTGTATTATCATAATCAAGCTTCATTATATTCGGATATAATATTCTCAGTCTTCCAATTGCATCAGGTATATCCTGCTCATCTGTCAGTGTAACATATATATAATCATCTGTATTAAAAATGTGGCTGCCCGGCGTCATCAATTCTTTAAATTCACCTTTAAGATGAACCATATCATGGAATGGTTTCAGTGGTACTGTTTTTATTGTAATATCATTGTCTCCAACATCTGCTATCGTTACAGACTTCGTATGATTAATCTCAGAAAATGAATACTTTAACGGCGAACCGCTGTATCTTATACTTTCTCTTCCAACACATTGCGGTCTGTGAATATGTCCAAGTGCAACATAATCAAATTTGTCAAAAACTGTTGCATCCACATTATCAAGTGTTCCAACTGTTAGTTCTTCGGAGTCGCATCTTAATGCACCTGTAACAAACTGATGTGCAACAAGAATATTTCTCTCTTCCTGATTAATATCAGCTTTGTCAATGACAGCTTTAACCGCCTGTGTATAGTTATCTGCTGTGCCAATATATTTTCTTACTCCGACAGGTTTTACAAACGGAAGCATGTATACATTAACCTTCCCAAATTCATCAAAAAGTTCGGTTCTTTTCATCTCGCCATTAAATACAGGAGCTATATGAAACTTTGTATTTTCAAGAAGTCTTGCACCATATGCAATTCTTTCAGGACAGTCATGGTTACCACTTATTATAAAAATATCCTTATCCAGCCCGGATAGAGAATAAAAAAAATCATCACACAATGCTACAGCTTCCGCTGATGGCTGTGACTTATCATATATGTCTCCAGCCACCAGCACAGCATCTGCATCTTCATGTCTGATGATTTCAATTATTTCTTTAAAAATATACCTTTGTTCTTCAAGCATGGAAAAGTCATTTACTCTTTTACCTATATGTAAATCAGCTATATGAGCAAACTTCATCTTACCAAACACCTCTTCTATTCAAAGTAATATAAATAAACATCTTCAAGGTCAATATTTTCATCAACCATAACAGCCTCATCCGGAAGCTCATCTCCAACAAGGCGTAATGCAATACCATTCTTTCTCTGTCTGATATTACCAATATGATACTTCTCCTGCAGTTTGCCAACTTCATCGAGAGTGCATGTAATCTCTGCTACCTTTCCATGCATCTTCTCTATAAGTTCTACAGGTGTTCCCATTGCAATAATCTCACCTTTCTTCAGAAGAAGAACATAATCAGCTATACATTCTATATCGCTTACAACATGTGTTGCAAAAAGTATAATCTTATTGCGTGAAAGTTCTGCAATATAATTGCGGATTGCAATTCTCTCTTTAGGGTCAAGACCGGCAGTCGGCTCATCAAGAATAAGAATATCAGGATCACCTAGCAGTGCCTGTGCCAAAAGGACTCTTTGTTTCATGCCTCCTGAAAATCCACCGATTTTTTTATATGCAACACCGGTCAGATTAACAACTTCAAGAAGCTCATCAATCTGTTCTTTTACCGTCTGCCCATTTTCATTCTTTCCTTTTATTCCCTTTATCTCAGCCATATATCTTAAAAATGCTTTCCTCATAAAAGCCCTGTTGCTGTGGCATATATCCGATTATGCCCCTGAATCTGCTGCCAAGCTTTAATATATCCTGACCATCATACAGTATACTTCCACCGGCACTTCCTTTGTCTCTTGCGACATTATCTGTAATAAGATTAATCATCGTACTCTTACCGGCACCATTAGCACCAAGAATTCCATATATTCCCGGCTTAAAAGTATAAGAGATATCTTTAAGTGCCTGAACTGTTCCATATGTTTTGCTTAAATGCTCTAATTGTAATTCCATCCAAAAACCCTCCTTATTTTGCATAGCAAAATCCCAATTTTTCGGTGAAAGGACTTACCCTCCCCAAATAATCACGTTCAATAGTTACTATAAACAGTATAGCAATAATAATATTATTTGTCCAGCGGATTTTCTTACTAATTATTACATTCTCACATACCTACGGACTATTTCTCAGCTGCCTCTGCCCAGAACAAAGCCGAATTAACAGCATGTTTCCAGTTTTTAAGAAGTTTTCTTCTTTCATCCGTACTCATATGGGCATCGTATTCTGCACCAAGACGCCAGTTTTTCTTTATCTCATCTTTATCTTTCCAATATCCCGTTGCAAGACCTGCAAGATATGCTGCACCAAGAGCTGTTGTCTCTATACATGATGGGCGTATTACGCTCTCACCTGTTATATCAGACTGAAACTGCATAAGAAACTCATTTGCACTGGCACCACCATCTACTTTAAGACCACTAAGCTTAATATCTGCCGACTTTTCCATTGCACGTATAACATCATCAGCCTGATAGGCTATTGATTCAAGTGCAGCTCTTATAAAATGTTCTTTTTTTGTACCTCTTGTAAGACCCACAACCGTTCCTCTTGCATACGGATTCCAATATGGTGCACCAAGCCCTGAAAATGCAGGAACAATATATACTCCGGCCGTATTTTCAACTTTCATGGCATACTCTTTTGTTGATGCTGCATCTTTAATCATCCTTAATTCATCACGGAGCCACTGTACAACTGCTCCGGCAACAAATACGCTTCCCTCGAGTGCATACTCAGGTTTATCTTTTGTACTTCCGGCTGCAAGAGTTGTGAGTAGTCCATTATCTGAATAAATAGGATTATTTCCCGTATTCATAAGCAAAAAACATCCTGTTCCATATGTATTTTTCACTTCACCCGGATTAAAACAGCACTGTCCAAACAATGCACTCTGCTGGTCGCCTGCAGCACCGGCAATTATAATTGAACTGCCAAATACTGATTTATCAGTTTCACCATATATACAGCTTGATGGCTTAACCTGCGGCAGCATGTTTTCAGGAATATTAAAATATTCCATAAGTTCTTTATCCCACTCAAGTGTATGGATATTAAACAGCATTGTTCTTGCAGCATTGGTATAATCTGTCGCATGAACTTTTCCCTTAGTAAGATTCCAGATAAGCCATGTATCAACTGTTCCAAATGCAAGTTCTCCATTTTCTGCTTTTTCTCTTGCTCCGTCAACATTATCCAATATCCATGCAATCTTTGTCGCACTGAAATACGCATCAGGAATAAGCCCTGTCTTTTTTTTGATAATATCTGCCATATTATCATCATGCATTATTTTTTCAACCGAATCAGCTGTTCTTCTGCACTGCCACACAATCGCATTGTATACAGGTTTTCCAGTCTTTTTATCCCATATAATTGTCGTTTCTCTCTGATTTGTAATTCCTATTGCTTCAATATCATCTGCCGGAACATTAACCATTGCCATAGCTTCAATGGCAACACCAAGCTGTGATGACCATATCTCCATCGGATTGTGCTCAACCCAGCCTTCTTTCGGATAAATCTGTTCATATTCTTTTGATGATTTTGATATAATATTTCCCTTTTTATCAAATAAAATGCACCTTGAGCTTGTTGTCCCCTGGTCGAGTGCCATAATATATCTGCCCATAACTCCTCCTGATTTATTATCAAAAAAGCCCTGCTCAAAAGGCAGGGCTTTCATAAAGACATACGTATTAGTTAATCTCTAATGCCTTTGTTGCAATCTGAGTCTTAACTTTTTCAACAAATTCATCAAGTGATACCGTTGTTGTTTTCTGCTCACCGTGAAGTCTGTAAGATACTGTATTTTCTTCTTTTTCATTGTTACCGATTACAAGAAGGTATGGAACTTTCTGAACCTGTCCTTCACGCATACGATATCCGAGTTTTTCTGCTCTTGCGTCAAGCTCTACTCTTACATTCTCAGCTTCAAGTGCATCGCATACTTTCTGTGCATATGCAACAAGTTCTTCGTTATCTGTAGTTACAGGCATAACTCTTGCCTGAACAGGAGCAAGCCATAACGGAAGGTTACCCTTTGTCTCCTCAAGTATATATGCCATAAATCTGTCAAGAGAACCAAGTATAGCTCTGTGAAGTA
>ENA-ORNQ01002315-ORNQ01002315.1-human-gut-metagenome-genome-assembly--contig:-NODE-2315-length-13090-cov-2.803989_pt1 | contig 13090 bp, 9 predicted proteins | sample MGYA00242116_ERZ509024 | MGnify/ENA primary metagenome ERZ509024 (study PRJEB26280, sample SAMEA2338697) | human gut metagenome | biome: human gut; feature: human-associated habitat; material: faeces...
TCAAATTTGCTGTGTCCGCCGGCCATATTGACTCCCGCACAGCGGCCCTGCATATATGCGTTGGGAAGCAGTGCCATCACCTTAACCGTTTTATCCGAAATATCCATGCTCTCCGTACAATCTCCCGCCGCAAAAATATCCGGAACAGATGTTTTCATAAAGGTGTCCACCGTAATACCCCGGGAGCAGGCGCCTCCGATCTCGCGGATCAGTGCGGTATTGGCCCGTACGCCTACCGCCAGAACCACAAAATCGAACTCCACCTTCACGCCGCTCTTCATGACCGCCGCTTTTTCCTCAAAGCAGGCTACAGAATCCCCCAGGCGAAAACAAATGCCGTTCTCCTCTAAATGCCGCTGCACGAAAGACGCGCTTTCCCCGTCAAGAATACTGGACAGTATCCGGTCAGATAAATCGCACACCGTGATATTCTTTACCTTTCCATGCAGTCCCTCGGCACATTTCAAGCCTATCAACCCTGCGCCGATAATCAAAACACGGCTCTCTGCACAAAGTGCCTTTTCTATATGCAAAGCATCCTCCAGCGTCATAAATGTAAATTTCTCTTTTACCTTTTCCAATCCCTCCATCGGCGGAACAAAAGGTTCCGAGCCCGCAGCAATACACAGCGCATCATACGCCAAGGCCTCTCCTGTTTCCAGCAGAACTTTTTTGCCGACCGGATCGATATGTTGAGCCTTTTTACCATAAAGGACCGTACAGGCATGTTCTTCATAAAAATTTTCCGGTCGATATCCCATACGCTGCAGATCCGTTTTGTTTTCCAAATAATAGGAGATCAGCGGCCGGCAATAGACAGGATATTTTTCTGCCGAGATGACGGTAACAGCACTTTCTCTGTCCACGCTGCGGATTCCCTCGATGCAGCCGGCAGCAGCAATTCCGTTTCCGATAATTACATACTTTTTCATCTTATCTCTCCTCATACACAATTGCCCGGTTAGGGCAGCCAGTCACACAGGCAGGCTCCCCCGCCGCATTTTTCAGGCACAATTCACATTTCTGTACCGCTCCTTCTTCCCCCCGCGCAACCGCACCGTAAGGACAGACCAGAATACAGGTAAGACATCCGACGCATCTGGTATGATCGATACAAATAACACCGTCTTCGATTTTCAGCGCACCGGAAATGCAGCTCTTTACGCAAAGCGGATCGGTGCAATGACGGCAGGATACGGCATAAGAAAGGCCGTCGTTTCCCTCCACGTGAATATTCGGATAAATCTTCTTATCCTTTAACGCCTTTGCCATACCGCTGATACCAGAATTCGCATACGCACAGTTATATTCGCAAAGGCGGCAGCCCAAACACCATTCTTCATTTACATATATCCGTTTCATTCTCCCGCGTGTGAGATACCGAGGATCTCAAGCTCCTTTTCCGTCATACTTACACCGCGCAGCATCAGTCGGTTTCCGCGCAATGCTTCGATAGAATTGATTCCCATACCGCCCATCAGCTCCTTGATTTCATGCCGCCATGCGGTCATCAGATTCACCAGCCGTTCTGCACCGATATTCGGATTCAGCCGTTTCACAAGTTCCGGACGCTGGGTCGCAATTCCCCAGTTACAATTTCCGCTTTGGCAGGTACGGCACAAATGACATCCCAACGCCAAAAGTGCTGCTGTTGCTATATAGCACGCATCCGCACCGAGTGCTACGGCTTTTATCACATCCGCAGCCGAACGAATGCTTCCCCCCACGACCAAAGAGACATGATTTCGGATCCCCTCGTCCCGCAGCCGCTGATCCACTGCCGCCAGGGCAAGCTCAATCGGGATTCCCACATGATCCCGAATCCGGGTAGGCGCCGCTCCGGTTCCGCCGCGGAAGCCGTCAATAGCAATGATATCTGCACCGCTGCGGGCAATACCGCTGGCGATTGCAGCAATATTATGCACGGCGGCAACCTTTACGATCACCGGCTTTGTATATTGCGTGGCTTCTTTTAAAGAATATACCAGCTGCCGCAGATCTTCAATAGAATAAATATCATGATGCGGCGCCGGCGAAATCGCATCGGAGCCCTCGGGAATCATTCGTGTTCGGGAAACATCCCCCACGATTTTAGCTCCCGGCAGATGTCCGCCGATTCCTGGCTTGGCGCCCTGTCCCATTTTGATCTCTATCGCGGCACCGGCATTCAAATATGACTCATATACGCCAAACCGTCCGGATGCCACCTGTACAATGGTATTCTCGCCATAGCAATAAAAATCCTCATGCAGACCGCCCTCGCCGGTATTATAATAAATTCCAAGTTCCTTTGCCGCGCGTGCAAGGCTTTCATGGGCATTATAGCTGATAGATCCATAGCTCATAGCCGAAAACATAACCGGCATCGAGAGCTCCATCTGCGGGGGCAGCTTAGTATTGATATTTCCGTTCGCCTCCCTCCGGATTTCCGCAGGCTTTTTCCCAAGGAATACCCGAGTCTCCATCGGCTCACGCAACGGGTCGATAGGCGGATTGGTTACTTGAGATGCATTGATTAAAATCCTGTCCCAATACACCGGCAGCGGTTTAGGATTTCCCATAGAAGAAAGCAATACGCCGCCGCTGGAAGCCTGCTTATAAATCTCTTTAATCGTATCGCTCTGCCAGTTTGCATTTTCCCGAAAGGTGCATTCATTTTTAACGATCTTTAATGCATGGGTTGGACAAAGCGATACGCAGCGCTGGCAATCCACACATTTGGATTCATCGCTGAGCATAACTTTTCCCTCTTCATCAAAGCTATGCACGCCATTGGCACATTGGCGTTCACAAACGCGGCAGGCAATGCAGCGATCGCGGCTGCGAAGCACTTCAAATTCAGGAATGATATAGGAAACAGCCATCAAAACGCACCCTCTTTCACCGTTACAATCACCGGCTCTCCTCCGGCCGGCGCATAGATATTTTCCGCATTCGGCTCCATTTTCCGAATTGCGGCCTCTTCGCTTGCAATAAACACTTTCTCCCCTTTTTCGGCAACGACCATGGAACGCAGTTTTAACCGGTCGTTCAAAGCCATTAATCCGCCGCTGAAGCCAAGAATGATCGAAAACGGTCCCGTGATCAAAAGGCTTGGATACACCGTACGCAAATAGGCAAGCTGCTGCGCCGTCCTGGGGTCTTTTTCCCGGATTGTACTCCAAAACGGAGCTGCAATAACCGACGCGGTCTCCTCAAGTGTCAGACCCTGCCTGCGCAAAAGATAGTCCGCAATATATGTAATAACCTCGGTATCGGTCTGCAGCGTACATTTATAACCGAACATTTCAATATACCTGCGATTGGCGTCATAAGAAGAGATCTCCCCGTTATGCACAATAGAGTAATCCAGCAAAGCGAATGGATGCGCACCGCCCCACCAACCGGGCGTGTTGGTAGGATACCGTCCGTGCGCCGTCCAGGAGTAAGCTTCATATTCCTCCAAACGATAAAACCGCCCCACGGCCTCAGGAAATCCCACGGCCTTAAATGCCCCCATATTTTTACCGGAAGAAAATACATAGGCCCCGTCAAGCCTGGTGTTGATCTGCATGACAGTCCGCGCAACATATTCCTTTTCATCCAGCTGAAGACGAGACAGCATGGAGGAAAGCGGGGCTAAAAAGTATCTCCATATCAAAGGGATATCCGTTATTTCAGGGATCTTTCGAATAGGAATATTTTCTGATTTTACAATTTCAAAACGCTCTTTCAGCATTTTTTCACATTCCACCCGGGCACTATCATCATCATAAAAAATATGAAACGCATAAAATTCCTTATATTCCGGATAAATCCCATAACCGGCAAACCCTCCGCCGAGTCCGTTGGAGCGGTCGTGCATGGGAATCATACTATCTATGATCTTTTCTCCCGTCATTCTGCTTCCGTCCTTAGCAATAACTGCTGATATTGCACACCCGGACGGAATACGAACCTGCCCTTCTATTTTCATAACCTTCATCCTTTCTCCACCAAAAAAGAAAAGGCGTTCATTCAAACAAGGGAACAAAATTTCCCTATAAATGAATGAACGCCTTTGCTCATCAGTTTACATCATAGCATATGTGTCAGGCTCTGTCAATCGATTTTTTAAAGAAAAAATTTTAAAAAAAGACTTGACAAATATAAAAAAGCGAGTAAACTATTTTTCATAAAGGCAAAGGCGTCTTAGAGATAAGTGATTTTCTCTCAGGCGCTTTTTCTTTTTTATAAACAAAAAATAAAACGAGGCAATGACGTCTTGATTCTTTCAAGGTGCATTGTCTCGTTTTTTATTAAAAAAGGAGTGTAGTTTTATGAACACCGTATCGGATTATTTCGGAACCCTTGTTTTTGACGACAGAGTCATGAAAGCGACTCTTTCCGCCGACATTTACGAATCGCTTAAAAAAACGATCGATGAAGGCGCCAGGCTGAACAATGATGTTGCCAATGCTGTTGCCGCAGCCATGAAAGACTGGGCCGTTGCACACGGCGCAACACATTTTACGCATTGGTTTCAGCCCCTTACCGGTATTACCGCTGAAAAACATGACAGCTTTATTTCCCCCGCGCCGGACGGCCGCGTTATTATGGAGTTTTCCGGAAAAGAACTGATAAAGGGGGAACCGGACGCTTCTTCTTTCCCCTCCGGCGGCCTGCGCGCTACATTCGAAGCAAGAGGGTATACGGCCTGGGATCCTACTTCTTATGCTTTTATCAAAGATAAGACCCTCTGCATTCCTACCGCATTCTGTTCTTACGGCGGAGAAGCTTTGGACAAAAAGACGCCTCTGCTTCGCTCAATGGAGGCACTGAACAAGCAAGCGCTGCGTATTCTCCGACTGTTCGGAAACACAGAAGTAAAATGTGTACGTACCTCCGTAGGACCCGAACAAGAATATTTTTTAATCGATAAAGAAATGTATGAAAAGCGTAAAGACCTGATATTTACCGGCCGGACTCTTTTCGGCGCCAAGCCTCCAAAAGGGCAGGAAATGGATGATCACTACTTTGGTGTGATCAAGCCGCGGGTCGCAGCCTATATGGCAGACCTGAACGAAGAACTGTGGAAGCTTGGAATCCTTGCGAAAACCGAGCATAACGAAGTTGCTCCCGCACAGCATGAATTAGCGCCAATCTATACTACTACGAATATTGCTACCGATCACAACCAGCTTACTATGGAAATCATGCAAAAGGTAGCCTCTCGTCATGGGCTCGTTTGCCTGCTGCATGAAAAGCCCTTTGCCGGCGTCAACGGCAGCGGCAAACATAACAACTGGTCCATGGCAACCAACACCGGCGTTAATTTGCTGACCCCCGGTGAAACTCCCTATGAAAACGCCCAGTTTCTGCTGTTTCTCTGTGCGGTAATCAAAGCGGTGGATGACTATCAGGATCTGCTGCGCCTGTCGGTTGCCACCGCCGGAAACGACCACCGTTTAGGCGCAAACGAAGCTCCGCCTGCTGTCGTTTCCATGTTCCTCGGTGACGAGTTGACCGCTGTACTGGAAGCAATTGAGAACGATACCCCCTACAGTGCGGCAGAAAAAACTGTTATGAAGCTCGGTGTTCACGTATTGCCCCGATTCACCCGTGATACGACCGACCGCAACCGAACTTCGCCCTTTGCCTTTACCGGAAACAAATTTGAATTCCGTATGCTCGGCTCTTCCAACAGCATTGCCTGCGCTAATATCATGCTCAATGCCGCGGTTGCCGAATCATTAAAGGTATATGCCGACCGGCTGGAGAACGTTGAGAATTTTGAAGCAGCACTGCATGACATGATTCAAAAAACAATTAAGGATCATAAGCGTATCATATTTAACGGAAACGGTTATGACGACGCTTGGATCAAGGAGGCAACAGAAAAGCGCGGACTTTTGAATTTGCGTACCACGCCGGATGCCCTGCCTGCGATTTTAGAAAAAAAGAATGTAGAGATGCTTACCTCCCATAAAATATTTTCTCCGGCAGAAATTCAGTCCCGATATGAAATTACACTGGAAAACTACTGCAAAACCGTAAATATCGAAGCACTGACTATGGTAGATATGGCAAAAAAAGAAATCCTTCCGGCCATAGAAGCCTACAGCAAAGAACTTGCGGATACGCTTGCAGCCAAAACAGCGGCCGTTGCGGAACTTTCCGGTAAATATGAAAAGAACGCAATCACAAAATTGTCCGCTTTGGTCGATGAAATTGACGCGGCAACTTGTGCCCTGGAAGCTTCGCTGATCAAATATCAGACCTGCACCGATATTACCGAGGCCTCCTGCATGATCCGCGATGTTATCCTTCAAAAAATGGCAGAACTGCGCATCGTCTGTGACGAAGCGGAAACCCTTACAGCAGAAAAATACTGGCCCTTCCCGACCTATGAAAAGCTGCTGTTCAGTGTAAAATAAAAAGGTGGTGTATTTTTATGACAATAGAATTCTGGCTCCTGATAGGAGCAGCCCTCGTCTTCTGGATGCAGGCGGGTTTTGCTATGGTAGAGACCGGCTTTACCAGGGCAAAGAACGCCGGAAATATCATCATGAAAAACCTGATGGATTTTTGCATCGGTACTGTGGTGTTTTCTCTGCTTGGCTACACGCTGATGATGGGAGAAGATACTTTATTCGGCCTGATCGGTCTGCCGAACATGGATATGTGGGCAAACTTTAAAGCATTTATTGCCAGTCCGGCCGACGGCGGCTTTACCGGAGCCTCAACGTTCGTATTCAATCTGATTTTTTGCGCAACAGCGGCTACTATCGTCTCCGGTGCAATGGCAGAACGCACAAAATTTTCTGCCTATTGTATTTATTCGGCCGTAATCTCTCTTATCATTTATCCAATCGAAGCACATTGGATCTGGGGCGGCGGCTGGCTGTCACAGCTTGGGTTCCATGATTATGCAGGTTCCTGCGCTATTCATATGGTGGGCGGTATTGCCGCGTTAGTAGGGGCTATTTTCCTGGGACCCCGTATCGGAAAATATGTAAGGGACAAAAACGGAAAAGTCATAAAGGTCAATGCCATCCCGGGTCATTCCATCACACTTGGCGCACTTGGCGTATTCATTCTGTGGCTGGGCTGGTACGGCTTTAACGGTGCGGCTGCAACTACGCCGTCTGAACTTGCCTCCGTCTTCCTTACCACTACGATTGCACCGGCCTTAGCAACGGTAACCACAATGATCTATACTTGGATCAAAAACGGAAAACCCGATGTATCCATGTGTCTCAATGCATCCCTGGCGGGCCTTGTCGGCATCACCGCCGGCTGCGATGCCCTGGACGCAATCGGTGCAACAGTAGTGGGAATCGTATCCGGCATTCTTGTCGTTATCGTCGTTGAAGTTCTTGATCTAAAACTGCATATCGACGATCCCGTAGGTGCGGTGGGTGTACATATGGCAAATGGTATTTGGGGAACGCTTGCCGTAGGCCTTCTTGCCAATCCCGATGCTCCTGCAGGCCTTTCCGGCCTCTTTTATACCGGTTCCTTCCAGCTTTTAGGCATCCAAACGCTGGGTGTTCTGGCCGTTGCCGTATATGCGGCCGTTATGATGATCCTCACCTTTGCCGTAATCCGTAAAGCACACGGACTCCGAGCTTCGGCAGAAGATGAACTTGCCGGATTGGACCTCTCCGAGCACGGTCTTCCCAGTGCCTATCCTGATTTTGCTCCTGCGGTAAATAAATATGCTTCCTTCGCCCCGGAAGAAGGAATCACAGCAATAACTGCCGACGTCCCAGTCGCTGAAGCAATTCCCGTAAAGAAAATGCCCTCCTTTGAAGACGGCACGCCTAAGTTCACTAAGGTGGAAATTATCTGTAAAGAATCCCGTTTTGACACTTTGAAAACGGCAATGAGCAGTCTGGGAATTACCGGAATGACGGTTTCTCATGTCCTTGGCTGCGGAGTACAGGGCGGGCGGCCGGAATACTATCGGGGCGTTCCCGTAGAAACGAACCTGCTGCCTAAGGTGCAGGTTGATATCGTGGTAAGTAAGATTCCCGTGCGAAGCGTTATCGAAACAGCAAAAAAGGCTCTTTACACCGGTCATATCGGAGACGGAAAAATCTTTGTTTATGATGTTGAAAACGTCGTAAAAGTCCGTACCGGAGAAGAAGGATATGATGCTCTTCAGGATGTAGAATAATAAAAAAGCGTTTGAATCCGGAGAAGTATCACGGAAGATCCCTTTCAGCGAATATGGGAGAGTGGAAGCCATATAGCCGAGTCCGTGAGAATAACACCGGATAAGCTGCAAGCCCAAAGGAAAATTCTGAGTAAGCGCGCCGGATTGTCCTCCGTTAACAGGGCAAGGCTTTATTGGAAGCCGATAAGAGAAAAAAGATAGGTGGCACAGCGAGTTCCAGCACTTGCCCTATTAAATGCTGAATGTATAAGGAGGATTTTACAATGTGTTCCATTATGGGATATTGCGACCGCTGTGCCGACTTTTCTGCTTTTAAAAAAGGATTTGACCAAACAATTTCAAGGGGACCTGACGACAGCAGAATTGTTGACACGGGAAACGGATTGTTAGGCTTTCACCGCTTGGCTATTATGGGCTTGACTCCCGAAGGTATGCAGCCGTTTGAATTAAACGGCAGTTACGCCGTATGCAACGGGGAAATATATGGATATGAAAAATTAAAGGCACAGTTATCGCCGAAATATACCTTCCGAAGCGGGTCGGACTGTGAAATTCTGCTGCCGATGTACCAGGAATACGGAACCGATATGTTTCCAATGCTGGATGCTGAATTTGCTCTGATCTTCTATGACGCGCAAACAAAGGAGTATATCGCCGCAAGAGATCCTATCGGCATTCGTCCGCTTTACTACGGGTATGATAAACACGGTGTGATCGTTTTTGCAAGCGAAGCAAAAAACCTTGTAGAGCTGTGTGATACGATCCTGCCCTTTCCCCCGGGGCATTATTATAAAAACGGCCGCTTTATCTGCTATGACGATATCGCACGGGTAAAAACCATTTGTTATGACGATCTGGATACCGTTTGTAAAAACATTCACGATAAATTGATCGCAGGCGTCGAAAAGAGATTGGTCTCCGATGCCAAAATCGGATTTTTACTCTCCGGCGGCCTGGATTCCTCGCTTGTGTGCGCAATTGCTGCAAGAAAAAGCCGTACCCCCATCCGTACGTTTGCCATTGGCATGCGCGAAGATGCCATTGATTTAAAGTACGCCAGACAAACAGCAGATTATATCGGCAGCGAACATACGGAAGTTATGATGACAAAGCAGCAGGTTCTGGATAGTTTAGAAGAAGTCATCCATCTGCTGGGCACCTATGATATTACGACCATCCGTGCCAGTATGGGAATGTATCTTCTCTGCAGATGGATCCACGAAAATACGGATATCCGCGTACTGCTGACCGGTGAGATCTCCGATGAACTATTCGGCTATAAATATACCGATTTTGCGCCTTCGGCTGAGGAATTTCAAAAAGAATCGGAAAAAAGGATCCGGGAGCTGCATATGTACGATGTTCTGCGCGCTGACCGCTGCATTTCCGTTAACTCCTTAGAAGCCCGTGTACCGTTCGGTGATCTGGCGTTCGTAAAATATGTCATGTCTGTCGATCCGCAAAAGAAACTTAATTCCTACGGAAAAGGAAAATATTTGCTCCGGCACGCTTTCGAGGGTGCGTATCTTCCCTTTGATATTCTCTACCGTGAAAAAGCTGCTTTTTCCGACGCCGTAGGGCATTCAATGGTTGATTATCTGAAAGAATATGCAGAGAGCCGTTATACGCAAAAAGAATATGAGCAAAAACGCCTGCGGTACACGCATGCCGCACCGTTTACAAAAGAATCTCTTCTTTATCGTGAAATATTTGAAAAATATTATCCCGGACAGTCTCAAATGATCACCGATTTCTGGATGCCGAATAGAGCCTGGGAGGGCTGCGATGTAAACGATCCTTCTGCCAGAGTCCTTTCTAACTACGGTGAAAGCGGAAAATAATAAAAACAGGTGCATTCCTGAAAAAGGGAGCCGGCAGTACGGCTCCCTTTTTTTACTTTAAAACTTTTTGCTGTTAAAACAATAAAGACAGCCTATTTGCGGACAACTACGGCATGCAGCATATAATGATCCGAATATGCAAACGGTTCCATTGTAACAGAATGTCCGCTCCAGCCCGAGGATAGAATAATATTATCCGGTCCCAGGTGATAAGGATAAAACGTTTCAAAGTATTGTTCAAAACTGTTCAAAGGCGTTGCGTCGGGAAATATTTCAAATTCCTGGTAATCCGACGTATTAAAATCTCCGGTAATTACGTATTCCTGTGTTTTTGCGAGTTCCTGCGCAATCTCCTCCAATTGCTTTTGCCGAATATTTGTATTCCTTCCAAAAGTTAAATGTGTTACAAAAAAATCAATAAACTCCGTACCAATGCGAAGAACCGCATGGCCAAGAACACGCTGCTCTGTCCCCTGGGAATAGAGCAAAACTGTTTCAAAGCTTATAATCTCATAGCGGCTTAAAACTGCAACGCCATATTCGCCGCCTTGAAAATCCAAAGCTTTGGCAAACGCATAATACGGACAGCCCGCCGCCTCCGCAATTTTCTGCAGCGCATCCTGATATCCGATACGCTCCGTTTTTTGATCCACCTCCTGCAAACCTATAACGTCAATACCAAGTTCTGCAATTTTTTTGCCTATCAGGGAATAATCATAATTCACCATTGCGCCATGCTGAATATTATACGTAGCAACATGTAAGCTAAGTGCTTCTCCCGGTGCTGCAGGTGCAACCGTCGATCCAGAAGCTTCAGTGGTTAAAAGTTCTATATCGTCATGCGGCTTTGTACACGCCGCTAAAAGCAATACGCTAATCATTAAAATTACTGCAGTTACAATTTCTTTTACGCTTCTTATCCGCCTATACATTGTTCCTCCTTGCTTTCAAATATACGCAAAATTCTATATTTTTCTCTGTGTAATTTTGCAATCGGATTTGACCAGTGAATTTTCAGTTATGATTTCACCGATTCTATCCGCAGTAATAAACCCTGACCGCGGATTTTTTACCGAAAGAATCTCTCCGTTGATCTCGGCCTCTACTTCAGAATATTCAAACGCAAGATCTGTTTGTTCCATAGTGCAGTTGATCAGCTTCAGTTTTTTGCAGTAGCATAAAGGCTGTGTACCGATGATCCGGCAATTTTCCAAGGTTAATCCTTCGGAATACCATCCTAAGTATTCGCCCTTTACCGTGCTGTTCCTTACCGTTACATTTTTGCTGTGCCAGAATGCGTCCTTGGTATCCAGCACCGATGCCTCAATTTCGATCTCTTTTGTATATTGAAAAGAATATTTGCCGTGCAAATCCAAGGAGTGTATCCCGATATCTCTGCTTTCAAACAAAAAATATTCCGATTCAATCCGGCAGTCTTTACTTTTGAGTTTTCGGCACCGCCACCCAAATTCAGGGGAAAGAATTTTACACTTCTCTAAAGTAATATCCTCACATTCCCGCAAACACTTTACGCTTAAAATTTCGGTATCGGCAATTTTCCCTTCTCTGCAATACCAAAGAGGGGCTCGTGCGGTTTCTTCCATTTTTGAATTTTCAACCAAAAAATCCCTTGCATGCCAAAGCGGATACCGCAACGCAAACCTGCAGCCAGTTACCGCAATATGCCGGCACTCCTTTAAGGCAGATTCCCCATCAGCGGCACCGGCAAAAATACAATTTTTAACCGTTGCCCTCTGTAAATGATATAATGCCCGTTCTTCCTCATATATTTTATTTTCAATCTGCATAGATACTCCTTATATCATGAACCATATTTTGTTGTTTTTATCATAGCACTTAGAGTTGACTCCAAGTCAAGCTTTATTTTTTATTTTCACCGTTTTTTCATTTTACTATGAATAGCAAAAAAGCGGCAGGAAACCGCATGCTAATACAAAACGGCCCGAAAGGAAATTCCCTCAAGCCGTTTTAAATATTGTTTCAACAAACGAAATCCTTCGATCCATCCTATAAAAAACGATCTGGACGTTTTATAAAAGCAACCCGCAAAACAGCTTTTTACCTAAAAAAATACCCTGCTGAAAAAGCGCAGGGTATAAACCTTAAATAAAAAAGCAGATTGCACTAAGCAAACAAAATGCACCTATCCAAAGGCCGATTACCAATCCGACAGGGTTTTTAGGCACAGGTGGAAGCACATCCGCCGGTGGCATGGAAGGAGCCGCTCTATGACCACAGTAAGCACAAACACTGCCTTGATTCATAATTTGTCCGCAAGTAGGACATGAAACCTTTTTTAATTGTTTTCCGCAGTTCCTGCAATATACCGCGTTAATTGGATTGAATGCGCCGCAGCGGCAAAATTCTGCCGGTTCCTCCGCAAGCTGCTTCCCACACTGGCGGCAGAACCGGGCATCCGGCGGATTCACCATTCCACAAGTACAAATTCCGCTCTTTTCTGCCTGCGCAATTTTTTTTCCGCACATACTGCAGTACACGGCTCCTGTTTCATGTACAGCGCCGCAACGGCAATACTCTTGCTCTTCACTCCAGCCGCAGCGATCGCACACTGTCAGGCTATCCTCATAAATACGTCCGCAATTAGGGCAAATTTTCACGTTATTTCCTCGATTCCTTTTATTCTATGTTCCCGGGCATAATAGAATAAACACTGCTGTGCAAATCCGGCATAGCTGCCGAAAGTTTCATAAGCAAACTGCTCGATTTCCGCCTTAGACGCCGATTTTTTTAAATACAGCGTTTCCATCACCTTTTTTATCCAGGTATCCACCGGAAAAGCCTGCGTATATCCCAGGCCGAAAAGCAGAATGCAATCAGCCACCTTCGGGCCGACTCCTTTTAACACAAGCAATTGTTCCTTAGCATCATCATACCCGCATTTTTGCAGTCTGTCAAGATTGATTTTTCCCTCCAGCTTATTTTTTACAATCACTTCCAAATATCCGGCTCGATAGCCGCAGCCCAACGCCGCATACTCTTGAGCCGAAACATCTTTCAGCTGCTCCGCCGTAGGAAAAGTATAAAAAACCGAGCCGTCATAGGCAAGCGGGCTTCCGTAGCGGCTGCA
>ENA-ORNQ01002335-ORNQ01002335.1-human-gut-metagenome-genome-assembly--contig:-NODE-2335-length-12942-cov-2.395903_pt1 | contig 12942 bp, 11 predicted proteins | sample MGYA00242116_ERZ509024 | MGnify/ENA primary metagenome ERZ509024 (study PRJEB26280, sample SAMEA2338697) | human gut metagenome | biome: human gut; feature: human-associated habitat; material: faeces...
ACGCTCAGGCGGAGCATCCGGCCGCTGCGGGTCAGCTTGGCCGTGACAGTCCCGCCCTTCGGGGTGAATTTGATGGCGTTGGACAGGATGTTCAGAACCGCCCGTTCCAGCTGTTCCCGGTCGGCAAGACCGTAGATTGGCTGGTCAGGCCCCTCGTAGGTCAGGGTGATGCCGGTGTGAGAGACAAGGGTCTCCGCCTTTTCAAAGAATTCGGCGAACAGCGCCGGAATGTCCACCGTTTCCTGGTGGGAGACGGCGGCGCAGCGCTCGGCGTCGGACATATTCCCGATGATCCGGAGGATCTGGAACAGTCCCCGGTTCAGGCGGGCGACCTGCTCTGCCGTCCGGGGACTGCTCTCCGCAGCGCAGAGGGGGAACAGGCTGTCGGCGGTGATCATCACGTTGGTCAGCGGCTCCCGCAGCTCCCGGGCGGCCAGCGCCATGGAAGCTCGCCGTTGTCCGATTCCTGTTCCAGCAGGAATACATCAATGTCGTCCACCCGTGTGACCGACGCGCCGCAGCTGTGGGAGGACAGGTTCAGCGTCAGATACAGACACCCGCCGGTGAACGCGGCGTACTCCTCCGAGCCTGTCAGAAGCAGCGGGCGGACATCCGTGCCGGGGGTGATGAAAAGGCTCTCGGCGGCCTGATTGACCTTGATGATCTGATTTTCTTTTACGCAGAAGCCGGGGCGGATCACCAGATCCAGCATTCCCAGCGTATCTTTCTTTTCTTCCATGACGATCCTCCTAGCAGTCCTATCATGCGCAGAATGGGTGAAAACTTTCCCGGCAAGATTCGACGTTTTTTTCATTTCTCATTCTAGCGGAAACGGGACAAAATAGCAAGGGGTAAGAACTACGAGGTGAAAAATATGTCGATTCATGACGGACACCGCCAGCGGCTGAAGCAGCGCTTTCTGGAGGAAGGGCTGGAGAGCTTCACGGACATTCAGGTGCTGGAGCTGCTGCTGTTTTTCAGTGTTCCCCGGCAGGACACCAACCCCATCGCCCATGCGCTGCTCGACCATTTCGGCAGCCTGTATCAGGTATTGGAAGCACCGGTGGAGGAACTGCGGAAGGTCAAGGGCGTGGGCGAACAGTCGGCACTGCTGCTCAGCCTCATGAACGACGTGGCGCGGTACTATCAGGTTGACCGGACCATGCGGGAGAAAATTCTGCCCACGGTGCAGGCCTGCGGGGAATATCTGGTGCCGTTCTTCTTCGGACGGAACGTGGAAACGGTGTTTCTGCTGTGCCTGGACGCCAAATGCAAGGTGCTGTGCTGCAAGGAGGTCGGGCAGGGGAGCGTGAACTCAGCGGGGATATCCGTGCGGAAGATCGTGGAGACGGCCTTGGCTGCCAACGCTACCACAGTGGTTCTGGCGCACAACCATCCCAGCGGCATCGCGGTGCCCTCCAGCGAGGACGTGCAGACCACCTGCCGGGTGGCCATGGCCTTAAACGCGGTGGAAATTCAGCTGGCCGACCACATCGTGGTGGCGGACGGGGACTATGTCTCCATGGTGCAGTCGGGCTACCGGCTGGATGAAGGGAGTTATTATGGACAAATTCAAACTGGTATCGGACTATAAGCCATCCGGCGACCAGCCGGAGGCCATCAGCGCCCTGGTCAACGGCGTGAACTGGGGACTGCGGGAGCAGACGCTGCTGGGAGTCACCGGCTCCGGCAAGACCTTTACCATGGCCTCGGTCATTGAAAAGCTGAACCGCCCGACGCTGGTGCTGGCGCACAATAAGACGCTGGCCGCTCAGCTCTGTTCGGAATTCCGGGAGTTTTTCCCGGAAAACGCGGTGGAATACTTTATTTCCTACTACGATTACTACCAGCCGGAAGCCTACATCGCCCACACGGACACCTACATCGAAAAGGACGCTTCCGTAAACGAGGAGATCGACCGTCTCCGCCACTCGGCGACTTCCGCGCTGTTTGAGCGGCGGGACGTGATTGTGGTCTCCTCGGTCAGCTGCCTGTACGGCCTGGGCGACCCCATCGATTATAAGAGCATGGTCATTTCCCTGCGGGTGGGACAGGAGTACCCCCTGGACAATGTGCTGAAAAAGCTGACGGAAATCCGCTATGAGCGGAACGATCTGGACTTCTCCCGGAACAAGTTCCGCCTTCGGGGGGACACGCTGGAAATCTATCCCGCATACTGGTCGGGACGTGCCATCCGGGTGGAGTTTTTCGGAGACGAGGTGGACAGGATCAGCGAGATCAACGCCGTTTCCGGCATTGCGGAGCGGTATGTTGACCACGTGGCCATCTATCCCGCCAGCCATTACGTTGCTTCCAAGGAGAAATTGCAGCGGGCAATGGTGGAAATTCAGCGGGAGTGCGACGATCAGGTGGCCTTCTTCCGCGCCCACGACAAGCTCATCGAAGCCCAGCGCATCGCCCAGCGGACGGCCTATGACTTGGAAATGCTGACGGAGATCGGCTTCTGCAACGGCATCGAGAACTATTCCCGTGTAATTCAGGGGCGGGCGCCGGGGACACCGCCCACCACGCTGCTGGACTATTTCCCCAAGGACTATCTCATGTTTATCGACGAGAGCCACGTGACCCTGCCCCAGTGCCGCGCCATGTATGCCGGAGACCGGAGCCGGAAGGACGCGCTGGTGAATTACGGCTTCCGCCTGCCCTCGGCCTACGATAACCGCCCCCTGAACTTTACGGAGTTCGACCGGAAGATCAATCAGGTGATTTACGTCTCCGCCACTCCCGGCGATTATGAGCGCACCCGTTCCGGCCAGACGGTGGAGCAGGTCATCCGTCCCACCGGACTGCTGGATCCGGAGGTGGAGGTGCGTCCTATTGAGGGGCAGATCGACGACCTGATTGGGGAGATCAACGCCCGCACCGCCAGAAACGAGCGTGTTCTGGTGACGACCCTGACCAAGAAGATGGCGGAGGACTTGACGGTATACCTGCAAAAGGCGGGTATCAAGGTGCGCTATATGCACTCGGACATCGGCGCGATGGAACGGATGGAGATCATCCGGGATATGCGGATGGGAAAATTCGATGTGCTGGTGGGCATCAACCTTCTGCGTGAGGGACTCGACTTGCCGGAGGTCAGTCTGGTGGCCATTCTGGACGCGGACAAGGAGGGCTTCCTGCGAAGCGAGACCAGTCTCATTCAGACCATCGGCCGCGCCGCCCGGAACGCCGGGGGCAGGGTCATCATGTACGCCGACTCGGTCACCCCCGCCATGCGTGCGGCCATCGACGAGACAGCCCGCCGCCGGGAGATTCAGGATGCCTACAACAAAGCCCATGGGATCGTCCCGAAGACCATCATCAAGTCTGTGCGGGACCTGATCGAGATTTCGTCTCCCACCGCCGAACGCAAGGGCAGAACCGGCGTGAAGATGACCAAGGTGGAGAAGGAAAAGGAGATCGCCCGTCTGGAGAAGCAGATGAAGGAAGCGGCGAAGATGATGGAATACGAGTACGCCGCCGTACTGCGTGACCAGATCATCGAACTGCGTGGGAATGGAACGTAATCATTAAGAGCTGAAAAGCCGCCGTTTTGCAAAAACGGCGGCTTTTGCAGTATCGCAAAAACAGTAATATTTTGGTAAACACACGGGCACGGTACTGTGCTATAATGACGAAAACGCCAGATGGAGGGGATTCCATGAGCAATAAAATCCTGATTATCGAAGACGACACGGCCATCGCCCAGGTGCTTCGGCTGAATCTGGAATGCGCGGACTACACCGTGACCGCTTTTGATAACGGCCTTGCCGCGTGGAATGCGCTGGCAGCAGACCGCGACTACGATCTGGCGCTGCTGGACATGATGCTGCCGGGGGTGGACGGCTTTACCTTGCTGCCGAAGCTACAGGAATACGGAATCCCCGTCATCTGCCTGACCGCCATGAACGACGCCCAACATGAGGTGCAGGGACTGCGGGGCGGCGCGGAGGATTACATCGCCAAGCCCTTCGATATGCTCGCCCTGATGGTGCGCATGGAAAAGGTGCTCAGACGCAGCGGGAAATTCAACGAAATCTACCATTTCCGGGACCTGACGCTGGACAACGGCAACCGCCGCTTAAGCAGGAGTGGGGAGGAGATCCCCCTGCCGCCGCTGGAATTTGACGTGCTGGCGGTGCTGATGAAGAACAAGAACCGCACGGTTTCCCGGGAGCGCATTCTGAACGAGATCTGGGGGCAGGACTATTTCGGGGACATCCGCACCGTGGACGTCCGCATTGCCAATCTCAGGAAAAAGCTGAACCTGTCCGAGGAAATCCGCACCATCTCAAAGGCCGGTTACCGGTTGGAGGAACGATGAAGCTGAAAACAAAACTGACAATTCTCTGCGCGGCGCTGCTGCTTGCCGTGGCGGTGAGCCTGACGGCGGCCATGCTCTGGCAGGTGCGGGAGCAGTCTTATGGAGCCCTTCTCCAAAGTACGGAGGAAACCCTGAATGATCTGGTGGATGATTTCGGGACAGCCGTCTACCGCAGTTCCACTGACGGCCTTGACTCGCTTTCCCGGAAAGTGCTGCTGACCTACTGCTTCCGTTCCTGCAGCGTGCCGGGAAGCGCCCTCACAGTCAATGGGGAGTGCCTGAGCGCGTCCGCCCAGATCGACCCGGAACGCTATCTGGATGTCCATTACGGCGGTACGCAATCAGCCAGAGCCTGCGCGGGCGGCAGGCATTTTCTGATTCTGGGCAGGGTCACGGATGTCTGGGGGATGGATTGCAGCGTGTATCTGGCGGCGGACGCCACCTACATATATTCCCAGCTCTGGCAGCTCAGCGGGCGCTTTGCGCTGCTGGCGCTGTCCATTGGCCTTTTGGGGCTTGGGGCGGTTTACTGGATGATCTCCCGGACGCTTTGCCCGCTGTCCCGGCTTTCGGAAGCCGCCGGCAGCATCGCGGACGGGAATTACAGCCAGCGCGTCCCTGTCGTTTCTCAGGACGAAGTGGGCACTCTGGCGGGGGATTTCAACCGGATGGCGCTGGCGGTGGAGACCCACGTGGACACTCTTCGGGAACAGAACGAGCGGCAGAAGCTCTTTGTCGGCGCGGTCACCCACGAGCTGAAAACACCCCTGACGTCTCTGCTCCTGAACGTGAACACTCTGCGAAATGTCTACCTTCCCGAAGAAAAGCAGGAAGCGCTGCTCACCAGTATGGACGCCCAGCTCCACTGGCTGGAAACCATGGTCAGAAAGCTGCTGACGCTGCTTTCCATGAAAAAGAACGCGAAGATAGCGCCGGTGTCCGTGCCGGAACTGCTGACACAGGTGCGGGAGCTGACCCGACCGATCATGGAAAAGTACGGAACGTCTCTGGAAATCACCTGCAACGGGGACATTCTGCCCGTGGACAAGGACTTGATGTGCATTGCCCTTGTCAATCTCGTGGAAAACAGCGCCAAGGCATCCGCACCGGGGCAGACCATCCGGATTCAGGCGTCGGAGATGGGCTTCACCGTCGCCGACCATGGCCGGGGCATCCCCGAAAAAGATCTGCAAAGAGTGACCGACCCCTTCTACATGGGCGACCCCTCCCGAAGCAAGGCAAACGGCGGCTTCGGTCTGGGGCTGGCGCTGGTGCGGGAGATTGCCGCCGTCCACGGCGGAACGCTGACGCTGGAAAGCACTGTTGGCGAGGGGACGACCGCCCGAATCGTCATCGGTAATCAAACGGTAACGTGCCGGTAAACTCTTTTGATTCTGGCTATGGTATTCTGGAACCATCCAAAGAAAGGAAGTGTTACCATGAAAAAAATAGTTCGTTTTGCCGCCTTCACGCTGGCGCTTGCCATGCTGCCCGGATGCGGCAAAGGCCGGACGCCCGCCGAACCCACCACCGTCAATCAGGCGATGCTGCTTGAGCAGAGCGCCAAAGAGCAGACGGAGTACACCTTCCCGGAAAAATTCACCGGGGACTGGGTCAGTCAGGAGGGAAGACTTACCATCCACGCCGATGCGCAGGTGGTGGCGGAGTTGGGGACGGTGCTTCCCACCGCCACCGTGACGCCCCGGGATTTTACGCAGGAGGATGTGGACACCCTACTGTGGGTGCTTTTGAAGGGACAGCCGCTCTACAGCACTGTCATGACGAAGCAGGAGTGTCAGGATTCCATTGATTATGTCAACTCCCCCGAATGGCACGCCGACCCGGACGCCCCGGAACAGACGCCGGAGCAGCTGGAAGCGCGCCGTCAGGAGATCATCGCCTATTACACTGCGGAAATGGCAAAAGCACCGGAGGAAAAGCCCATCATCCACGGCTTTGAGGATTCCGGAACGCCCAATGAGGTCAGCGGCGATGCCACCGTGGATGGAGCCAAGTACGAAATCAACATCATGAACCGCTTCGGCGGGGACTGGACGAACGCGACAATTGTCAACAGCGACTTTAAGTATTACCGCAGCACCGACTGGGGCAGCATTTCCAAAGAGGACGCCATTGCCAGGGCGGATGAGGTGATGCGGGAGCTTGGGCTGGGCGATATGGTTCTGGCCGACGCGCAGACGCCCAGAGAGGGCGAACGGAAGGGCACATGGGAGCTTTACTATACCCCCAGCGTAAACGGCGTGCCCATTCCCGGCATCCGGGAGGATCGTGTGTTCAGCGATCCAGCCATCGGAGAGGATCATCAGTACTGGACTTACCGCTGCTCAGAGGAAACCAATGCGGATACCGTTTCATGGTACATGGAAAGCGTCTGGATCACGGTGGGAAGGGACGGCATTCTTTCCTTCGAGTGGGATTCTCCCAGCGCTGAGCCAGTCATCAAGGAAACACAGACCGCCCTTATGCCCTTTGAAGACATTGCGTCCATCGCAAACACCATGCTGCCCGTGGTGGTCATCGGCCCGTCGGAAGCCCGCAGTCTTGTGGAGATCGACAAGATCAACGGCGACGAGACATACATGGACGTGGAGATTACGAAGGTTTCCCTGTCGCTGATGCGCATCCGGGATAAAGGCTCCTTGCAGGGGACGATCGTTCCCGTGTGGGATTTCTGGGGAACGTGGGACTGGTATGAGCCCGGAGACAACGCCTCGGAGTCCATGAAAAAGGGCGCGACCTATGTGACCCAGCCCATGCTGACCCTGAACGCCATCGACGGCAACGTCGTCAGCCGGATGTTTGGCTACTGACCGTTGGGAGAAAAGAGCCGGGAGCAGTCCAAAATGGGCTGCTCCCGGTGATTTTTTGCAAAGGTCAGGACATCTTGGAAATATCCGTCCCGAAATACTTGACCGACAGCTCGGTCAATGTTCCGTCAGCGTCCAGCTCTGCCAGTGCCTGATTGATAGCGGCCAGCAGCGTTGCCGTGTCGGCGCTCTTGCGGACGGGGATGGCGACCTGCTCCACATCGTCGGAATAGGCCGCAATTTTGATGTTGGCTTCGGGATGGGCTTTCTGGTAGTCCGCGAAGACCACTTCCGCGTTCAGCGCCGCGTCGATCCGACCGGCCAGCAGCAGCGGGATTCCGATGGTGAATTTGGGATGCTTCGTCTTGTGGCGCACTGTGTACATACCCAGCAAACTGCCCACGCTTCCGCCCAGCGCCGCAACGGTCATCAGGGTCGCTTCCGGAATGCGCCAGAGTTTTTTCTTTGCCTTGTGCTTGTCCGCAAGCATAAGCACAAAACCGGCCGCATTGATTGTAACGAGGTAAAGAAGGAGAAGATCTTTCATACTGATTTCCTTTCGGGAGGGATTTTTGTGAAAAAGCTTTGGATTTTACTGGCGCTGGCGTCGCTTCTGTGCGGCTGTACTTCGGAGGAAACGCTGGAAACAATTTCAGACGACATCGTTCAGCCCGTGATGGCGCAGCCGGGGGAAATTTCCGTCCGCCTGCCGGACAACGCCGTGGCGCCGGTGCTGGAAAGCGACTCGGAGCAGGTCTACCTCAGCGAGGACTATGAGATCATCGTCGAGACCGTCGGCGGCGGGGACTTAAGCGCCACCATTCAGCGGATCTCCGGCTACACCCCGGACAATCTGACGGTGATGGAAACGGCGCAGGATGGGGCAAAGCGGTATGACTTCGTCTGGGCATCGGCGGGGGAGAACGGCGACCAGCTGGGCAGGGCGGTGATTCTGGACGACGGGAACTACCATTACTGTCTGTCCGTTCTCCGGGACGCGGACACCACGGAAAAGTCCCAGATCGTGTGGCGGGACGTGTTTGACTCATTCAAGCTGATCTGAATACTGCGCCATGGCTTCCCGGCACATCTGGACGCAGGCATCGGCCACGCTTTGGGGATACAAAATTTTCGCCTTGCCGCCGAAGCCGATGACCCAGCTTAAGAACATGGGGGACACCGCCACGTTGACGGTAAAGACAAAATGATCGTCCCCGTCCGGAATTAAAAGAATGTCCTTGCCGAAGCGGTCTACCACTACGTTGATCAGACTCCGGTCGAAGCGCAGCTTCACGGCGGTTTCCTCCCCGGAGAACATCTGAAACAGCCGGGAAGCATGTTCCGCCAATGCCTTGCCCGTCAGTTCCGGGCAGGGGGTGCGGCTTTCCCCCGTCAGGCGGATATTGCTCATGCGGTCAAGGCGGTAGGAGGTCACGCCGTGACGCAGAGAATGGGCGAGCAGATAGCAGTTTTCATTGTCCTGACACAATCCGTAGGGGCTTGCCTGATAGCTTTTGTCCCGGTATTTCCGTATGCCGCCCAAGTCCCAGTCAAAATACCGGAAGGTGATCTGCTTATTCTGGGCGATGGCCTCCTGAACGGCGTCCACGTTGAAGTAAATGGATTCGTTCATGCTTTTGACCCGCCCGGAAACCAGCACGTCCCGGCGCATGAGCCTTGCGTCGTGGACGCTGCACTGGCTGCACAGCTTTTCGATCAGCTCCCGGGACTTTTTCTCCGTGAGGACTGGACGGCGTCGATGAGCAGCTTCAGTTCCGGCAGCTCAAAATTCCGGGAGGCGATGTAGTAGCCGCCGTTCTTTCCAGGGACGGAGAGAATGTCCACGCCGTAATCCTGCAGGGCCGCGATGTCCGAGTAGACGGTCTTGCGGTCGCAGACAATATCGTGCTCTTCCAGCATGGAAAGAAGCTCCGACGTTCTCACCGGGTGATCCTGGTGAGAATTTTTTTGCAGGTAGTCGAGGATGTACAGGATTTTCAGCTTCTGATTGTCTGACTTGGGCATGAGAATTCCTCCCGGCGGTTATTCCTGACATTATAGCACATCTGCGCTGCCGGGGGAAAGAGAAAATTTGCTTTTTCCCGTGGAATATGCTATAATACCCAAAAAGGAGTGAGTGTTTTGGGTTATTTTGGCTGTCATCTTTCCGCATCCGGCGGAAACGCGGCGATGGTGAAGACCGCGCTGTCCATTGGAGCGAATACCTTCGCGTTTTTTACCCGGAATCCCCGGGGCAGCAAGGCCAAGCCGGAGGACCCGGCGGACACGGCAGAAGCGGCCGCCATGCTGGAAGAAAATCACTTTGGCAAACTGGTCGCCCACGGGGCGTATACCATGAATCTCTGCACTTCCGACGCGGACGCCAGAGCTTTTGCCGCGGGGATTCTGGAGGACGATCTGCGGCGCATGGCGGCGCTTCCCGGAAATTTCTACAATTTCCACCCCGGCAGCCATGTGGGGCAGGGGACGCAGGCGGGAATCGACTACATTGCTGCCGCCCTGAAAAACGCCCTGCGCCACGACTATCCGGTGACGGTGCTGCTGGAAACCATGGCGGGGAAGGGCAGCGAGATCGGCGGACGGTTTGAGGAATTAAAGGACATCCTGGACGCCGTGGGAAGTGAAAATGTGGGGGTATGCCTGGACACCTGTCACGTCTACGACGGCGGCTACGACATCGTGAATGACCTGGACGGCGTGCTGGCGGAATTTGACCGGGTGATCGGCCTTGACAGGCTGCACGCTCTGCACCTGAACGACAGCAAGAACCCCTTTGCCAGCCACAAAGACCGCCATGAATGCCTGGGAAAGGGCAGCCTGGGGCTGGAAACCTTCCGGCGGATTGTGAATCACCCGCGGCTTAAGGACAAGCCCATGATTCTGGAAACGCCCAACGAGCTGCCCGGCTACGCCGGGGAAATCAAAATTCTGCGGGAAATGGAAGCTTAAGGCAACACTGCGGCTCGCCTTAAGAAAATGTTCATTTGACATCTGAACGAAAATGTGTCATTTTATTAAACATAAGAATTACCCGAAGAAAGGAGGGTGATGGTATGCAGAATATTCTGGAATCCCTGACGCTGGCACAGGAAAACTACGCAGGCTCCTATATGGGGATTCTGCGCTATACCGTACCGATACTCAGCGCCATACTGCTTCTGCGCTGCGTCCTGCCCCTGCTGACCTTCCGGCGGGAGCCGGAGATCTGGGCGTGGCTGAACATGACCGACGGCAGTCAAATCCCCATCACCCATTGGGAGAACGTCATCGGCCGGAGCAAATCCAGCGACGTGACCATCGACTTTCCCACCGTGTCCCGGAACCATGCGGTCCTGACCCGGTACGACGACGGCAGCTGGACGATCACGGATGCCGGTTCCAAGGACGGAACCCTGGTCAACGGCAGGAAGGTGCAGATCTGCGCCTTAAAGCCCAAAGACCGTATCTCCATCGGCGGCGTGGAAATGCAGCTCCAGCCCATTACGGAGCATCAGGAGGCGCGCCAGGCGGAGCTTCGCACCAAGGCCGCCAGCGGCTGGGACAGCGTGGCGAATCTGATGGTGCTGTCCATCTTGCAGTGCCTGATGCTGCTGGGCTTCCTGCTGGGCGGGGAGCAGGAGACGATCGCCAGCGTTCTCATGGGCTTCGGCGGCATTTTCCTGAGCCAGTGGCTGCTGTACATTTTCTACTGCATGATCCGCCGGAAGTCCTTTGAGGTGGAGACCATGGCGTTCTTCCTGTGTACCATGGGTATGGCCGCCATCGCCACGGTAAAGCCGGGGGAGACCATGAAGCAGCTTGCCGCCATGGCGCTGGGCGTGGTGACGTTTCTCATCATCGGCTGGTCACTGCGGGATCTGGAACGGGCGAAGGTCGTCCGGTATCTGGCCACGGTGGCGGGCGTGGGCTTTTTGATGGTGACGCTGGTGTTCGGCACCGAATATTACGGCGCGAAAAACTGGCTGGTCATCGGCGGCCTGTCCTTGCAGCCGTCGGAGCTGAGCAAGGTCTGCTTCGTCTATGCCGGCGCGTCCACCATGGACAGAATCATGAGTAAGCGGAATATTTACATTTTTATCGCCTATTCCATTCTCATCTGCGGCCTGCTTGCCCTGATGAACGACTTCGGCACGGCGCTCATCTTCTTCGTCGCGTTCCTCGTCATCGCCTTCCTGCGCTCCGGCAGCTTCGCCACGGTCACGCTGGCCTGCGCGGCCACGGGCTTTGCAGGCGTTCTGGCCGTTCGCTTCCGGCCGCATATCCTGCGCCGCTTTGCAACATGGGGCCATGCGTGGGAATATGCCTCTGCGGGCGGCTACCAGCAGACGCGCGCGATGATGTGCATCGCCTCCGGCGGCCTGTTTGGCCTAGGCGCAGGCAACGGCTGGCTCAAATATGTGTTTGCGGCGGATACGGACCTCGTTTTTGCTTTCCTCTGTGAGGAATGGGGCCTGATTATCGGCCTAAGCGCCGTTGCGGTCATCGTGATTCTTGCGGTGTTTACCGTCCGCTCGGCCAAGGTCGGCCGCAGCAGCTTCTATACCATTGCTGCCTGCGCCGCCGTGGCGATCCTGACTATCCAGACCATTTTGAACGTGTTCGGCACGATGGACCTGCTCCCGCTGACCGGCGTGACGTTCCCGTTCCTTTCCAACGGTGGGTCGAGCATGCTGGCCTCGTGGGGCCTCATCGCGTTCCTCAAGGCGGCGGACACACGCCAGAATGCCAGCTTCGCGGTCCGCACCGCAAAGGCAGAGGAGGTGGAGCCGCTTGAATAAGCTTGCAAAACGCGCGTGGTTCGCACTTGCGCTGGCGGGTGTGCTTTTGCTCGGCATGGGCGTGATCGTGGTGCGTTACTTCATCGATTCGCCGGACTGGGTCACGTTCCAGAACAGCCCCCATGTCTATACGGACGGCGTTATGAACAGCGGCAAGATCGTCGACCGCGGCGGCGCCGTCGTGCTCGATGCCACGAACGGCAAGTCCTATGCCGACAGTGCCTCGCTGCGCCGCAGCATGCTGCACCTGCTCGGCGACCGTGAGGGCAATATCACGCCGTTCCTGCTGCAGGAATACGGTTCGGAGCTTGTCGGATTCGACCGCATCAACGGCACCTATTCCACCGGCAAGCGCGAGGGCCGGATGATGCTGACCGTAAGCGCAGACGTGCAGCGCACGGCGCTGGCCGCGCTGGACGGCCGCAAGGGAACCGTCGGCGTCTATAACTACAAGACGGGCGAAATTCTCTGCGCCGTCTCCTCCCCAACCTACGATCCGGACGATGTGCCGGATGTGGAGGGCAATCCCGAGACCTATGAGGGCGTGTATGTCAACCGCTTCCTGCATGCCACCTATACGCCCGGATCCGTCTTCAAGCTCGTTACGGCTGCGGCCGCGCTCGACGAGATCCCGGATATCCTCTCCCGCACGTTCACCTGCGAGGGCAGCGCCGTTATCGGCGGCGAGACCATCCAGTGCAACGGCGTGCACGGCACGCTGAACTTTGAAGAAGCGCTGGCCCATTCCTGCAACGTCGTTTTCGGCGAGATCGCAGCGGAGCTCGGCCCAAAGATGCTGATGCGCTATGCTGAGCAGGTCGGCGTCACGCGCCGCTACAGCTTTGACGGTACAACGACGGCCGCCGGGAGCTTCGATGTCTCCGACGCGGCGGAATCCGAGCTGGCATGGGCCGGCATCGGCCAGTATACGGACCAGATCAACCCCTGCCAGTATATGACCTATATGGGCGCGATCGCCAACGGCGGG
>ENA-ORNQ01002338-ORNQ01002338.1-human-gut-metagenome-genome-assembly--contig:-NODE-2338-length-12937-cov-3.040677_pt1 | contig 12937 bp, 12 predicted proteins | sample MGYA00242116_ERZ509024 | MGnify/ENA primary metagenome ERZ509024 (study PRJEB26280, sample SAMEA2338697) | human gut metagenome | biome: human gut; feature: human-associated habitat; material: faeces...
AAACAATGGGCGGCTTCATGCAGCAATACAATAAATGCCAATGTAAGCGGCATCGCAATATTCCCTGCCAGAACCCAAAGCACGATACAGGCCAGCATCAAAAAGTTAATTTTTATATCGATACCGCATACGGTAAAAAGTTTCATTCTCTGATATAGTCCATGGGATTGAGTGCCACGCAGTTTTCATACAGCCGGTATGTAAGCAGCCCGTCAACGTACCCAATCACATCTCCTTGTTTTACCTGCTTTCCCTGCCCGGTAAGCGAGCCGCAGCCGCTGTAAACACTCAGTTTTCCGTCACTGTGGCGCAGGGTAATTCGTCCGTTTTCGCAACTTTCTACTTTTCCGTCTGCTACGGCATAAACCCCGTTAAAGCGGCCGCATTCTACTTCAAGATACGCTTCATTGGCCGCGCTTACCTCATGTATATAGCCATCCGCCGGACGGATCAACCCGGTAACAGAAACATTTCCGCTGTTAACCTCCTGGGATCCTTCCTCCCCCTGTACCAAAAATACCTGCCCTAAACTTTCTTTAATTTTAAAATCCTCTTCCAAGCTCATGCTGATGCCCTGCCGCAGACGCTGGGCCGCTACCCCTTTACCGAAAGCAATATACAGAGCCGCAAAAAGAATCAGCAAAATAACAGCGATAGCCGCTGTACGCTTTATATGTTTTTCATCCATAAAAATACCCCCATGCAAAATATATGCACAGGGGAAGAATCCATGAATATTATTTTCCTGTAAAAGGCTCAATAGGCCGGTTCATGCAAACGCTTTCTACCAAACCGATACCGATCATATTCGCCAAAAAGCTGGAACCGCCATAACTGACAAACGGCAGCGGGATTCCCGTAATGGGCATAATACCGATAACCATACCGATATTTTCAAAAATATGAAACATATACATAGCCATTACGCCCATAATGATCATTGCACCATAGCGATCAGACGCCTTGCGCATCAGCATCCACATCCGTACCTCCATCACCGCATACAGTACAATCAGTACGATTCCCCCCAAAAAACCAAGCGATTCTCCAATAGCAGAAAAAATAAAATCCGTTTCTACCGCGGGGATATAGTCCATTTGTGTAATTGCATTATCCCCTAAAACGCCCTTGCCGAAAAATCCGCCGGAGCCAATAGCGATTTTTGAATACTGCAGCTGTTCTACCTCGTTGCCGGAAATAAAATTAAGGATCCGGCTCTGCTGCTGTTCTCCCATTAAAAACCACAATGCAACCATGCAAACAATGCCAACACCTGCCAAAATTCCGATATGCTTCCAGCGCATACCGCCGGCAAACATCATCATTAAAAAGATAAACACATATACCAGGGAAGTACCGATATCCATCTGTGTAAGCAGCGCCGCTACAAAGATGATCATTACGCCGAAGCTGTACCCCAGGTCCTTTACAGTAGACAGCTTTTCATGCATACCAATCGTTTTAGCCAGCAGCAGGATCAGTCCCAGCTTTCCCACTTCAGTAGCCTGAAACGTAAAACTCTCGCCGATCGCGATCCAGCCGCGGGTGCCGCCGCGTACTGAGCCAAAAAAAGAAGTATAGACAATCAGCCCAACACAAACGACCATTACCACATACCAGATACGGGAATAAATGTGATAATCCAGCATAGCAACACAGGCCATAGCGACGAATCCAATGACGATCCACACCGCCTGTTTCACAACACTGGAGAGATTCAGCCGAGAAAGCATTTCAAAAAGTGTGGCTTCCTCGCCGCCGGTGGACGCATCCGCCGTAGCCATTAAAATGGCAAGCAAGCCAAAAAGAGAAATCACCGCAACGATAATCAACAAAATATACTCTATATTATGCAGTTTTCGCTTGTCAAAAAGCCACATAAGAAAACCTCAACATAAAAATATATTTTTATTTTACCACACTTTTATAATATTTTCAATCTTTATGTTAAAAGTTCTTTGTAAGCGATCACCGGCATCTTTGCGCAAAGGCAGGCCCCCGTACCGGAACGCTCTATGGTAACGGAAATTCGGTCATAGTCAGGCTCAATATATTTTACCGCAATCGCAATAATATCGGCTGACATTCTAAGCAAAAATTCAGCCGAAACATTGGCTCTATCACGGGAAACCACAGACTGAAGACGCTGCTTTGCTACTTTGCGGCTGTTAAGGCCGCTCTTTCTTCTTTTAAAAAATCCAAACATAAAACATCCTCCGCAAAACGAACTCAAACCGCTTTTTTCCCGAATATTTTTTCCAGAATAACCCCCAGCGCCGAAGGTACGTTTATAGGAATATTCTCTCCCATCAGCCGCCGGGCAATATTTTCATATTCTCTTCCGGCCAGGCTTTTGGGCATACTAATAACCGCCTCCCCCAAATTAGAAGCCTTTACCACTGCGGCATCGTCCAGCACTGCGCCGATCGCCTTCTGCCCTAAAATATCTTCTACATCCTCTACGGCAAGCATATCCCCCCTGCTTACCATATCAGGTTTAATTCTGTTTACCACCAAAGAGGTATGGGCAATTTCTCCTGCAGCCATCAATCCGATTACCCGGTCGGCATCCCGTACGGAGGACACCTCCGGTGTACAGACCACCAAAGCCTCTTCCGCACCCGCAATGGCATTTTTAAACCCTTGCTCGATGCCGGCAGGGCAGTCAAGCAAAATAAAATCATACTGGTCGCGCAGCTCACTTAAAAGATGCTTCATCTGCGCTTCATTTACCGCATTTTTATCCCGCGTCTGGCTGGCAGCCATCAAACTCAAGTGTTCATTGCGCCGGTCACGGATAATAGCCTGTTTAATCCGGCATTTATTTTCAATAACATCCACCAAATCAAACACAATGCGATTTTCCAGCCCCAGTACCGTATCCAGATTCCGCAGGCCGATATCGGTATCGATCAGCAGCACTTCTTTTCCGGCCTTTGCCAACGCAGCCCCTATGTTTGCACAGGCCGTAGTTTTCCCTACTCCGCCCTTGCCGGATGTTACAACAATTACCCTTCCCATAAAAATAACTCCCCTTATTTAAACTTTCTTATTTGACACGATAAATGCCGCGGAGCCTGTCCGGGCCCTTCTTATCATAGAACAAAACAGATTGGATTGAAATAGCTATTTTTGCCGAATCTGCACAGCTGACAAAACAAGTAAAAACACTACAAAAAGCGCCCGCTGAATTTGACAAAAACAATATTTAAGGCTATAATTTATATAAATAAAAAATCACCTGTGCTTTGGGATAAAAATAAAAAAACACAGCAGAATATAGGAATATAAGGGAGGTTATTTTATGAAACAGGCAACCAAACAAAACACCATCGGTGAAATTTTAGAGATGAACAGTGAAGTAGCCGCGCTTTTTTTAGGGCACGGCATGTTCTGTATCTCCTGCCCCAGCGCCCAAAATGAATCCTTAGAGGAAGCCTGCATGGTGCATAATATTGACGCGGACGAGCTTCTGGATCTGATCAATAAGTTCCTTGCTGCCGAAGAGGACGAGAGCGAGGATAAATAAATGAAAATAGCTATCGGTTGTGATCACGGCGGATTTACCCTCAAGCAGCTGATCCTAAAACACCTGGAGCAAAAAGGGTATACGATAAAGGATTTCGGTTGCTTCAGTGAAGCCAGTGTCGATTACCCCGACTATGCCTATCCTGTAGCAAAGGCCGTAGTCAGCGGCGAAGCTGAAAAGGGAATTCTGATTTGCGGCACCGGCATCGGCATGAGTATTGCCGCCAATAAAGTAAAAGGCATCCGCTGCGCACTGTGCTGCGATACCTTTTCCGCCCACGCTACAGCCGAGCACAATGACAGCAACGTTTTAGCTTTAGGCGCCCGGGTCATTGGTCCGGGATTGGCTCTTGATATTGTTGATGCATGGCTCGGCGCGCAGTTCATGGGCAAACAGCATATTGCCCGAATCGAAAAAATCACAAAAATAGAAACGCAGGAGCTGTAATAGGTACGCAAAGTAAAAGTCTGCTTCATGCAAAAACACACAGGAAACATTCCTGTGTGTTTTTTTACCTTATAGATCCCCGGTATAAAGCGTCCGCGGAATTACAAATTCCGGATATCCCATAGTGCCCGGCGCCACTTCATATTTATCAAACACAATCACCAAATCACCGTCTTGATTAAAATAGAAATTTTGATCCGGAGCAATTTCATAAAATCCCCAAAATGTTTTATCGTCTGAATACATCCAATAGATCACATCCGGATCCGTTTCCATTTGCTGCGCCATTTGCTGTTTAATATTTTCACTGAAAATATGAACATAATCAAAATCCGGATCAAAAATATCCGCCAATGTTACAATTTCCCCGCGACTTTTATCAATATGATAATAACGGTAAGCATTGCTGCCCGTGCCGGCACTTTCTGTAATAATGATTTTCAGCGTAAACCAATTTTCATTATTGGTTATGGTTTCATAATCAATTAATAAATCAAAATGTGAATCGGGAAGCTCTTCTGCACTTTCACGGAAGCGGGCAATAATTTCATCCGTCATCTTTTTTACTTCTTCATTAATTACATCCAAAGGCTCCTGCATACCGTCTTCTGCTTCCATATGCGGAATCCGAATACTTTCGGAGTGATTTTCATCCTCCTTTTCAAAATCATACGTAGTGATAACCCGCACAATTTTGTCCACAACAGGAATTTCCTGCATGGCATAGGCTATTTCAGGACTCACATTCGGCAGAATAAAAAAGGCCAGCAATAGCAGCACTGCCGTTGTACGAATACCGATCGTAAAAAAATGTGGTTTCCTCTCCGTATTCTTCTGCAGCCATGCCACGGTAAAATCAAACCGCTGAGCAATCGACTCCGGCATCACGATTTTTTCTTTTTTTAATAATCGTCGGATCTTTCTATCCTGTTTATTCATAAAACCGCCTCGCTTTCTAAAATTTCCCGAAGCATTTTTCTTGCCCGGAAGAGCCTCTGCTTGACCGCATCTACCGTAATTCCCAAAACCTTAGCCATATCTTTTACGGGCATATTTTCATAATAGTATAAAATAATTACCGTACGGTATTTCATTTCAAGTGCCAGCACACTCTCCCAAAGGATGGTTTTCTGTTCAATCGTATCCTCTCCGGAGGAAACCTCGAGTTCTTCAATATCCACAGTATACATTCGCTTTTTCAATATTTTATAGCACTCGTTAACGAGTATTCTGAGTATCCATGGTTTTATTTTGTCAAAAAATCTTAAATCATCCAAATGATCATACCCCTGCATCAAAGCATTTTGTATTGCGTCCTCGGCATCCTCCTTATTTCTTAAAATTCCAATGGCCGTTACATACATGCTATTCTTCAGTTGGCTTATTTTTTGACAAAACCATGCGGTTTTCTCTTGCCCCGGCATTTTAATCCTCCGCCGTATTCTGTAATATTTATAAAATATGTGCCTACCGCCTATCCTACGCTATTTTACAACAGCCACAGTAAAAAGCCATTCTTTCCAATTTTTATAATACTTCCCAAGAATATGTGAATTATCCGCTGTATATTTATCCGAAAGATTCCCGTTTTCATCGTCAAAAAGAGGATTTACATCAATATAAAATACGGTTTCCTGGTCCGCAAATCTTGATATTTCCTGATTAAAAATATTAATATTATCGTTATTAAAAACCGGGTCGGTATCTGACCGGCTTTGTGCTACATGCAAATTAGCTTCTATAAAAATAATGGCCTGGGGTTGATATTGTTTTATTTTTTCAATCAATTCCCCATACTTTTTGACTGTAGCAGTTTGATTGTACCCTAACTCATTAATACCCAGCATAATATAGATCTTACCATATTTCTTTTCTGACATCAACGCATCAAAAGTCACCTTTCCCATACCAGGCACGGAAACCTTCTCCGTAGTAATATTATAAACGCTCATACCTGTAGTAGCAAAAAAAGTAGCTCCTTCTAAATTTCCATATTCAGAAAGCCCTACTGTTCTGGAATCCCCAATAAACAGCGCATCTCCAAAATATCCTTCCGGTGCCTGTGTAAAAGTATTCTGTGGATATTCCGTAGGTGCTCCGCCGGAAACCTCCGGACTTGCCTGCACCGCATCAGTAGGCTCCGGCATCGTCGGTACCGCTGTAGATTCTGTCTGCAGAGGATCTGTTCCCTCCAGAAGGCCCGCTTGAGAATCCCTTTGCTTTTTTACTTTACTAAAAACAACAATGAACACCACAAGCAGCACAGCAACCAGAATAACCGAAATAACATTAAATATATATCTTTTCATAAAAAAACCTCCTAAAACCGAAAATATAAAAATGGATCATCTAATCCTTTATACAACAAAAATACTGACAGTGCAAAGATCCCGATCAGCACGGGAATAATCATCCAGCGGTTTTGAATCTTCCTATAGAGCTTTGCCGGAAGATCCGTGCAGCAAAGAAGGCCGATTCCCAACAAAACGCCATATATTTTCCCGTATTTTATGTAATCAAGCGCATAGACGGCTTCTCCGCCTATCCCTATCAAACGTCCCGCATAAACGGCCAACTGTCCGCAGTCCGTAATAGCAAAAATCATCCATGAAAGCGGAATCATCAACGCCATATATCCATGACCTATAGCCGGAAAACGATTCAGTACGTTAGAAAGACCGCTTTTTTCCAATACAATAAGGAAATACAAAAACAATCCCCACAAAATAAAGTTCCATGACGCGCCATGCCAAAATCCTGTCAACAGCCAAACAACAAAAAGATTAAAAAAGGTTCGGCCAACCCCTCGGCGACTTCCGCCTAAGGGAATATATACATACTCTTTAAACCAATTTCCCAATGTAATATGCCATCTTCGCCAAAACTCAGTCATAGAAAGAGAAAGATACGGATGTGCAAAGTTCACAGGTAAATGAAAGCCTATCATTTCACCCAGCCCTATTGCCATTAACGAATAGCCGTAAAAATCAAAATACAGCTGCATACTAAAAGCAATAATCCCCATCCATGCCAACGGCACAGAAATACTTTCATATCCAATGGTCTGAATATCGCTCCACAATCTTCCAATCTGGTTGGCCAGCAATACCTTCATACCCAGCCCTATAATAAAAAGCTTTCCGCCATTTAAAAAAGCGCGTACTGTATGCTGCCGAGAAACCAATTCTTTTTGAATATCCTCATAACGTACAATAGGACCGGCAATCAGCTGTGGAAACATAATAATATACATTCCCATACGCAGCAAGGATCGTTCCGCTTTAATTTTTCCCCGATAGACATCCGCCAGATAAGATACCTCCTGAAAAGTGTAAAAACTAATACCGATAGGAAGAATCAGATTCGCATAAGGCAAGCGCCAATTTCCCGGGAAACGTGCCAGAATAAAATTTAAATTTTCTGCAAAAAAATCCGCATATTTAAACACAAACAACCAGCCAAAATTATAAATAAGTCCGATAAGAAAAAACGCCCTGCGATCGTTACTTTTCTCTTCAATCGCCCGCCCCACCCAATAATTTATAAGAATAGAAAACAGAATCAAAACCACGTACAAAGGATTTTCTATCGTACCATAAGCATAAAAAACAAGACTGAAAGCGAACACGCAGAAATTTTTTATCTTAGGCGATACCAAATAATAGGCCGCCAAAAAAAGAGGTAAAAATATAAAAATAAATTCCAAGCTGCTGAATACCATCTTGCTCCTCCGCCATTTTTTCTCTCATAATTATAGAGCAAAAAAACCTTCCGTAGGTGACAAGATTTTTTATTATTTTTAAAAAAATTTCTGCAAAAAAGTTTTGGTAAAATATAGTATATATTTTACCAAAACATCCATATGCATCTGATCGGGCTGAATCAGCAGCCATCTTTTTCAAATTTTGCCTATACAAGTTTCAGCTTTCTTCAAACTGACTGTTATACAGCCTTGCATAAAATCCGTTTTGCTGCAGTAATTCTTCGTGCGTTCCCTGCTCTACCACATTCCCTGCCTGCATCACTAAAATGATATCAGCATTTTGTATAGTGGAAAGTCTATGCGCCACGATAAAGCTGGTCCTTCCCTGCATCAGCGTCCCAAAGGCGGCCTGTATTTTCTGTTCCGTCCGCGTATCAATAGAAGAGGTCGCTTCATCCAAAATCAGCATCGGCGGCAGACACAGCATAATGCGTGCAATGCACAAAAGCTGTTTTTGCCCCTGGGAGAGTCCTGCGCCGTCTTCAAATAGGACCGTATCATACCCTTCAGGAAGCCGGCGGATAAAACTGTGCGCATAGGCCGCCTTTGCCGCGGCTATAATCTCCTCTTCCGAAGCATCCGGCCGGCCAAAAGCAATATTCTCCTTTACCGTTCCCTCCCGCAGCCAGGTCTCCTGCAAAACCATACCGTAGTTTTTTCTTAAGGAATGCCGTGTTACCCGGCGGATATCTTGCCCTTCTACCTGAATGCTTCCCTCATTGACATCATAAAAACGCATCAACAGGTTAATCAGCGTCGTTTTTCCGCAGCCGGTAGGCCCTACGATTGCAATACGCTGTCCGGACAGCACCGTTAGATTAAAATTTTGAATCAACGGTTTTTCCGGGACATAGGAAAAGCTTACGTTCTTAATGGTTACATTCCCCGCAGCTGTATCCAGTTTCTGTTTTTCCTCCGGGACCTCCGGTGCCTCTTCAATTAATTCAAAAAGCCTAGCAGCGCAGGCCAACGCATTTTGAAGTTCCGTAACTACGCCGGAGATCTCATTAAACGGCTTGGTATACTGGTTAGCATAGCTTAAAAAGCAGGAAAGGCCGCCCACAGTAATACCGCCGGAAAGTGCACTCAAAGCGCCGAACAATCCTACGGCAGCATATACAACACTATTGACAAAGCGCGTAGCTGGGTTGGTTAAGGAAGAAAAGAATGTAGCCTGTAAAGAGCATTTTTCCAGCGTATCGTTTCGTCGGGCAAATTTTTCAACTGTTTCTTCTTCCCGTGAAAACGCCTTTACTACCTTAGCACCACCGATCATCTCATCGATATAAGCCGTCTGCTCCGCCCGCGCCTCAGACTGTTTTTTAAACATAGAATACGTTCGCTTAGCTATAAAATTAGCAATAAACAAAGAAAGCGGTGTAAGCACAACAACCACCAGTGCAATCTTCCAATCCAAAAAAAGCATAAATCCCAACGTAGCAAGTATCGTTACCACACCCGTAAACAGCTGTGTAAATCCCATCAGCAAGCCATCGGCAAACTGATCGGCATCGGCAATCACCCTGCTGACCGTTTCCCCTGCAGGATGCGTATCCATATAGTTTAAAGGAAGAATTTGGATTTTTTGAAACGCCTCGGCCCGAATATCCCGCACAACACCATAGGTCACGCGATTATTCAGCATATTCATGCACCACTGCAGCAATGCGGCGGCACCGGCCAAAATGCCCGCCTGAAGCAGCAGTTCCCAAACGGCTTTCAAATCCACCCGGCCGATATCTATAATGTAATCGATCGCATTTCCGATAAGAATGGGAATATATAGAGTTAAAAACACCGTTATCGCGGCAAAAATAATCGATAGCAGCATCAAAAAACGATATCTGCCAATATATTTAAGGATCTTTTTCAACGTTCCGCGCTGTTTCATGCTTCTTTCGCCTCCTTTACCTGAGAAGAATAAATTTCTCTGTAAAGCGGAGACTCCCGCAAAAGGCTCTCATGTGTGCCGGAAGCGGCTATCCTTCCATCCTCCAACACCAGAATTTTATCCGCATGGCGTATAGACGCTGTACGCTGGGAAACAAGAAACACCGTAACACCCTGTAAGGACCTTAATGCCCGGCGCAGAGCCGCATCCGTTGCATAATCCAAAGCAGAGGAACTATCATCCAAGATCAAAATCTTTGGCTTTTTTACCAATGCCCGGGCTATCGTCAATCGCTGCCGCTGGCCGCCGGAAAAATTCCGGCCATTTTGCTCCACCGCACTATCCAAACCGCCCTTTTGCTGAATCAATTCCAGCGCCTGTGCGATCTGTGCTGCCGCCAGCAGTTCTTCGTCGGATGCTTCTTTATTTCCCCACTGCAAATTTTCGCGTATGGTTCCCTGAAACAATCGGCTGTGCTGGGGTACAACGCCGATTTTTTCCCGCAGTGCATCAAAGGAATAGCTTTTTACATCCGCACCAAAAACTTTAACGACCCCCTCGGTTGCGTCATAAAACCGCGGAATTAAATGTACAATGCTGGTTTTTCCCGCTCCTGTGCCGCCAATAATACCAATAACCTCGCCTTTTGCGGCCTGAAAGGATATACCGGCAATCGACGGTTCCCGATTGGCGCCGTAGCAAAGAGAAACATTTTCAAATTCCACCGCAGGCGCCTGCTCATCGGCAGGATCACCTGCTCCGCTTTTCTGAGAGGGCACAACCTCCAATATGGCTTGAATTCGATTCCCGCAGGCCACGGACTTTGTAACGCTGATAATTAAATTGGCCAGCTTAATCAGCTCGGTTAAAATCTGTGCCGTATAATTATACAAAGCGATCAGCGCGCCCTGCGTAAGAAGGCCGGCCTCCACCCGAATGGCACCCTTCCAAATAAGAAAGATAACCGCCAGGTTTATAATAACGTACGTAAGCGGATTTAAAACTGCTGCAATTCTGCCGGTAAAAATCTGCGCACGGGTAAGATCTCCGCTACGCTCGCGAAAACGCTTTATCTCCTCTTCTTCTCTGCAGAATGCCCGAATCACACGAACGCCATTAAGGGTTTCCCGCGTAGCCGAAAGCACACGGTCGAGCTTCTGCTGCACCTTACGGTACATGGGAACACATAGAAACATTACCGTAAAAACTACCGCTGCCAAAACAGGAATCACAACGGCAAAAATCAGCGCTAAACGGGTATCGATCGTAAAAGCCATAACCATAGACCCCAGCACTACAAAGGGAGAACGCAGAAGCAGCCGCAAGGTCAGGTTCAGGCCATTTTGCACCTGATTCATATCACTGGTCAGCCGTGTTACCATCGTCGATGTCCCAAGCGCATCCAATTCCGAATAAGAAAATTCCTGAATATGTTTAAAAAGCGCAAACCGTACCTTTGCAGTAAAGCCTACTGCCGCTTTAGCTGCAAAATACTGCGCAACCACCGAAAATCCGAGCCCTGCGGCACCTAAAAGCACCAGCAAAAGGCACATACGCACAATATATCCGCTGCCTGCCGTACCATTGATGCCATAATCAATCACCGCGGATATTACCAAAGGTACCAAAAGTTCCAGCGTTGCTTCTAAAAGCTTAAGCAATGGACCTAAAATACTTTCCTTTTTATAAAATTTCAGATATTTCAGCAATCGTATCATTTTATAAACTCCATAAAAGCAGCGGGAATTCCCGCTGCTTTCGCTTATGAGCCGCACGCAGAATCCCGTATGTCAGCATTCATATTCCTATATGCACATATTTTAATATTTTGATCAAAAAGCCCCTGTACGCATGCGGCGTTCCTTAAAACAGGCCGCTGATTCTTCCGTTTTCATCCACATCGATTTTTTCTGCCGCGGGCACTTTAGGCAGCCCCGGCATTGTCATAATATCCCCAGTAAGCACCACCAAGAACCCCGCCCCGGCCGAAATCTTTACACTGCGTACAGTCACGGTAAAATTTTCGGGTGCGCCAAGCAAAAGTGCATTATCGGAAAAGCTGTACTGAGTTTTTGCAATACATACGGGTAAATGATCGTACCCTAATGCTGTAAGCGCCTCCATCTGCTTTTTTGCCTGAGGTGAAACCGTAATGCCGCTGCCGCCATAAATTTTTTTAACAACGGTTTCGATCTTTTCTTCAATGGTTCCTTCCAACGCATAGGAATACGAAAACTCAGTTTTCTCCTCACAAAGACGAACCACCTCATGAGCCAATGCTTCTCCGCCCCGGCCGCCCTCAGCCCAAACGCTGGAACGTACCGCTTTTACCCCAAGCGCGCGGCATTGCTTCATAATGAGTTCAATCTCCTGTTCGGTATCGGTAGGAAATTGATTTACCGCTACCACAAGAGGCAGACGGTATACATCTTTTATATTAGAAGCATGACGCAAAAGATTCGGAAGGCCCTTTTCCAAAGCTTTTAAATTTTCCTGCCCCAATTCACTCTTTGGCAAACCTCCATGCATTTTCAGTGCCCTCACCGTAGCCACAAGCACTACAGCCGAAGGCCGAAGCTGTGCATAGCGGCATTTGATATCCAAAAACTTTTCTGCCCCCAAATCCGCACCGAAGCCAGCCTCCGTGACAGTATAATCCGCCAAGTGCATAGCCATTTTGGTTGCCAGAACAGAATTACAGCCATGGGCAATATTCGCAAAAGGACCGCCGTGCACAAAAGCGGGGGTTCCCTCAAGCGTCTGCACTAAATTCGGTTTAAGGGCATCCTTTAAAAGCGCACACATGGCACCTTCGGCATGCAGATCGCCCGCGGTAACAGGCTTTTCCTCATACGTATACCCTATTATTATGCGCGAAAGGCGTGCTTTTAAATCGGCAATAGAATCCGCAAGGCAAAATACCGCCATAATTTCAGAAGCAACGGTAATATCAAAACCATCCTCCCGCGGTACGCCGTTTACCCTGCCGCCCAGGCCGTCGGTCACAAACCGCAGCTGACGGTCGTTCATATCTACACAGCGGCGCCAAGTTACCCTGCGAGGATCAATATTCAGCGTATTTCCCTGATAAATATGATTGTCTATCATTGCGGCAAGAAGATTATTCGCCGCACCGATAGCATGAAAATCCCCCGTAAAATGCAGGTTGATATCTTCCATAGGAACGACCTGCGCATAACCGCCGCCGGCTGCGCCGCCTTTAATACCGAAAACCGGCCCCAGTGAAGGTTCCCGAAGGGCCGCTGCTACATTTTTGCCGATGCGCCGGAGACCATCGGCCAAACCA
>ENA-ORNQ01002355-ORNQ01002355.1-human-gut-metagenome-genome-assembly--contig:-NODE-2355-length-12874-cov-21.942273_pt1 | contig 12874 bp, 10 predicted proteins | sample MGYA00242116_ERZ509024 | MGnify/ENA primary metagenome ERZ509024 (study PRJEB26280, sample SAMEA2338697) | human gut metagenome | biome: human gut; feature: human-associated habitat; material: faeces...
CTTAATTTTAAAAGAACAAACAGAAAAATCCGTATCCTCCTGCCCTGCTTGGCATTCGGGATACGGATTTTTGTTATATTGCTGATTTCATGCACTGGGCATGTTATTTCTGTGCAAAAAAGTCTTTGACCACCTGCACCACGGCTGCGCGGTCGGCTTCGGTCAGACCATAGTACAGCGGCAGGCGGGTCAGGCGGTTGCTTTCCTTTGTGGTGTATTCATCCACACCGGCAAAGCGGCCGTATTGGATGCCCGCCGGGGCGCTGTGCAGCGGCACATAATGGAAAGACGATGCCACACCGTGGGCTTTCAAATAAGCAATGAACGCGGTGCGCTGTTCCAGGTCCCGCAGCTTGACATAGAACAAATGCCCGTTATGCACACAGCCTTCCGGCACGGTGGGCAGCTCCAATAGGCCTGCTTCAGCCAGCGGTGCCAGCTCCTGTGCGTAATAATCCCAGCTGTGGGTACGGTCTGTATTGATGGTATCGGCCTGTTCCAGCTGTGCCCACAGGTAAGCGGCATTCAGATCACTGGGCAGGTAGCTGGAGCCATAAGAAACCCAGGTGTATTTATCTACCTGGCCGCGCAGAAAACTGGCGCGGTTGGTACCCTTTTCCCGCAGGATTTCGGCCTTGGTCACGGTTTCGGGGTCATTGATGACCAGTGCGCCCCCCTCTCCCATTGAGAAGTTCTTCGTCTCATGGAAAGAGTAGCAGCCAAAATCACCGATGGTGCCCAGCGCCTTGCCTTTATAACTGGCCATCACGCCTTGGGCGGCATCTTCCACCACCTTCAGGTTATGGCGGCGGGCGATCTGCATGATGGTATCCATATCGCAGGCCACACCGGCATAGTGCATCACGCAGATGACTTTTGTTTTTTCGGTAATGGCGGGTTCAATTTTTGCTTCGTCAATGTTCATGGTGTCCGGGCGGATATCCACAAACACCAGCTTGGCCCCAGCTAAAACAAAGGCCGTTGCCGTGGAAGAAAATGTGTAGCTGGGCAGGATCACCTCGTCGCCGGGCTGGATGCCGCACAGCAGGGCAGCCATTTCCAGCGCGGTGGTACCGCTGGTGGTCAGCAGCACCTTGCCCGCATGGAACCGCTGCTCCATCCATTCATCACAGCGGCGGGTAAAAGGGCCATCGCCGCAGATTTTATTGTTTGCCATGGCCTGGCGCATATAGTCCAGCTCTGTACCAACCTGCGGGGGAATATTAAAAGGAATCATTGTTTTACTGTCAACTCGCAATCTATTATAACCATCCGGCCGTTATCACTGGGCGCGGACAACATCACTTTCCGGCGTTTCGGGTTCAAAATTCAGCCGCTTTTCTTCCACCACCAGGGGGCGGTCCATAATACGGGCGTTCATTGCCATGATGTACTCGCCCAAAAATCCCAGAAAGGTCAGCTGCACACCACCCACAAAGAACACAGCAATGATCATCGGGGCATAACCCGCAGCAAAGGTATTCCAGTGGATCAGCTTTGCCACCAGGAACACAAGCCCCAGGATAAAGCTGACCGCCGCGCAGAAAAAGCCGAAGAACTCCGCCATCCGCATCCCAATCTTGGTGTAGCTGGTAAAGCTGAGCATGGCGGCATCAAACAGGCTGTACCAGTTGTTGTGGGTCTTGCCTGCCCGGCGCTTGGGCTGGGTGTATTCAATCTCCTTGCGCTCGGGGCCAAGCTCCGCCACAATCCCGCGCAAAAACGGGGTGGGGTCGTGCAAATCACGCAGGGTCTGGATAAAGCTTTTATCGTACAGGCCAAACCCGGTAAACTGCTCGATCATTTCCACATTGCTCATCTTTTTGATGGTTTTGTAGTAACAGTCCCGCAAAAAGTACATGACAGGGTTTTCCTGGCTGGTGGTCTTTTTGCCGATTACAATTTTGTAGCCTTTTTCCCATTCAGCCACAAACTTTGGAATCATCTCCACCGGGTCCTGGAAGTCCGCGCAGATGGTAATGGTGCAGTCCCCTGTGGTATGGATCATACCGTAATAGGGGCTGTTGAACTGACCAAAGTTCTTGCTGTTAAAAATGGCTTTGACCTTGGGGTCCTGCGCGCAGATGTCCGTAATGATCCGGCGGGTACGATCCTGGCTTTTATTATCAATAAAAAGGATCTCATAGTCATAATCCGGGCAGTCCTTCCGAATCTCATCCCGCACCGCCTCATAGATGGGGCGGGCGTTCTCCTCCTCGTTATAGGTAGGGATCATAACAGAGATGACTTTTTTCTTCTCGCTCATGCAGGTTTCATTCCTTTAAGTTTAGTCTTTGGCCCACTGCCGCAATAGCCGGGCAGACCCTTATCACTATACACTATTTTGCAAAATAGGTAAAGAACAATTTATTTTCGCAGTTTTGCGTTTCAAAGTTCAGGCTTACAGGGCGGTCCGCCAGGGTGTAGGGCTCCTCGTTTTCCAGGCAGAAAGTCCCCTCTTTGGCAACGTGGCAGATGCCGCGGTAAATTTCCATAGCCGGGGTGCAGGCACCGATCAGCAGCGTTGCCGCCAGCAGAATGGTCACGGCATGCTGTGCAAGCGTGCCGTCCCGCCATTTGGTGCCCACCAAGGCGATAAAGTACCGGGCACAGAGGGTCATCAGGATAAAGATAGCCGGGATGGACACCCGCATGCAGAAATCGCACCCCTGTCCCACCTTAAAGAACGGAATGATGAAGAGCGACACGGCGCAGGTATAAAACAGCCAGCTGCGGCGGTTCTGCCGCCAGAGCAGCAGCAGATAGATGCCGGCATCCAGCAGGTAAAATACCAGCATGCCTTTTTGCAGGCTGGTCAGAACGTTTTGGCCAAAAGTCTGCTGCGCTGCCTGGTTCCCGGCGACAGTTTCGCCCAGAACGCTGTAGCCAAAGGCGTTATTGGCCAAAAAATAACTGGCCGTAATGCTGAGCACCACAACCAGCACCAGCACATTGGCCGGGGAGAACGCCGATTGCAGCACGCCTTTTTGACGCTGTGCCAGCAGAACAATGCCGCGCACCACCATAAAAATAACCAGCCCCACAAATGGGAAGGGGCCGCACATCAGGCAGGCCGTGCCCAGCAGCAGGTAGTTGCGGCAGTCTTTTTCCTGCAAAAAGCAGACGGTTGCCAGCCATGCCCCCACTGTCTGGTTGAACACCCAGAACAGGCAGGTCGTCAGGGAGCTGAACTGGAAATCATTCGTCCACCATTCCAGGTGCATAGCGTCATAGGCCAGCAGGTCCGGCAGTCGGCTGCTGTACAGCGCGCCCAGAATATCCATGCCGCTGAAGAAAATCAAAAACAGCAGGCCGATCCCCTGCTTTTTGCCGGTATCGGCACGCAGGTAGACCAACAAATTCAGCGCCGCCAGATAGGTGCCCAGCGCCGTCCACCCCCAAAGGGCCATACGGGCGAACATCCATGCGGCATCCAGCCCAAACAGGGCGTATACCGGTTTGGTCAGCGCCGCCGGGACCAGCCAGTGCCCGATATAATACACCAGCGCCGTATCCTTTTGCGGGTAATACACCGGCCAGCTGTTTGTGATCAGATCCCGGTAAATGGCGTTGCGGTAACCCCAGTCCGAGTTCTGGTAAAAAAAGCCCGTCTGACCGCCCAGGTAGCCCCACAACAGCATCAGGGCAAACAGCAGCACCAGCTTTGGCACCGAAAGCGTAATGCCCTGCTCTTCTTGCTCCACTTGCTTAACCTGCGGCGTTTTGCACACGGCATACCACCAGGCAAAGGCCAGCACGGCCAGGCCCGCAACGGCAAACGGCGCGCGGAGATACCCCGCAAAAAACACCGCCAGCGGCGCGGTGAGATAGGATAAGGCAAACGGCTTTAACTTTTGGTAGGTCAACTGCATAAATACTGTCTGGCTCCTGTTCGTCCATGCGGGTCCTGCCCGCACGGACGGGGTTATTCCTTATTGGCTTAATTGGTTTGCTTTTGCGTTTTTGCCCACGCAATGGTGGCGCGGATGCCATCGGCAAAGGCGGTGCGCGGCGCAAAGCCGGTATCCGCCGCAAGCTGGGTGATATCCGCCTGCAAAAACATGACCTGCTGCGGCCCGTAAGGGATTTTGCCCAGGCCAAGCGGCAGGGCCAGGTCGATGGCATCACGCAGGGTCTCAATATATTCCCGCAGGGGGCGGGCGGTGCCGCTGCCCACCGGGTACACGGCACCGCTGCGGCCATGGCAGGCCATGCGGTACAGTGCATCCGCAGCATCGGCGGAGTAAAGATAATCCCACTTCTGCTCCCCTGCCGTCAGGTCCGGGCACTGCCCGGCCAACAGTTTTTGGATGGTGGCGGAGATCATCGTGTTGGGGCCGTCATGCGGGCCGTAAACCGAAAGGATACGCGCCCACACATGGTCCATGCCCAGGGCGGCGGCCTCGGTACGGCTCATCTGGCCTGCACACAGCTTGGCCATGCCGTACCCGTTTTCGGGGTTTGTGGGGGTATCGGCCCGCAGAACACCGTCCACACGGCCATACTCTGCCTGGCTGCCGGTACCAACAAACACACGGCAGCCCATTGCCGCCGCGGTGCGCACGGCATCAATGGTATAGCGGATATTCTCAATCTGAGCCGGCATATCATTGCGGCCCGCGCCAATGGTGTGCGCCCACGCCAGGTGGAAAAAGGCATCCGCCTGCACGGGCAGCCCGGCTGCGGCCATGCACTGCGGCAAATCCGCCAGGTTGGCGGCATCGCAGGCAACTACATACAGGTTTGCATCCTTGGGCAGCGCTACGGCCCGCGGGCTGCCGGGGCGGCAGACCGCCACCACGGTACACCCGGCCTGCAGCAGCCGGCTGCACAATGCTGTGCCCACGGCCCCGGTGGGGCCGGTTACGATTACGGTTTGTATCTGCCTTTCGATTTTTTCCATTTTCAACACCTTATTTGTTTTTCGCAATGATCTCTGTGCAAAAAGCATGCCAGCTTTTTTTCATTTGCCTGTCTATAATTTTCCCTACATAATAGACAATTCCTGCCGCTATTGCACAGCAGGCAAAAGAAAGAACCAGCCTTTGCAGTTCGGTCACTTCTACGCTGTACATTGCCAGTATATTCGGCAAAAATTGTACGCAATACAAATGACTCAAGAAAACTGGCATGGTTGCTTTCCCCAGAAATCTGACAAAGCCGTTGTCAAATTTTCCGTAGAAAAGCGATTTTCCGCTTGCCGTAATGGTAAATGCCGCACCCAACGCCAAAACCACAATGCCATCCAGCATAGCACGTGTCTCATTCATTGACCATATATGGTAAAGTACCCACGCATACCCAGCCAATTCCACGGCTGTCATCATCGCGGCCATCTTTTTCCCTACAAATTTTTTTCAGAGTTGATGCAGCCCTGTTTGCTACTACCCCTCCCAGAATTCCTGCAAAGGCACGCAGCATTCCGGTATTAACCCAGCCAAACAGAAGTGTACATGGGGCATCCAGTGAACCACAGTTCTGCAGGATCACGCCCAGTATCAGCAGGATTGCTGCCGGGGTCGCCTGCACAGTCAAGCCATAATGCCTGCGCAGCAGCGGATACAGCACCCAGACCGCAAAAGTCATTGCGGAAAGATACCATAGCACCCCTGTTGTGGAGGCTACAGAAAACCCAAAGTTCTGTAAATACAGGAAATCTGCCGGAATCAGCTGTAAATTCAACAGAATTGTAGCGCTGTCCCACTGTTGTGCATAGGCACGCACTATAAACCCCAAAACGGTTGCCACAAGAAAGTATGGAAATATCAAACGATAACGCTTGAGCACATCCCATGTCGCTTCTTTCATGGCATTTTCTAGCGAAGGGCAGGTTGTTTCTCTTGCGTTTAACCGGCATATCTTTTCGGCAAGAAAATACCCTGTTACGATAAAAAAGAATTCAACGCCGATATATCCCCTGCGCACGTACCACGCATGGAACAATACCACCCCCACGCAAAATACAAACCGCAGCAATTCAATATTGCCATTCCGCGCTTTTTTCATTTTTTATTTTCTTACCCTTCCGGCACCAAGGGGATAAACATCTGCCGTTCCAGCTCTTCCCGCGGCAGGAATGGTGCCAGGTCCTCCAGCGGCGGGCTGACCAGTGTGCCGTCCGGCAGGCGCTTGGTGGCGCTCTTCGGCTCCCAGACCTGCTGGGTATCGGTAAAGATCTCGCAGAAAGTCGGGCCTTCTGCGGCAAGGGCGGCATCCACCACCTGTTTCATCTCGGCGTTGGAATGTGCGCAGGAATACGGGTAGCCGAACGCTTCGGCAATTTTGCGGAACTCCGGGAAGGACAGATCCCCGCTCTCCGGCCCAATGCCGATCTTGCAATGGTCTTTGAACAGGTTGTTCTGGGTCAGGCGGATGGAGTGGTAGCCGTTATTGTTGATGAGGAAAATCTTGATCGGCAGCTTATTTGTCAGGATGGTCTGCAATTCCTGCAGGTTCATCATGATAGAGCCATCGCCTTCCAGGCAGATGGTGGTACGGCGGCCGCCTGCAATGCAAGTGCCAATGGCGGCGGGCAGGCCGTAACCCATGCTGGCAATGGCGCTGTTGTTGGCCATGCGGCTGCCTTTTTGAATGACATACGCCTGATTGCCCACCACGCAGCAGGCGCCGTTGGAAACTGCGGTCAGGCTGTTTTCCGGCAGGCGGGAACTGAGGTAGCGCACAAAGGCGTACACATTGGCGGTGGTGCCGTTTTCTTCCCACTGGCGCGGCAGCACGGCGGGGTAATCTTTTTTCCATCGCTGGCAGGTTGCCAGCCAGTCCGCTGCCTGGCTGACAGGGGTCAGCGGCGCTGCGGCGGCATCCAGCTTTTGCAGAAAGTCCTTGGCATCCGCCCACACAGGGTGCTCCACATGCAGGGTGTGCTTTTTCATCTCGGCGCGGTCAATATCCACCATGATGACTTCCGCCGCGCGGGCCCAGGTTTTCCAGTTATAGCCCACCTGGCGGATGGAAATGCGGGTGCCCACAGCCAGAATCAGGTCTGCGTTCTGGATGGCCCAGTTGCCAGGGCGGTCGCCCATATTGCCGGCACGGCCGCAGTAAAGCGGGTTTTCGTCCTCGATCAGGTCCACGGCGTTCCAGTAGGTCACAATGGGGATGTTCAGCTTTTCCGCCACGGCGCGGAACGCTGCGTACCCGCCGGAAAGCCGGATACCGTACCCGGCGTGGAACACCGGGCGCTTGGCGTGGCGGATCTTTTCCAGCACCATCTGCACGGTGGCATCGTCCACCGGGGGCGGCAGCCGGGCATCGTCCTGCGCCGGGTCATAGCCGGGCAGGCTGTCGGTTTCAATGTAGCCGCCCTGATAGTTGACCGGGATATCGATCCACACCGGGCCGGGGCGGCCGGTGGTTGCCAGGTGCCAGGCTTTTTCCAGCACATAGCGGATCTGGTTCGGGTCTTCCAGCATGGTGGCGTATTTGGTCATGGGGGCAACGGATTTGGTGATATCGTACTCCTGGTCGCCCACCGCGCGCAGGGGCAGGCCATCGGTAAACTGCGCGGCATAGCGGGCCGTGGTATCGTACCGAACCTGGCCGGAGATCACGAACATAGGGATAGAATCCAGCCAGCCGCCCACCACACCGGTCAGGGCGTTGGTGCCGCCGGGGCCGGTGGTAACGCACAGGGCGGCAATTTTGTTATCAATGCGGGCGTATGCTTCCGCCGCAATGGCACTTGCCTGCTCGTGATGGTTATAGGTAACATGCAGCGCCGGGTGGTGGCCCAGTGCATCATTCAGATGCATGGCGCCGCCGCCCACCACGCTGAACACATCCGTAACGCCGTGCGCCGCAAGAAAATCGGCCACATAATCGGCCAGACGCTGTTTCATTGAGGGGCCTCCTTTTATTTAATCCGTTCAAGCTGCGGCTGAACCATTACAAAATACAAAGTTCTGGAATCCTGCGGGGCATCGACCCGCTTGCCGCTGTAGCTAATATCGATTGTACTTTCACCAAAAGGAATATCCGCAGTATAGCGGATTTTCATGTTTTCCTGGCTGACCACAAAGGTCTGGCTACTGTCACCGAAGGTAATGGTAATGCTGGGGCGGTCAGAAATATCAAAGAAATAATCCCCCACTGTAAAGGTAAAGGTGTACCTTTCCGTATTCAGCTGCGGGTTTACCAGTTTGATCTCCGCACTTTTCTTGCACCAGTAAAACGGCAGCTCTTTGTTGGAGTTTTCAGGAGTATAATATTCTGTGTTATAAATGCCATCCCCCAGCTGCATGGTAATAGACGGCGCATTATACAGCACCCACACGCCATAGAAAACGGCAAGGGAAACTGCCAATGCCCCCAGTGAAGCGCCGAAAGTAACCAGCGTGCTGCGTGCAGCTTTTTTATCTAGTTTTGATTGTTCAGGCTTTTTGGTTTTCAGCGCTGCCAACACACAATTTACTGCCTGTACAACGCCCCAGATGATAGCTGTCAGTATTGCCAACTGTACAATGGTGTTGCGAATATAAGAGTTACGCTCTTCAAAGATTGGAAGCGGCAGATTAAATACCATCAAAACCGCAAAAGGCAATATATTTTGACGTGTCATCACCTTTTCCTGTGCAAGAAAATACGCCAGCGGAATCAGCGCCATGCAGTAAATATAGTTGCCCTGGCTTTGGTACATCATAGCCACGGTAATCAGCAGCAACGCCTGCCATTCCTGGCGGCAGAGCAGAGCACACACAACCAGTACCGCCGCCACAGCAAAGGCTGCTGCAAAAAAAGATACCGTTGCATTGCTGGTTCCGGCAATCAGGTCCACCAGATGCGCCCCATGTGCGAACATGCTGTTGATGCCATTGCCTGCCCAAGGTGTTTTACTTTTACTTCCAAAAGAGAACAAAATCTTCAGCCAAAGCTGCAAGCCGTACACGCCCTCCTGGAAGGCAAACACCGGGAGCACCAACGCTGCAATGCCATAAAACACCGTGCGGATTGCTGCTTTGAAATCCCGGTTTCTTAAAAGCATAACACCTAAGAATGCGGGATAAATTTTAAGTCCGGCTGCTACTGCCAGTGCAACCAATGCCAGTTCCCGCACCCATGCGCGCTTTGAACGGTGATACATGACGAAAAAAAGCGAAAGCCCCGCCGCCAGCAAAATAATATTGCCGCGGTCTACCGCATTAAGCACACCAAAGCTGAACAAGGCAAAAAACGTACTGGCCCTGGCCCACTGGGCATTTTGCATCACGTCACGGAGCAAAACCGCCAGCAAAAGAACCGCCAGCACCACAAAAAAGACGTATAGCAAAAAGCACGACTGTGTTGTACGTAAATCAGTTTCTGTGCCGCGCATGGCAACTGACGCCTCAAAGTCATAGGTCCAGTTATCAGATACCGAAGCAGGCACCAGTAAAAACAGGGCATAAAAGAACAAATTTGCCAAGGGCGGATACAGTGTGTCAAACACCGCATACGGCTGGCGTCCACGAACATATTCAATGCTATGGAAAAAATCCATGCCGGCATCCAGTGTATCATGGTATAAAAAGTACGAAAGAAAATCACCATGGGTAACATACAGCGTTACCATAACCACAATGGCACACACTGCGCTGAGTACACAGTACAGCTTGGCCGTTTTTTTCCAGAACGGATTGTTCCCTCTTCCTTTTTTACCAAAAAGGCCTTTTCCCCGTTTCGTGTTATTCTCTTTCAGCACGCGCTGGCTGTTGCATTCATTCTGGCCATAATTCAGTTCCAGCTGCACCGATTTGTTATCTTCCAGCAACAGCTGATCTAATCCAATGCTGATACCAGATTTATTCTCGCTATTTGTTGTCATGTTGTCCATACACAGCCTTGCCCTATTTCTGTTCCCGGTTATGTATCAGATATTCCCTGGTTTCCCATATTTTTTACCGATATATTTTGCAGTCTTATTTTCAACAATAAAGCACCGCCAACCAACCTCGTTGAGTCGGATGATGGTTAGGGATCCCGATACCGCACTTTTCCGTGCCGGATAAGCTCCACATCGTTGACGGGAAACATTTTGTCGTTTATCTTTCCTTAAATGTCCACAACTTGTTGATGATAAAATTCAGCGGAATCGTGACCAGCAAATTTACAATCGGCGCAATCGTTTTGCTGACGCTGAAGAACGTAACCTCTATCCAAAGCAAAACATTAGAAAGGATCGACGTGCCGCCGTAGCTGACATATGTTTTTCCAAGGCGTTTCAGTTTACTGCGCCAATCGTTTGCATTCCCGGTAAACACAAACTTATCGTTCCAAAAAAAGGCATTGGCAATGCTCAGAATTGTTCCCAGAACGCTGCCTACCATATACAGGTCTGGGCTGATCCACAAAAAGATATAATACACCGCCATCGATACCGCCGTGTTGCTTACGCCAACAAGGCCAAACTTGATAAACTGTGCAAGCAGCGCAACAAATTCCTCTTTGCTTTTTGCTCCCAACAGTGCCAACAATTTCTGCATGGATCCCGTTCCTTTATTATTCTTTATAAGCAATCAAAAAGCAAAGCCCGTATTGATAATTTACCGCAGTGCAGCAGCCATTTTTTCTTATCAGCACGGCTTTGCTTTTTCTTATTGATTCATCTTATCAGCGCTTTTTACTGGTTCACCGCTTCAATAATGATCTTTGCCATATAGTCGATCATCTCATCGGTCATGCCGGGGTACACGCCGACCCAGAAGGTGTTGTTCATGATAAAGTCAGTGTTGGTCAGCTCCCCTGCCACGCGGTAGGCGTCGGTGCCGCGGATCTGGTCAAAGCAAGGGTGCTTGATCAGGTTGCCGCTGAACAACAGGCGGGTCTGGACATTGTGGTCCTCAATATAGCGGGTCACGGCGTTGCGGTCCAGGCCGGATTCCGGCTTGACCGAAATCAGGAAGCCAAACCAGGACGGGCGGCTGTTGGCGGCCGGTTCCGGCAGGATCAGCTTATCGGCGGCCGGTTCCAGGGCTGCGCGCAGGCGGTCCCAGTTATGGCGGCGGCGCTCGATAAAGCTGGGGAACTTTTTCAGCTGTTCGCAGCCGATGGCGGCCTGCATATCGGTCACTTTCAGGTTATAGCCAAAGTGGCTGTAAACGTACTTGTGGTCATAGCCTGCGGGCAGTTCGCCATACTGACCGTCAAAGCGGTGGCCGCAGAAGTTATCATGGCCGGACGGGCAGATGCAGTCGCGGCCCCAGTCGCGGTAGCTCTTGATCAGGCGGTTCAGCAGCGGGCTGTTTGTATACACGCAGCCGCCCTCGCCCATCGTCATGTGGTGCGGCGGGTAGAAGCTGGAGGTGCCGATATCGCCCCAGGTTCCGGTAAAGCGGGTTTCGCCGTTGATGGTGTACTGGGTGCCCAGGGCATCGCAGTTATCCTCCACCAGCCAGAGGTTATGGGCATCGCAGAAGGCTTTGACGGCGGACAGGTCAAACGGGTTGCCCAGGGTATGGGCGATCATGACTGCCTTGGTCTTGGGGGAAAGAGCGGCTTCCAGCTTGGTCACATCAATGTTGTACTGCGGCACGGTCACATCCACAAACACCGGCACAGCGCCATACTGCAGCGCCGGGGTGACAGTGGTGGGGAACCCGCATGCCACAGTGATGATCTCATCGCCCTTTTTGATCTGGCGGTCGCCCAGTTCCGGGGCGGTGAGCGCCATAAAGGCAATCAGGTTGGCGGAAGAGCCGGAGTTGACCAGGTTGGCGAACTTTACGCCGATCCACTTGGCAAACTCTTTTTCAAATTCATCCGCAAAGCGGCCGGTGGTCAGCCAGAAATCCAGCGTTGCATCGGTCAGGGCGCACATTTCTTTTTCATCAAACACGCGGGATGCATAAGTAACGCGGTCGCCGGGCTTGAAATCCGCCTTTTTCTCCTTAAAGTCATGGTAATATTCTGCCACCAGCGCCTTGATCTGCTCGCGGGCTTCGGCCTCATTGCTCCAATTTGCCATCGTCTGCTCCCTTACTCACTCAAAAATTCCTTGATCTCTTTGTCCATCTCCGCCGGGATATCCCCGCCGGAAAGCCATACCTTGCTGAACGCAACGGTCTTTTGCATACATTCCGCCATATGCCAGCGCGGTTTCCAGCCGAAGGTGGATTTCAATTTGCTGCAATCCAGCTTCAAAAAGTTTGCTTCATGCGGGGCGTTTGCCTCAGCGCGGTTTTCCCATGCAGCACCATCGCCCCACGCCTGGCAGAACAGGTCTACCAGGGTGCCGGTCGTCACACAGTCGCAGTCATCCGGGCCGACGTTATAATAGCCGGCGTACCGGTTATCCTCATACTGGCGCTGGGCGATCAGCAGGTACGCCGCCAGCGGTTCCAGCACATGCTGGTATGGGCGGGTGGAATACGGGTTGCGCACACCGATGCTCTCCTCTTTTGCCATCGCGCGCACGCAGTCCGGGATGATGCGGTCATTGGCAAAATCGCCGCCGCCAATCACATTACCTGCGCGGGCAGTGGAGATGGCTACACTGCCATCCGCAAAAAAGCTGTTTTTATAGCTGTGGGTCACCAGCTCCGAGCAGCTTTTGCTGTTGGAGTAGGGGTCGAAGCCGTCCAACGGTTCGTTTTCGCGGTAGCCCCAGCACCATTCATTATTCTGGTACACCTTATCCGTTGTTACGTTCAGCACAGAGCGCGGCGGAGTTTGGGCGGTGCGCACGCATTCCAACAGGTTCACGGTGCCCATCACATTGGTTTCATAGGTATAGCGTGGGTCCTTGTAGCTGTCCCGCACAATGGGCTGGGCCGCCAGGTGCAGCACAATTTCCGGTCGAGCGGCATCAAAGGCCGCTTTCAGGCTGGCAAAATCGCGGATGTCGCCGATCACGCTGGTCATTTTGCCTTCCAGCCCTGCC
>ENA-ORNQ01002357-ORNQ01002357.1-human-gut-metagenome-genome-assembly--contig:-NODE-2357-length-12869-cov-59.120259_pt1 | contig 12869 bp, 10 predicted proteins | sample MGYA00242116_ERZ509024 | MGnify/ENA primary metagenome ERZ509024 (study PRJEB26280, sample SAMEA2338697) | human gut metagenome | biome: human gut; feature: human-associated habitat; material: faeces...
ATTGATCTTCTGCATTATGTACCTCCATTTCGATTCACGGGTTGACGGGTGAACCGAAATGAAGGCGGTGAGCGACACCTTTCGGGGAAATTCCCGAAAAAACGACAAGCAAAAGCGCCAGCATCCGAAGAACGGCGGCTGGCGCTGCTAAAAAAAGACTTATGACACTTATGGACCAGCCACGATAGTGCCTGTTCATAAGCAGATGGAGGCCGATTGACGGTCAGGCTTTTTTTGACAGGTAAATTCCTGCCGAATTATGTCGAAGCGGTCTTTGCTTCACGGCGGCTCCCTCCTAAAGCCGCCGTGTCAGCGTGTAGGCGTCACTCCTTTGTCGAGGGCATAAGGAACGGCGGCCTTGATGTTACTCAAAACCGCCGCAGTACCCTGAAAATCCATTATGGGCGCACGAAGCTACCTGCCCTGCAACGGTTTTTTCTTTCCCCGTTTAGCCGGGCAGGATAGCTTGGCTTATTCGGTTTATTCTTGTTCTTGTGCGGCTGCCTCTTTCAGCCGTGAAAAACTCTCATCGCTGATGATGTGTTCAATCCGGCAAGCGTCGGCCTCCGCAATGCGGGGGTCAACGCCTGCGGCGATAAGCTGCTCGGTAAAAAAGCAATGGCGCTCATAGATTTTTTCGGCTACCTCGCGGCCCACATCGGTCAGATGGAGAAAGTGATCTTCGTCCATTGTGAGAAAGCCGCCGTCCCGCAAGGTAGCCACTGCATGGCACACGCTGGGCTTTGACACCTCCATGTGCCGGGCAACATCCACGGAGCGTACCATACCGAGTTTCTTTTGGAGAACAAATATTGCCTCCAGGTAATCTTCACCGGATGCGGTGGTATGTCGCTTTTTCTCCATGTGTTCCTCCCATGCCATTCGTACCAGTAAAGAAAATATAATAGCTCCTTTTTATCGCTGGGGTTTGTCGCCAGACAGTTTCCAGTTAACTGCCTTTTCTCTAACATTCACAAAATCGGCATAAATACCGGGCTGCTCCATCAACTCCTGATGTGTACCTCGTTGGGCAATTCCGCCATTTGCAATAACAACAATCTGCTGGGCGTTGCGAACCGTTTTCAGTCGATGAGCAATGATAATAACAGTCTTATCCTCTGTTAGTTTCTCAATGGCCTGCTGGAGTTCCGCCTCATTTTCCGGGTCCACACTGCTTGTTGCTTCGTCCAGAATGATGATAGGGGTATCCTTCAAAATAGCCCGCGCAATCGAAATCCGTTGCTTTTCGCCACCGGATAGAGTAGCGCCGCTCTCACCAATGACGGTATCATAGCCGTTTGGAAGTGCCATGATAAAATCATGGGAGCACGCACTCTTTGCCGCTCGGACGACTTCTTCATGGGTTGCATCCGGTTTACCAAACTTGATGTTGTTCTCGATACTGTCCGCAAAGAGAAAAACATTCTGAAAGACCATGCTGATATTGGAAAGCAAGCTGTCCAGCTTATACTCCCGTATGTCGGTGCCTCCCAGTTTGATGCACCCTTCATCTACATCCCAAAAACGAGCAATCAAGCTACACAATGTCGTTTTACCAGAGCCAGACGGACCGACTATCGCCGTAGTGGTTTTTGCCGGGATTGTCAGGTTGACATGGTTCAAAATTCGGTGATCGCCATAAGAAAAGCCAACATCCTGCAATTCAATCGTGGTATCTTTCGGAGTAATATCTTTGCCGGACAAGTCCATTACTGGTGTATCGTCAATAGCGTCCACCTTGTCGATGGAACTTTCGATTAACCGAAGGGCAAAGGACTTTCCTCCCGCCGCCTCCAGTTCGCTGAAAATCAGGAAGGACGCAACACACATCAGCAGGCAGTACACCAGTGTCATGCTGCCTTGCAGATAGAACAGGATAGAGCAAAACATGATTGCCACACTCGCCAATCGCAAAACAAACAGTTGCACCATTCCGTAAGGTCCGAAAACGGTTTCCAGTTTGGTATTGCGTGCCCGGCTTTCCTCAATGGCCTGTTTCATTTTCTGGTTTGATCCGCCACCGAGATTGAAAGACTTTACAATGCCCATACCCTGGATATATTCCAGTGTGGCGCCTACCAAGTCCTCCTGTGCCGCCTGCCGTTTAGGAGATACTTCCTGGGATTTCTTTTGAAGTATAGAGTTACAGAGCAAAAACAGCACAATCCCCAAGCAAGCCAACAGACCAATCCTCCAGTCGAAGAAAAACATCACAATGGTAATGACCGTTACATGGATAAAACCGTGGATCACTGTAATCAGAACCGATGGCGCATTATTCTCCACATCGCTGATTGTTGTGGTGACGGTGGAAGTCAGATTCCCCAAACTATGGCTGTTAAAATAGCCCATCGGCATATACTTCATCCTGTCGCCTACATGGATGCGCTTATCCGCGCACATAAAATAGCCAACTCTTGTTTGAGAAAAGTCTGAAATATAACTGCAAACGATTTTTCCAATCACGCCTGCCAAAAGAAGCAGAAAAGCGAACAGAATATCCTGCCCTCTAATTCCCTCCACCAGCCCGTTGAGGATCAGAAAAAGAGCGCCGATCTGAAACATATCGAAGATTGAGTGCAGCAGGCTGAACACCACTGACTTTTTCAGAACCCCTTTCCAGCGGCCAGAAAAAGCATAGATTTTCTTTAAGGCAGTAATCATGCCGTTGCACCTCCTTCATCACGGCTCCCAATATGGGCCTGCCACATTTCTTTGTAAAGCGGGCATTTTTGCAGAAGTTCCCTATGTGTTCCGGTTGCCTCGATCCGCCCTTGATTCACCACCACAAGCTGATCTGCGCCTGTCACTGTATAGAGCCGATGAGCGACCATAATCAGAGTCTTGCCCTGTACCAATTTAGAAATAGCCTCTTGAACCAGACTTTCATTCTCGGGATCAAGGTAAGCTGTTGCCTCGTCGAAAATAATAATAGGGGCGTCTTTCAGCATGGCTCTGGCGATGGCAATTCGCTGTCGCTCACCCCCCGACAAGTGGCCGCCTGCACCTCCCACAATCGTGTCATACCCATGCTCCAGACCCATGATGAAGTCATGGCAACCGCACTTTCGGGCAACATCTTCTACTTCCTGATCGGTGGCCGACAATCGCCCCATACGGATGTTTTCACGGATACTTTCATCAAAGAGGTAATTATCCTGCGATACATAAGACACATAAGAGGAAAGCTGCGACAGGGGAATCTTCTTCAAATCCACCCCGCCAAGAGTAATCACGCCGGATGTTGCCTCCCAAAAGCCAGTAATCAATTTCGTAATCGTTGACTTACCAGAACCGGAAGGCCCTACTAAAGCTGTCATCGTTCCAGGTTGTATTGTCAGATTGATATGGTCCAATATCGGCTTCGGGGCCTTCAGGTCATAAGAAAAGGAAACATCCTGGAAGTAAATAGCAAGGTCGTGAATATCAGCATCGTGGTCCGGCCGCACCATTTCCGGGGCATCCAGCAGATCTCCAACCTCTCCAACAATCGTGCCAAGCTGTGAAATATTGTCAGTAAATTTAATCGCTCCCAAAATCGGGCCGACAATACCCAGGGACAAAATCATAATAGTCAGAAAAACCGGAGCGGACAGGGTTCCATGTTGATACAAAATTGCACCAATGGGAAGAACCGCCAACCAAACACTGGGCCAGATCGTATTGCTCATAGACATAAACAACTGCGTGTCCTTCATCCAGTCAACCGCATAACGGGCATCGTCATTGACCGCGTCGGAATACTTCTGATAAGAGTTGGCCGACTGATTGAATGCCTTGATAACCTCAATACCGCCTACATACTCAATAATCGTGGCGTTCATTTTTTGAACCCGTTTCATCAAGCCGGAAAATCGTTCGCTATACCCCCGTGACATTCCCATATAGCACAGAAAACCAATGGGCAGGGTCACAAGAGAAGCCAGTGCCATGCGCCAGTCTAAAATAAACAGATAGACAATAATACACAGCGGGACGAACAGATTCGATGTCATCTCCGGCACCAGATGTGCGAGGATCGGCTCCATGCTCTCTACCCGATCAACGATGACATCTTTGAATCGGCCAGAGGACTGATCCATGATGTAACCCATTGGCACCCGTGAGAGTTTGTCGGCAATTTTAATACGGACTTCTTTCAAAGTCTGGAATGTCGCGGTATGAGATACGGTTGTCGAAAGGGTAGAAAAGAGCAGTTTTAGTGTGAAGCCGAGCAATATTACACCGCACCACAGCGCATAAGTGTTTAGGGCAGTCACGCCATCAATCAGACAAAGCATGATATAAGCGATGGCGAAGTATGGGACCATCCCGCAGGCCACGCCCAAGATAGCCAGGATGATGGAGAGCGCGTAGGCTCTCCGATGTGCGCCAGCCAGTTCCCATAACCGCTTGACTGGCGATGGTGTCTGTTTCATCATCTCTTACCCTCCATTAAAGCAATACGGGGCAGTCGGCTCCTCCCGACCACCCCGCATCGCAAAACTTATGTTATTCTGCCGGAGTGATCTGTGTCACATCCAGGAAAGCATAATCAGAAGCAAAGTTATAATCTGCAATCTTGTCCGTATTGTAGACAATCATATCCATCTGGTGAGTGAGAGGAACATCCAGCACCTGGTCAAGATCTGTATTGATGAGCAGTTCAAACAACTCCCGCAGCCGGGTATCATCGTTGCAGGTCTTAAACTCGCTCAATGCGGAAATAAACTCATCGGAATTATCCAACAGAGGGATGGAAACATCTTCCGGCATCTGAGCCATCATTGCAGAGAACCAGCATTGCGGCATAGCATAGTTGAAGAAACCTGCGGTCATAGCGGTAATATCCCATCCCGTGGGTTCCATATAGCTTGCGTACCATTCCATCTTTTCCATGCTCTTGATCTCAACTTCAATTCCAACTTCTGCAAGCTGGCTCTGGATCAAAGTGGCGATGGAGCCGATGGTGCTGTCATCCGTGGGGCAGGTAAAGACTATATGAAGCGGTGTTCCATCCTTTTCCCGGATTCCGGTGGATTCGTTCATAGCCCATCCTGCCTCGTCAAGAAGCTGATTGGCACGATCCACATTGTAGGTATAATCTATCGTGCCGCAAATATCCGAGTAGGGAGTTCCATCAGGTACAATGGTGTCAGCCACAGGCTCATAGCCATAGGTCAGGCCCTCGGAAATTGCACCTTTGTCAATGGCATACGCCAGGGCCTGCCGCACGCTCAAATCAGCCAGATTCCCATTGAAGTTCAAAATGATATTGCGGATCGTCGAGCCGGAAGGCGCAAACTTGCCCTCAATCCCCTCAATGGCGGTGGCCTGGTTATAGTCCTCATAGCTCAACTCAGCGGAGCCGTAAATCAGGTCAATCTCACCGGTCTGTAATGCCTGCACACGGGAGGCATTGTCAGGAATGTACTTCGCTACGATTTTGTCATAATAGGGCTGCTCACCCCAATAGTTTTCGTTGCGGACAAAGGTGGTGTACTGGCCCGCCACATATTCATCATAGACATAAGGACCGGTTCCGGCATAACCGTTGACCGTCTGGAAGTCTCCCTGGGTAATCAGTTTCGGAGAAATCATAGTGCAGACATCCGGCCAGCAAAAATCGTTGATGTATGCAAAGTATGGCGTGTCATAGGTCAGACGGATGGTGTATTCATCCACCGCCTCAATATTGGTATAGTTGACAACACCGGGCAGCGATGCGAAAGACGGGTTGATATGCCAGGACTCAATATTGGCAATCGCTGCCTCTGCATTAAAAGGTTCTCCATCATGGAAGGTCACACCCTGACGTAGATAAAAGGTAAGCTGTGTGCCATCTTCACTCAGTTCCCAATCTTCCGCCAGCACCGGTTGGATCTCCCCATCCACATATTTCACAAGACCCTCATAAAGCAGTTTCTGAGTGGGGCGGTTATCCGCAATCATATAGAGGGGAGAAAGGGTTGTTGTTTCGCCAATCGTGGCGATGTTCAAGACCTTTTCGCTCGTTTCCGTTCCGCTTGTTTCATCTGCGGTGTCGCTGTTGCTGGGGGTTCCGCCGCAGCCGGCAAGCAGACCCATACACATAACAGCGGCAAGAGCGAGGCCCAAAACACGTTTGGTTCGTTTCATCTCGTTTCGTTCCTTTCTGTGATTTTATATTTATCGAACGGCCTTTTTAGTAAATTTGCCGTGTTCGATCTCACAAATGACCTCGCAGAGCCGCGAGGCAACTTGAATGTCATGGGTAATGACCAAGTAGGCGCAGTCATGCTCCTGCTCATATTTTTCCAAAAGTTGAAGGACCGCTTCTGTTGAAATCAAATCAAGGCCTGCGGTTACTTCGTCCAGAATTAGAAATTCCGGTGATATAGACAGGGAGCGCAGCAATGCAAGCCGCCGCTGTTCCCCGCCGGACAGTTTTCGGACCGGAGTATCAAGGAGGCTTTTGGATAAACCGGTTTGTTCCATCAATTCAGCAATACGGTTTTTTCGCTGCGACGGAGAAAGATCAGTCAGATTTACAAGGGCTTCCTCTACATTTTTGGATGTACTCCATGATGGATTTAGTGTTCCGCCAGCATCCTGAAATACCGCTTGGATCTTGCCTCGATATTTTCTCCATTCACGCAGACCCCATTTTGTGGTATCAACGCCATTGATAAGGACACGTCCCTCAGAGGGGCGTTCCAGTCCAATCATCAATCGAGCCAGGGTGCTTTTTCCGCTGCCGCTTTCGCCCATAATGGCGATGCTATGGCCCTGCTCCCATATCAGTGAGGCGTGATCCAATGCACAAAATGTTTCCCCCTGCGCATCATAGTAGGTTCTGGTGAGGTTATCTAATTCAATGCGGTCCATTTCCAGTTCACCTCCTCCCGGTGACAGGCAGCTTCGGCAAATCGTTTGGTCCACGGCTGCTGCGGGTGAATGAATAGCTGCTCAGTCGCCTGTGTTTCAATAATTTTTCCATGTTCCATCACATGAGTGATAGGGCATAGGGCTTTCATTGCCTCAGTATCATGGGAGATGAACAAAATCGCTGCTGTTTCTTGATATTCCCTCAGTAACTCCAGTAATAAATCCCGATTTGCTTCGTCAAGGGCGCTGGTCGGTTCGTCTGCCAAAACATATTTAGGCTTCGTCCCCAAAATCAGCGCCATAGCAATCCGCTGAAGCATACCACCGGATAACTCTCCAGGATATGCACTCAGCACTCGCTTCGTATCGGTCAGGTTGACTTTCCGCAGCACATTTTCCGCAAGCGCGTGGGCCTGTTTTTTATCCAAACCAGTGTGCATACGGAGCGTTTCAATGATCTGCCGCTCCATCTTTGCGTGTGGGAAAAACGCTGTCATTGGGTTTTGCGGAATAAATCCAATCGTTTCCCCGCAAAGCATTCGGCGCTCCTTCGCACTATGCGTCAGCAAATTGTCTCCATCCAGGAGAATTTGACCCTGTGGGATTTCCAGATCGCCGCCGTTCATCCCCATAATGGATTTAATCAAAGTTGTTTTTCCGGAGCCGCTGGCTCCAGTCAGTCCAATACAAGTCCCTTCGTCAATAGACAATGAAACATCGGTTAAAATCGGTGCGTTATTTTTTACTTTCACGGTCAGATTTTTGATCTCAAGCATCAGGCACCCTCCTTTTCCAAAAGCCGCCCCAAGTAGTTGAAACAGAGGGAGCTGATAAAGATAAAGAGGATCGGATAAAGGAGCAACTGCGGATGAGTTCCGGCCAATGCCCTTGCATCGGAAAGCATAACACCCCAATCAATTACATCATCGCCCAGAGAAAGGCCGATGAATGAGAAACCGGAAATCGCAATAATCATTTCTGCGCAGGAGAGGCAGATAAATTGCACGATGTCACGGATAATATTGGGAAGGATATGTACCAGCATGATCCGCACCTTGCTTGCACCGCAGGCAATCGCGCACATGATGTATGCTTTGTCATACTCAACTTCAATCAAAGTTTTGACCAGCTTAATCATCCGAAGGATTAAAGATGCCGTCAGTGCCACCAGCATGGTGGGGATACTGTTCCCCCAAATACCGATGAAGATAATCAGATAAGCCACCGGCGGTATCGCTGTAACTGCGTTCAAAATACTTTCTGCAAGAATATTTCTACGGCGGCCTGTCTTTGCCAGTAAGATGCCAAAGAGGATACCAAGTAAAATGACAATGGCCGATCCGACCAGCACAATACCTAAAGTTGTTTTCCCTCCTTCAAGGATACGCGAAAACTCGCAGCGGCCGAAATCGTCTGTTCCAAACGGATATTCTGCGCTGCTGGGTAGATATTTGTCCCGAATATTTGTGGCCGTCGGATCGTGAGGAGCAAAAAACGATCCGAACAGGAAAAACAGCAATATTACAATCGGAATTGCATACGAGAGAATATGTTTTGTCCGGCTCATAGTCTGGCCCCCTCTCTCGCAGAAGCATCCCGTTGCAAAATCCGCCGTAGTATATCCGAAAGAATATTGAACATTACCAGCGAAAACGCAAGGAACAGAATTGTTGCGTGGATAACAGGCGAATCCCGATACAGCACGCTGTCAATGATTAAGTAACCAAGCCCCGGCAGGGAAAACACGCGCTCTACAATCGCAGAACCAGCCATACAAAGTCCGAGCATCTGGCAGAAGCTGGGTAGAAGTGTTACAACCGCGCTGGGAAGTGCGTATCGTAACAGGATTTTCCCTTCAGATAAACCTCTGCAACGAGCGTAGAAAGCACTGTCTTGCTCCATTTCTTTTTGAATGTTATTCGCCAGCATGGGCGAAAACAGGGCGATACACCCAATGGCGATACAGACCGCTGCCGGGAGGTACCGCATCAGTCCCGTGTTTCCTACCACCGATGTCAAACCGAGCTTGACAGCAAAAATATCGAGGTAGGAACTGGCAAAGAAAAAGGATGGGATGGACACTCCTGCAATACACAGAAAAATCAGCGCATGGCCAATCATTCTTTTTCTTGTCAGATAACAAAGACAGCCGAACAGAAGAATGAAAACTGCTTGAATAATGGCAGAAATCAATACAATCGTTACGGTAATGCCAATAGCTGTTGTGACTTTCTCAAACACTGGCTGCCCGCTTACAAAAGATTCCCCAAAATCTAAATGGAGCGCATCCCGTACCCAAGTCACATACTGTACGGGCAGCGGGTCATTGAGGCCCATATCTTCCCGCAGCGCCTCCATCTGCTCATCCGTAAAGCTAAATGCGGCAAATGACCGGCGAGCATACGCTTCTGCCGGATCAATGGGCGATAGGCGCACAAGCAGGAAAGAAATCAGCGTGACAACAACGAGCGTTATAAGCATTTCAAGGACTTTATTGACGATAAATCGCCTTGTTGCCTTGCTCATTCGTTTCCCTCCTAAAAAAATAAGCTTTGCAGTTAGACAATGCTAACCGCAAAGCTTATAATACCCCATATTGAACTATTGCTCCACTCCAAGAAGCCTCAATCTATCCAAAAAGCCAATCAATTTCTGCTCTTTCGGTATTCGCTGGGTGACCGCCCTATAATTTCCTTAAAGGCGGTAGAAAATTTATTTGGATTTTCGTAACCAACCATTCCCGCTATTTCTGCTATCGACATCTTTGTAGTAACCAGCAGCTTGGTGGCAGCTTGCATTTTGTACTCGCGCTGAAATGCATGGATCGGTTTTCCATAGACCGCCTTGAAGCAGTCTTTCAGGGCGGTAAGGCTCATTCCATATCTATCCGCCATACTTTTTAATGTTTCTCGACTATCTAATTGATTTGCCAACTCACATTTTAGTGCTTTAACTTTTTTGATTTGGTTAGCAGAATAGTATGCAGCAGTCTCAAAATTCTCTTGCGGGAGCATCTGGGAAAGCAGAAAAAGACTTTCCAATACTTTTAACCGTAAGTACCCCATAGGAACTGTATCTCGTACTTCACAGATTTCTTGAAACACATGACGCAGATTGGGAGGTGTCTTAATAACCGAACAACAGTGGCCGACACAGAATTTATCTATCAATTCTTTCAGATTTATTGAAACATCCTCCACAATATTTTCAAAAATCAGTCCGGTTATATCTAAGTCGATAATAAACGCAACTCCATCGTAATATCCAATAGGAAATTCTGGTGGTTCTCGTTCAGGAGATAGAAGGCTAACAGCAAAATCTCCTTCACCCAAGTAGGTAATAAAGCCATGCTTATACTCACATTCAAATCTTCCGGCGCGACAATATGCTATTTCTAAAATGTTTGGCATTGCTCTATTTCTCATACGGCATGACGAAGCCTCAAAAGTGGAATACGCTAAATCAATACCAGGAAATAGATGGTAGCAGTGCATAAATCCGTTTGGCGTATCACATTGCATTTGGTATTTAGTTTCATTTTCGTTTTCTTCCATGACTTTTGCTCTGGTTCCAAAAACATCCGGCTTTACTATTTCTGCGTTTCCCATTAACCGCATTTAGGAAAATATCCCCTTTCCTTTGGTTAGTTGTGAGTAACTCAATATCATATTAACACAATCACAGAGAAAAGTCTATTTTTACCGCTAACATAAATGGATATTCATATTATGGCTGAACTGCGCATTATGATGTGCAAATTTGAATTTTGTATCTTTGCTATGTACCCAGCCAGAAATTCGGCTGGGCTTTTCTTTTTTGAGGAAGTTAATAGGCCGGGGTGCCGTACCCGTAAATCTCATAGTACCCAATGGGGTAGCTGTTCTGACGCACAGAATCGCCAGAGTTGCCTTCTACGGTGTAGACACGTCCATTCTCTACTTTCTCCACAATGCCCACATGGTCAGATTGCCCGTCTTGGCCTCCATCATCCCAGTCAAAAAAGATGATGTCGCCGGGGCGCGGCTCATAGCTGTTATCCTGCCATAGCCCACGCTCCTGAAACCAGGGAACGCCCTGGGACGCACAGGCCGCAAACATCGGGATAACGCCGGCTTCAATATAGCCGCATTGGTCAGCACACCAGCTCACAAAACAAGCGCACCATTCCACACGGCTACTAAAACCATACCAGCTCCAGTACGGTTCGCCGCCGATGTTCCCCACCTGGGAGAGCGCCACCGTGACGATTTCTCCATCTCCTCCGGTAATGCCGTAGAGCACCTGGGACCAAAGGGAATTGTTCTCGTCGGCCAGCAGCTCCGCCATCTGTTCCCGCTGGTCCTCGTTAAAGCCGAACTGGTCTGCCATTTCCTCGGCGGTCTTATGGCTGACGGTGATATACAGATAGGTGCGGGTGACGGTTACTTCCGTTTCCACGATATTGCCGTTACCATCATCGGATGTTTCAATCACTGTTTCCGTCTGGGTGGACGTACTGGATGAAATCTCATTCATCTGCCAAAAGATGTCCTTCAAAAGCTCCAGCTTCTCATCATCCATGGTGGCCACTTCCTGGGCGTTGTCCGGGTCGGTGGTGGTTTTGACAGCATAAACCGCCAGAACCTCTTTCCACACAGCGCGGGAACCGGACATCTCCAGCACATCATAGCTGTGGGACGCCTTGATCTCATCCAGATTCTCCTGGTAATCCGTATTGATCTCCTGTACGGCAGTCTGCATGGTCTGCCCGGTGCCGGAATCCTCGCCGGAAAAGAAAATACCAAAACAGGAGCCGATAATCATACCGATGAGGCAGATTACAATAATTACCAGCACGGCGATCCAGCCCCCGGCAGCGATGGCGGCAATCAGCGCCTTGGTGGCTGCAATGATGGCTTTCACCGCCGCAACCGTAGCCTTAACTGCCGCCTTTGCCGCAACCACCGCAGTCCGGGCCGCTATGCGGGCAGCGTGAGCCGCAGCCCTGGCAGCCCGCGCCGTGGCCTGGGCAGTGTGCTGGGCGGCTTTGGCCGCCTGCTGACTGGTCTTGATACTGGCCTTGGCAGTCTTTTCCGCCGTTTTGATAGATTTGCTGGTGGTTTTTATCGTCCCCTTGGCTGTGGAAGAAGCCTGCTTGATGGTTTTGCGGCTCCTGTCCACTGTCTTAATGCCTTTCTTGCCGCGGTCCAGGGTCTTGATGGCCCTGCGCTCCTGACGGACCGCCTTGGCCGGCTCGGAAACCGTATCCGCTGCCTGACGGCCACTCCAGCGTGCGGTGGACTGCCCAGCCTGCCGAGCCGCTTGTTTTTTCGGCTGTTCGGCTGCGGCTTTCCGCTTCTGGATTTTCTCCTTAACCTTGGAGATGTTCTCCCTGGTTGTCTGAACCCCCTTGCGGCCCTGTTTATCAAACTGGTGGACCGCTTCATGGGTGACATTATCCACCCCAGCGGAAAGGCGGTCGGACGCATACTCACCGGGGGAACCCTCCTCGGCATACAGGCTGTGGTCGGCCTTATCCTTGGTGCGGATATACGCCTCCTTCATCCGTTCAGAAGCAACCGCCGCTTTATCAATCGCTTTAATGCCTTTTTTCTCAGAAACTCTTGTTTTAATGCCCTTGCCCATGGGCTTCACCTCCTTCCCAGGGCGGGACCCCCCTTATTCCTCCAGCAGCTTGGCCACAACCACCATCCGCCCGTTGGTCCGGGAATACTCGCAGGTGGAAAGAGTGATGAGCTGGTCGCCATATTCTGCACTCACTCCCGTGTCATAGAGCGCCAGTTCCTTGCACTTGGCGATAAACTCGTCAAAATCTTCTTCCTGCTCAGCCCGGACGAAGTGGTAATACTTGAACCCTTCCTCCGAGTAGGCCACCGTCTTAAAGGCGGCGATCACCTCATAGTCGCCAAAGCTGTCCAGGGTATCAAAGCGGATGGTCTTGTGCTCCTGGTAGAAATCCTCACTTTCATACTTGCACAGATCGGAGAACATACTGCCGTTGTTCATGTGATGGCCGTACAGCA
>ENA-ORNQ01002372-ORNQ01002372.1-human-gut-metagenome-genome-assembly--contig:-NODE-2372-length-12787-cov-2.626217_pt1 | contig 12787 bp, 7 predicted proteins | sample MGYA00242116_ERZ509024 | MGnify/ENA primary metagenome ERZ509024 (study PRJEB26280, sample SAMEA2338697) | human gut metagenome | biome: human gut; feature: human-associated habitat; material: faeces...
CCCCTCTAGTTCGCGCATTAATAAGGGTTTAATTCTTTCTACCTCATCATTCAATTTTTCCAATTTTTCAAATAACTCGTCGTCACTTTTTGCTTCCTTAGCTATTACTTCTAATCTGTGATTAAATTCATATGTTCCTAAATTATTATTTTGGGAAACTCCTGCACTTAAATACATTAAGCACAACTGATTTAAACTTACATTTTCAAAATTTGCTTGTCGCAACAAAGCTTCATGCAATGACTTTGGAAGTCTTAATTTTATATTTCCTGATAATTCACTGATATCTTTTATGGTTTTCATGCAACCACTCCTTTCTATATCGACATCACATGTGACATCATTTTTGATTAATTATAACAGCCCCCGCATGTGATGTCAATATTGATTTTGTATTTTCATACCTCCCCATAAATTTTCTCCAATTTATATATTTTCTTACATTAATTACTGTATTTTAAACTAATAACTTTTTTCTCCATAACTTTCCACAATTCTCTCCTTGCCGTAATCATAGCCAATGCTGCATCCTGATTTCCAAGCCTATCTCTGCTGCATAGTTTTTCCGCAAGTTCCCTTGTTTTCCGCTCATCTTTCATCTGCAAACCATACTCCCGGATCAGACTTTTCTCATCATCCGAAAAGAGATTCTTTCCCGGATCCAGTTCCCGAAAGAGCAGCTCCGTCGATATTCTCTCCGGCACTTTCCCGATTATTCCGACTTCCGGCAGATTTTCGATCAGTTCACATATTTTTTCAATGGCAGCCTCTTCTTTACAGATCACCGGATAGTACTGCATCATATCCAGATCGATCTTTTGTCCAGATAACAGATCCAACTGCTCATCTTCCAAATCGCTTTGTCCCGGCGTATGCACTAGGATTCCGATAGATGGGATCCCATTTAACGGGCTGTCTTGAAACTCTTTCCACAGTGCGATTGCTTCCTGCACATCTTTGATGTCATCCCGGCACCGTCCTATACTATGAAATTCACCGCATTCCGCAACCGTATAGGTCACTTCCGGTGGCACATAATGACTTCGTTCCAATGCCTCTTCAAATTTCTCCAGATTAACAGGGATAAGTTGCGATTCTTCTGTAATCTCTCCCTTTATCCTGTCGGTATCCGGCTGCATCTTCAGATCTTCCACGATCTCATCCAATGCCTCATAGATGGAGTTCTCCGGATCATCATAAACGCCACCGTCCAGTTCTGTGAAATCTGAATCATAGATTGTATAATCATATCCTTCCGTTGCATCCTGAATATAAATGTAACGGTCTGCGATGGAAAATGCTAGTTCGCTTTCCATAAAATAAGCCGCCTGCTGTAAAAAAGCGGTCAGACTTCCTGATTTTTCTTCTTTGATGGGATTGATATCCACCTTACAGCCTCCAATACAAAAATCATCTTCATGAAACAGGTTAAACAGATCATCTTCTCTGGATGTTCCCTCATATTCGACTAAAACATCCAGATCAGAAGTCTGCTTTTCCGTCCCCCGGCCTCGGCTTCCATACAGCAGCACTTCACCGATTTGTATCGGCAGACCCTGCTCTCGCACTTTTTTATGAAGGTACTCTCTGACATTGTTTTCAATCTCCTCTGCCTGTCTCCCATCTACCGGGCGAAAGTATTTTTGTGTTTTCTCCCGGAAATCTGATATTATTTTCTTTTCCGCTTCGGTGCGCACAAACCTTTCCTCAAAGAAATTTTCCAGTTTCTGAAATCCAAAAGAATCCACATAAAATGGTGTTTTCTTCCCATCCGATTCCAGCACGATCACATCACTGACCGACAGCGAATGCCCGGTAAAATCATCCGGACGGTGTATATTGAACCGTTCATACAGTGTATCCAGTGTTTCTCCCGGCCTTAATTCCCCTCTATATTTTGATTCGTAGTCACTTACATTGACCGGAAGTTGCTGTTGTCTGATATACCGTGTCCCCATAAACCGGTATGCTTCACCATTACTTCCATCCTTGATCTGCAGGATTTCATAGGTAACCGGAGACACCTCTGAACCGGTTGCCTCCTCTCTTACCAGATCTGCTACATGTGCCATCGGCTCCATATAATTTTTTCGGTCAAACAGTTCCGGCAGATGTTCCCGCATACTGAAGGTTTCCCCAGTCCTCCCGGCAACAATGATGTGGTCCTGTAACTCAATATCAAGAAAGCTCCCGGCATACATCATCTTTCCGGTGACTTCACGATCTTCCCTGCTCGGTGCGAGACTTGACGAGGGATGGTTATGAAGCAGTATCACTCTGGCAGCATTACTCAAAACCGCCGATTTATACACTTCCCTGCCGGTCACCAAAGAAGCATTGAGACTCCCAATGCTTACGATGTTAAAGTTGATGGGGTGGTTCTTTCCATCCAGATTGACCACGCAGACCTCTTCCCGGTCAAGCTCTGCAAGTATCGGAGCCATGATAGCAACAGCTTTTGCCGGCGTGTCGATCAGCTCCATACTGAAGACTCCCTCTTTATCCACCAGTTTCAGCCGGACATCCACCTGCTTTAATTCATGCTTCATCGGCAGCCACCTCCACTGTTATGGTAAGTATTTCATTGTCATCCTTTTCCATAATAAGTTTTTTCAATTCTTCCAGAGAATGAATCTCGATGCACTCTTTCGTTTGCTCACTCATGTAAACCTCCTTTCTTTTTGTTACCGGCTTCTTCCACTGTGCTTGATCGGCTCATAAACCTGTTCCTGCGTTTTTGTCTCATATACAGTCTTTTCCTCCATAACCCCCATTGCAAGTTCTTGTGAAATATTCTTTCCCTGCTCCTGTTTTAATTCCTTTCCCGGAACACAAATGCCCAGCTTGTGTGTCTTGGCATCATACTCATACACCTGATCCGAAAGGATCTCCCCTTCCGCCACCTGCGTGACATTGACATTCTGCACCATGTTCCGAAGTTCTTTCGGATCCATATCCTCACTTTTTGGCATGATCAGCACTTCATGCACAGATGACGGGAGAACAAAATAGTCTCCGCCCACCTTTTCCGCTATCATTTTCTGGATATTGTCATCGATAATGCAGGCTGCTCCATTGATCTTGCATTCATTACTGAGGCAGTACAACTCCGGTCCCCCTGTTGGAACCATCTCTTTTGCACACTCGCTTCTTCTAACGGCATCCCTTCCCTTCTTGAAAATTCATCAGCAAAAAGTTCGATCATCATTTCCTGCAGCGACTGAAATGTAGGAGGAAATAACCGCCCCATATTATCCATTGCCAAACCATGCAGCTCCTCCTTGTTCACACCGTACCCTTCCAGCATTGCATCCGTGATCATCAAAGAACCGAGAGTCCTTGAATCCCCTGTCATCTTGATATGATAAGTGACTGCAAGATCTTCCTTCTGTGTATATGGTACATGTTCCAGACGGCTGCTGTTCTTTTCAAGATTCACCAGTTTCGGAAAGATATTGTCTTTGACTGCCTCAAAGTTTCTGATATCTTCTACATTGAGCTGAAAATCTCTTGTGAGTGCCGATCCCATATTTTCCACATAGGTATCGGCTACCTCTGCAACGATCTCATCCAGATCTCTTCCATTTTCATACTGCTCATATAGTGGATTCAGATAAATATTGGGAGAAAGATTGCTGTCCGGATCGTGAATATTTAACCCATCTAACATAACATCATTGTTTTTTACCATCTGATGCACCGTGATCTCTGCCTGCTCAAATTTCTCTGGCAGATAATCTGCCACATTTTCTTTTACATAATCCATAAATTCCTGATAATTCTTCATGTCGATTCACCTCATATTCTTTCTGTCTGGACAAATTGTCCAAACGCTGTTTAATGCATCCCATGTGATCTTCTGGTATCGGCTGGCTCTCTTGGTCTTACATGATAAACCGGTCTTTCTTCTCCTACCGCCAAAAGTCCTCTTAAAATCCTTAAATGGTCAAACGGTTTCATCCGGTTTTCCCCGGCATCGTACTCATAAGCCGCATGAGTTTTCATTGCCGGCGAAGACAGAACTGAATCACTTAAGTGGCTGAGTACCGTCCGCAGATAGATCACGGCGTCCTGTTCCACTTTGGGAGCGATCAGATATTCCGTATCAGAAAGAGGAATGGCATAATAATCACCATCCATATACTCTGCCATCTGCTTTTGCATTTCTTCACTGTCAAGACTCTCCGCATTCTGTTCCGATGAAAAGCATACGATCTCATTCTCCTCTTCCGGCAGGACATCGGCTAACAGTTCTCTTGCTCTCTCCTCGGATATCTCATATTCCTCCATAAACTCCGGTAAAAGGTGCTCTGTAAGCCAGTCACCAAGTGGTGTGACCATTGGTTCATTTTCAACCACCGGTGTCTCTGCTTTTTCATCCATGTTAAGAAGTGCATCAAGCTGTGCTAACCGCTCCATCTTCTCCTTTAATTCTGCTTCTTCCGGGAAGGGTTTCTGCACCTCCAGCTTCGCTGTTTCTAACTGGCGTGTCACATTGTTAAGTTTTGTCTCTGCCTCGGAAAGCTCCCCCGCCATACCATCCAGGACATGGTGCAGCCTTGTGATATTGCCAAACGCATCCGGACCAAGTTCAAAACTGTGGCTCAAGGCTCCTTTCAGGCTCATCACAAATTTCCGGTTAAAGGAATCAAACGATATCTTCATCGTCATCCCGGCATACGCACCGATCTCCACTGCCTGCTGCAGGGAATCCATCCCTTTGCACATGGCAAGAATCGCACTTCCTGCTTCCTTTTTGTCCGTAAAAATACGATTTCCCACTTTCATCGAGAAATTTTCTTTCTCTGCCGGTAGATTTCTTTGCACTATTTCCATATCCGCCTGAAATCCCCGGATCCTCTCCTTCAGGATTTCGATCTGCTTCGGATAGTTCTTTGCAATGTTATCCTCCAGCCGGTAGATCTGGCTGGTATGGTTTGCTTTCATCAGTTTCAGTCGGGAAACCTGGATATCGAGATCCATCTTTTCCTTGATATAGGGATTGCCGGTGGCAAGTGCTTTGACCTCGGCATAAGTAAGTGCTGCCTCATCCACATCCTCACAGCTTCGCACCGGCGATTTACTGGTCATGATCTGGCTGATGAACTTCTGCTTGTTTTCGATCACCTGCCAGCTGTACGAATCAAATGTCCCTTCTGTGACATAACGGTAAATATGCACGGTGTTATTGCGGTTACCCTGTCTGAGGATACGTCCCTCCTGCTGTTCGATATCCGACGGTCTCCACGGAACACCCAGATGATGCAGTGCGATCAGACGATCCTGCACATTCGTTCCGGCTCCCATCTTCTGCGTGGAACCAATCAAAAAACGAACCTGTCCGCTTCTTACCTTGCCAAACAGCTCCGTCTTTCTTAATTCTGTATTCGCTTCATGGATAAAGGCGATCTCTTTCTCCGGAACACCTTTACGGATCAGCTTTCGCTTGATGTCATGATATACATCATCAAACACCTCCGCTTCCGACGCTTCTTCTCCATCGGCTGCAGTAGTCTTTCCCAAATTCTTCGGAGTAGACAGGTCACAAAATATAAGCTGTGCCGATTTAGTATCGGCAGTCCGCTCCCATATCGCATATGCCTTTTCCACCAGTGCATTTACTTTGGAATGTTCCTCATCCGGCAGCAACGGATTGACCAGTCTCTGATCCAGTGCCAGCTTTCTTCCATCGTTCGTGATCTTTAACATGTTATCCTCATGCGGTTCTACTCTGCGGTCACGGACTGCTTCCGCCCGCTCCGCTAACGAGGCTACCATCTCCTTTTGATGCTCACTTGGCTGCAGCACCACATTTTCATACTCCGCCTTTGGAATCGGCAGATTTAACATATCCGGTGTCTGAATGTCCGCACACTCCTTAAACAGTGCGATGAGTTCCGGCAGATTGTAAAACTTGGCAAATCGTGTCTTTGCCCGGTAACCTGTTCCCTCCGGAGCAAGTTCAATGGCTGTCTGCGTTTCGCCAAAGGAGGATGCCCAGGAATCAAAATGTCCCAGTCCCATCCGCTGCAGCGTACCATACTGCAGATAACGCTTGTTGGTATATAATTCTGTCATGCTGTTGGAGATTGGTGTTCCCGTTGCAAAAGTGATTCCCTTTCCGCCGGTCAGTTCATCCAGATACTGACACTTGGCAAACATATCGGAAGATTTCTGTGCCTCGCTCTGTGCGATTCCCGCAACATTCCGCATTTTTGTATGAAGGAACAAATTTTTGTAAAAATGACTTTCATCCACAAAGAGCCTGTCCACTCCTAACTGTTCAAATGTCACAACATCATCTTTTCTGGAAGTATCGTTTAGTTTCTCCAGTCTGGTCTGCAGGGTTTTTCTCATCTTTTCCATCTGCTTGATGGTGTAGCGTTCCCCTCTCTCTGCCTTGATCTCTTCAATGGACTGCGTGATTTCTTCGATCTGCCGCTCGACCATTGCTGTCTGCCTTTCTGCGGATAACGGGATCTTTTCAAACTGCGAATGCCCGATGATCACGGCATCATAATCGCCGGTAGCGATCCGTGAGCAGAACTTTCTGCGGTTGGCAGGCTGGAAGTCTTTCTTGGTTGCCGCTAAAATATTGGCTCCCGGATACAATCGCAAAAAATCGCCTGCCCACTGCTCGGTCAGATGATTGGGTACGACAAACAGACTCTTCCGGCATAATCCCAGCCGCTTGCTCTCCATTGCAGCCGCAGTCATTTCAAAGGTCTTGCCGGCACCGACACAGTGGGCAAGCAGGGTATTGTTTCCATACAGCACATGTGCCACGGCATTTTTCTGGTAATCCTTTAACTCGATGTCCGGGGTCATTCCCGGAAAAACTAAATGCGAGCCGTCATACTCTCTTGGTCTGGTGGAGTTAAACAGTACATTGTATTTTCCCACCAGCACCTCGCGCCGCTCTCTGTCACGAAATACCCAGTCTCTGAAAGCTTCCCGCATGGCATCCTGTTTCTGTGCAGCGATCGTGGTTTCTTTTTTGTTCAGCACACGCTTCTCTTTCCCATCCTCCACTATAATGTCATACACACGGCTGTCCTTCAGATTCAGAGAATCCTCTAAAATCTGATACGCATTTCTCCGGCCGGTTCCATAGGTCATGTTGACAAGAGAATTTCCATAGTCTGCATTTTTCCCTTTTACATTCCACTGCCCGGTCACATCGGAATACTGGATCTTTATCACATCCCGATCCAGTAAATGCTCCGGTGTCTCAAACACCTCCCGCATAAAGTCCTCAATGTACTTTGACGGGATCCATGTAGCTCCAAGCCTTACTTCGATCTCACTGGCATCCAGTTCTTTTGGCTGCACCCGTTTGAGTGCTTCCACATTGACCGCATACATGGGTTCATTCTTTGCAAAGTTTTCGGCTGTCTCCAGTTTGTTTCTCACATTACCGCTTAAATAAGCATCCGCTGTCTCCCATTCCTCACTGATCGGGTTTTTAAAGATTACTCCGGTCAGCTCACGAATCAGCGTATCCCGGTCTTTTCCACTTAGTTCCGACATATATTCAAAATCAATCGCTGCTTTTTCTGCCAGAGATACCGCCAGTGCTTCGCTTGCCGTGTCCACACTGGTCACCACTTCTGCTTTCTTGATCGTGCGTTTCGTAAACATGTCCGCTTTTCCGATAAAGTTGCCTTCCTCGTCCTGCTTTTCTAAGGAACAGAGCAGACAGTAGCTGCTGTCCTGATGAAAGGCACGCTTATTGGTTTTGGAATAAATCCTTCCATAATCCTTTACAAAAGCATCATACAGATCATTTAACTTCTTCTGTGCAGACCGTATCTGTTCCTCCGGATAATCTTCTAACTGCAGCCGGATCAGTTCCTGTGTGCAGTCCCTTATGGAAGCCATACCCTTGATCCGCTCAAGCATTCCCTCGGAGGCTTCCACCGGACGCATCACCGAGTTTTCACGGTAATACAACCGATCCTCTATCTGTGCATAACTAAAGTTTTTTACTTCCGGTACGGCAGGGATCACCTCAGCCGTCAGCTCCTCATTCATCTCCTCCAGTTCGATTTCTTCATAAGAACCTTCGATAAAAGACAGACTCTTTTGTAACTGCTCCTCGAAAGGAATGGAATCATCCGGCACACAGGTACTCTCCATTCCATACGGTCCGCTGGCCATTTCCATAGAGCCAACAACCATCTCCGGATGTTCCACAAAATAGCTGCTCATGGCAATGCCATTCTCATCCTGTGAAAGATGCACCCAGTCCGGTTCGATATCCATGATACGGTCACGCTTTTTCAAGAAAATGATATCCGATGTCACTTCCGTTCCGGCATTGGCTTTGAATGCGGTATTCGGAAGCCGTACCGCCCCCAATAGTTCTGCTCTCTGTGCAATGTACTTTCTTACCTTTGGATTTTCCTTATCCATCGTTCCCTTACTGGTAATAAAAGCAATTACACCACCCGGACGCACCTGATCTAATGTCTTTCCAAAGAAGTAATCATGGATTAAAAAGTTATATTTATCGTATTTCTTATCTGCCACCTTATACTGACCAAAGGGTACATTGCCAACTGCAGCATCAAAGAAATCATTCGGAAATGTTGTTTTTTCATATCCATCCACCGTGATATCCACTTTGGGATACAACTGTCTGGCAATCCTTCCTGTCAGATCATCCAGCTCAACACCATACAGATGACTCTCCCGCATTGTTTCCGACAGCATTCCAAAAAAGTTACCGATCCCCATCGAAGGCTCTAACAGATTTCCTTTCGTAAATCCCATTCTCTGTAAAGTCCGGTAAATCCCCCGGATAATCACGGGACTGGTGTAATGGGCATTTAAGGTACTTTCTCTTGCGGATAGATACTCTTCCTCGGACATCAGATCTTTTAATTCTGCATACTCCTTTACCCAGGCACTCTTGGTTTCGTCAAAAGCATCTGCAAGACCTCCCCATCCGACATACCCGGATAAAATCTCCTGCTCGTCAGCGGTTGCCATCCTGCCCTCAGATTCGATCATTTTCAGGGTACGAATAGCCTCCACATTTCGCCAAAACTTTTCTTTCGCCGTGCCGGTACCAAGCTCCATGTCGGTAATCTCATAGTTTTCTGCCGAAACTGCCGGCATACTGATGTCTGTGATATCTGGCAGGCTTTGTGCCAACTCTACATCTTCTTGCTTTGTCTGTCGAATGTGAGCAGCTCCATCTGCTACTGTTTCAACTGGAACGTTCTCTTCCATTTTTTCTGCCGCATCCTCTGACAGATTCTTTTCCGAAACTGTTTCTGCCGTCTCTATCACCTGATCTGATCCGCCAAGTTCATCGAATACCTCTCCATGAACTACTGCAGACTCATCCACCACCGGTCCTAACTCTTCCTTTGCTTTCTGCAGTGATTTTTCTTTCTGCTTCTGCTGATAGATGGCATACTCTTCTTTCTTCTCTGCTGTCAGGTAACGGTCCTCTTTCATCAGCTTTTCAATCCGCTTTGCCACCACATTCCACGAAAGCAGGATCTTAGCATCCGGCGTAAAGATCTCTCCTTTACTTAACTTGATCCCCTTTGCATCATAATCCTTAAAGCTGTTATCAGAACCCGGCAGTGCCTGGCTGGTTCCTCCGGTTCCATACTCGTTTTTCAGAAAATCTGCAGCGTCTTTTAGCGTGTGTTCTTTGTGAAAGTAATCATAGATGCGAAAATCACCATGTTCAAAGCCGGATCCTCTGGTCAGCGTGTAGTCAATCTCATCGGCAGTAATAAAATCTTCCGTTAGCACATGGACTTTGTCTGGCAACGGATAGTCCACCTTATCTTCCAAAAACTCTGCAATGTCATCCCGCAGTTCCTTTGGATCCTTTGCCAGACGAAACCGGTATTGTATTTCTCCTGCAGCCTCCTTTTGCAGTGTCCGGTTCATCTGCTCTACGATCATGCGGACATCATCTTCATATGACAGCATTTCAGCGATCTCCGCATGATCCTTTGGATAATCAAACCCATGAAGTCCCAGTTCTTCCGGAAAGGAACCCACCGAATCCCGGTAATAAAAGAAAAGCATATCTGCTAACTCATTTCTTACAAACGAATCTGCCAGATATGCTTCGTTACTGTCTATGTATGTTCCCGCTTCCATCTGTCCCCGGATGACAGATTCCACCGCACTCCAGGATAGATGTACCTCCGTATGTTCCAATGCTGAGGTGCCGTGTGCTGCATACATTCCATTCTCATCGAACCAGACAGAGATCTGCTCCTCTCCAAATAAAAATCCTTTTCCGGTTTTTCCATACTCTTTCCTAAGAAAGGCTTCCATTTCTTTGGGCGTATTTCCTGCATGATACTTAAAGTAAATACGTTTTCTGCTGTTACTTTTCCCACCGCCGGTACGAAGGATTTCCTCGATATGCTCCGCCGCAATCGTTCCCAGAAAAGATTGTTCGGCTGGTCTTTCCACCTGTGCCACGGCTACATTTCCTATCTGCTCTGACATCAGCGAAAACAGATCCATCTGCCGGTACGGACTGTCCGCCGGCGGTTCATAAGTTTCTAATTCTGCTTCGGATAAAGTATTTCCACCGGATCGGTCAGATGACTCTGATAAGAAACCGTCTCCCCGACTTTCGGTTACCGGTAGATCAGCTCCTTCAGAATGATCTCCTCCGCCTGCTGATAGACCATGTTCATCTCTTTGGTCCACTTCCACGGATCTTTCTGCTTCATGGCTTCCGTCACGCCCTGTGAATCTGCTAACCTCTCGGTCAATATCTCGAATCTCTCTTCTGCCTGTTCCTGTATTTCCAGACAATGTTTCATCAGTTCTCCGTTCAGAAGAAGTCCCGTGTAAATCCCCCTCCTGTGTTTTTTCAGATAATTCTTTCGCAGCACTCCGTATTTCGTCAGCGTTTCTTTCTCCTCTTCCGATATCAGGTTGGGAATGAGATAATCCCCGTTCCGTTCGTATGTCAGATTCATGTTCCGGCACCTGCCTTTCTGTATGATTGTTTGTTGGTAATGGTTCTCTTGACGGTATCTGCTTTCTTGCAGCCTCTCTGTTGTACCTTGCGATCGTTCTTCCAATCTGTACTAACATCGGTTCGCAAAGTTCTGATGTACTACTGCCAAGCACCGATAAGGTTCTGAGTGTATTAAACTCATGAATGTAATCAAAGGTAAAATCATCGGCAAACTCTGTCATATCACATCCGCATCGCTTCAAAACGATATAACTTACACTCTGCACCAGCATTTCCCGGAACCGGACGGAAACCACGTCCCCATCCAGATCCTCCAGAAAACTGTTTGCCGCTGCATCGATCACTTCATCTACGGCTTCCTCATAAAAATCTTCCGCTATTCCTGCCGCAATCTCATAAATACGGCTTTCAAAAGAAAGCGAATCATTGGTGCTGCCGTAAATATGCTCCAGCCCGGCAAGAACCGCTTCTTTATGTTCCTCCCTCAGATGCCATATAAAAGGATCTCTGCCGATCCTTTTTGCTTTGTGCACATCCGTCACATCAAAGACATACCGCAGCCTCGGTCTTTCGCTTTCTCCATCCAGAAGAACGATTCCTTTTGCTCCCCGGTTTACCCAGCAAAACATCCTCTCATTCCACATTTCAAGCGAGGCACAGGCAGTTGCGTCCGGTCGCTGTGCATAGATGAGTAGCTGGTCCTCAAAGGGATACTTATATAACCTTGACGCAACATCAAGGTATCGAATCCACTGCTCTCTGCCACGACAGACTTTCTTTGCGGTCTCTCGTGCCAGAACAGAGATTTTTATATATTTCGTCATTACTTTTTCCTCCTGCACCTGCTTCTGTTTGGACATAATGTCCAAACGCTGCTGTTACTGATCCCGGCTTTCTGCAATGGCAGTTATGTAGCCCATCAGCCTTTTTTCACTGTCTGTATTCCTTTCAATATCAATCCTCATCTTCTCATCGTTTCTTTCTTCGTTTTTTTCTGCTTCCATTTGTCTGCACCTCCAATTCCTTTCACTGATTTCTTGTTTCATAGACATAGGGCTTGTGAAATATGAGTTTTATACTCCTTCTCACAAGCTGAACTAATGTCATGCCGTTTTTATGGTAAAATCCACACAGCCCGATGATACCGATCACCGGCATACACAGTGTAATGGCTGTATTGATCCCTGCACCAAAGTAAAAATGCAAAAGCAGGATTCCTCCCACTCCTGTAAGTAATGCACTTGCTCCGAATACGCACTCCCTGAAAGACAATCCCTTAAAAAAATCATCCTTAAAGGCAGCCACATCCGGATTGATTGTTTTTGTCATTGTTCTCCCTCATTTCTATAGATTAAATGCTTTCTGCATAACGCTGTCCGACATCTTTACCGAGGATGAAATGACACCCATCTTCAAGCAATACTCCAACAACCGGATGATTGCATTTTCCGTGTCGATTGCAACGGTATTGATAAAACTAGCACTGATCGTAATCACAACCGCAATAAGCAACGCAGAAAACACATATCCGAAAAAGGTGCGTATATAAGAATAACCAACATTTGCCGTCTGACCGCCTGCTGCAAGGGTAGACAATGCCACACCTGCAAACGGAGCGATCATGTAAATCTTCAGAATACGATTTAACACCGTCAGCACCACGATAAATCCGCACACGACGGTAAATAAGAAAAACAGGATACTCGTCAAAAAAGCGGTCATCGTTCCAAAGTCTGCACTGGATATATTTTCATACACCTTTACACCATCAAAGTCATAAATCATTGACAGCTTGTTTTCTCCCAAGATTGCAGA
>ENA-ORNQ01002385-ORNQ01002385.1-human-gut-metagenome-genome-assembly--contig:-NODE-2385-length-12738-cov-3.208705_pt1 | contig 12738 bp, 12 predicted proteins | sample MGYA00242116_ERZ509024 | MGnify/ENA primary metagenome ERZ509024 (study PRJEB26280, sample SAMEA2338697) | human gut metagenome | biome: human gut; feature: human-associated habitat; material: faeces...
TGCGCCCCTGCTCTTTCGCCTTTACAATCTCTCGGACTGCCTCATCCATTCCTTTCATCAAAAAAGGATCATGCAAATCATCAAGCGTACCATATAAAAACTCCCGCATCTCCTGCTCACTTTCGACACCACGGTTCATAAGACACCGCACCGCCAGCGGCGAAACCTTTAACTTCGCCGACAAGCCATTAAAATCTCCCTTTTTGGTTTCCACAATCCATTTTTCACGCACAACTTTTTCCTCACTTTGCTAATCTGCTTTTGTATATGTCAAGTATAGTTGATTCGCAGCGGATTTTCCAGTAGATTTTAAGGTTACTTTGTGTCAAGTGTTGTTGGCACAAACATTTTAAGGTTAAATTTGACTTTCCACCTGCTTCTCTTTATAATATCCAGTATACGACAAGAAAGGGGTACTCTCTATGAAATGGATACGTTTTACACTTGATACACATACAGATGCCGTGGACATGCTCAGCTATATGCTTGACGAAATCGGCGTGGAAGGAATTGAAATTGAAGACCATCTTCCATTAAGCGAAGAAGATAAGAAAAAAATGTTTGTGGATATTTTACCGGACCCGGAAGATAACGATGGGACTGCAAAAGTTCACTTTTACATGGAACCGGAAAACTGTGACCCGGAAAAAGTCATGATTCAGGTACAGAATATTTTTCAGGAAATCAAGCCTTTCTGTGAAATCGGAAAAGGAACCATTTCTCTTTCGGAAACTGAAGACAAAGACTGGATTAATAACTGGAAAACATTTTTCAAACCGTTCCGTGCTGCCGACGATATTGTCATCAAGCCAACCTGGGAAGAATATAAAAAAGAAAAAGATTCGGATATTCTTATCGAAATCGACCCCGGCATTGCTTTTGGCACCGGTTCCCACGAGACAACGAAGCTTTGCATTCAGGCTCTTGATAAATATGTAAAGAACGGAGACTCCGTCCTTGATGTCGGATGTGGCAGGGCGGAATTCTCTCAATTGCCGCTTTGAAGCTCGGTGCCAAGCACGCCACCGCAATTGACATTGACGAAGTTGCTGTAAAAGTTGCCGCTGAGAATATGGCAGTAAATCATATTCCGTCTTCCGACTACACCCTTTACGATGGCGATTTAATTTCCAACGCTTTTTTGAAGGTGAAAGCCGGAACCGGTCACGACATCGTAGTAGCAAATATTCTTGCTGACGTCATCATCCCGCTCACAGGCGTTGTAAAACCTCACCTAAAAAAAGGCGGTCTTTACATTACATCCGGCATTATTGATACAAAAGAAGCCGAAGTACGTGAAGCGTTACTTGAAAATGGATTTGAAATTCTTGATGTGACCTATATGAAAGAATGGTGCTGCTTTATTGCGACAATCTAATGTAACACAAAAAATACCACCCGCCAAAATTATTTTGACCGGGTGGCATTTTTATTTTAAGAATCTCTTATTTACTTATAAGCATCCTTTGCGTTTGCTACTGCAAAGAAAGCAGATTTTGGTGAATACAAGCCATTGAACAAGCAAGGTGCACTGCTTGCACGCCATGAAACACCATCATACAAACTCCAGATAACAAGGGCACTAATCTTTGCTCCCTTTGCTTTACTCTGCAAAAGAGCACCCATAATCTGGTCATAGTAAGCAGCCTGATCCTGATCGGTTACTACTTTATCTGCTGTCGATGTGTAACCGGCATCAATCTCTGTGATATGAATGTCCATATCCGGCATATTTGAGCGGAAGCACTCAAGTGCCTGTGCATACAAATCCGGGCTGTGTGCTGCATTGCCAACCGTCAAGTGACTCTGCATACCAAGACCATCACAAATCTTTCCATCCTCGTTAATAAAGTCAATCAAAAGAACTTCATCTTCCGGACAAAGATAAGTATTATAATCATTGTACATTAATTTCACATCGTCGCGGTCGTATTTTTTGCAAATTTCATCTGCCCACTGGAATGCTTCTTTGACAAACTTCGGACGAAGCGTTACTCCGGTACTTGACATATAACCGGCATTTTTCTCTTTATCTGAAATGCCATAAATCGTATTCCAGTAAGTTCCCTTTGGTTTTGCACTATGCATGTACTCATTTACTACGTCATACGCATAAAGAACGCATTTGTTCTTATCGCCGCCGGCAAGTTCCAAATCTTTCTTCAAAACATGTTCCATTACATTCTTTACAAAATACTCAAGACGCAAATCCATGTTTTCTTCAGAAGTATTCTTGCTCTTGTTATTTACAACAGAGAATCCTTTCTGGAAGAAATAGGTAGGAGTCTGCTCATGCCACAGTAACGTATGTCCACGAAGCTTCAATCCTTTTGCGTGGCACTCGGTCAAAATCTGGTCGATTTTGTCGAACTTCAACTTAGGAACAACGACACCTGTCTTTTTAACAATTGTGTCTTTTCCATCTACAGTCTCTGTTACGTTATAAGTTGCAGAGTTATCTGCCTGTTTGTCATATCCTTCCGGAATATACAAACCTTGTGCTTTGGCATCTTCAAGTGGCACTGCATCAATTTTGTCAGAATCCATGACGGCATTCGGTTTCATCTCGTTACCAGGAGTAATGCCATTGTACTGTTCATTCAAGAACTTAGAAGCTGTATCTCCAAGAAGATCATTTGCCGATGCACCAACAGCTACCACACCAAAAGTATCACTGTAAATATCTTTCAGTTTCGGAATATCCATTGCTTTGGATGGCTGTGCAGTTTTTACAATCTTCATGTTATCAACATACATATCGCCGGTTGTACCATCATCACTCTGGAAATAGAATCCATAGAAGTACATGTCATCCGGCACAGTGATTTCGTAGTTGAAATCTTTCCACTGGCCTTTTGTTGTTTTCCAGCGGGTTGCCGTGATACGAGTCGGCATATAAGCATACGACTGCTCGCCACCTTCAATCGGAATCACCTGTTCGTTAAAGTTCAATGAAGACACTTCACTGTAGGCAGTAAAGGAAACGCGGTAAGTAGCACCACCTTCCAATTTCTTTGACAGATTAATCATAGCTCCCTGCCAGCTCTTTGAATTTGCTTGACGGTGGCATTTGAGAACTCTCTTGCCAACTGCACTGTTGCCGGTTGGAAGTGTACTCGAATCAACAACCTCCAGATAATCTTTTCCGGTGTTGTTATCATCTGAGAACGAGCGAAGAATCCATCTTCGCAATCCTTCCGGATCCGGAGTATCCTCGTTTACGCAGGCCGTCGACTTTGTACCCGGTTCTACATCCTCAAAATCTTCATCATACACAGTTGCTGTTGCCGGGTCAATCTTTGCTTCCGGCACTGTTGTAGGGAATGTATCCGGGTCTTTTGCTTCCGGTGCCTTTGCCGTTTTGTAACCCTGGTCAAGTGCACGCAGTGTAGGAACTGCTGTCGGAGCAGCCGTCGGTGTAGCCGTAGCTTTTGCTCCCGGTGTATCAGTTACCTTTGCCGGTACAGTCGGTGTTGCCACCGGTGCTTTTGTTACTATTACTTTGCCTGCTTTTTTGACTGTAATCTTACAAGTCTTTTTGTAGGTCTTTTTCCCTACTTTGATTTTGGCAGTCAAAACTGTCTTTCCTGCCTTTTTACCTTTGATTGTTACGCTGTTTTTCTTTTTCTTAGAAAGCGTGACAACCTTCTTGCTTTTCACAGACCAAGTTGTCTTCTTAATCTGCTTTGTCTTAACACCTTTCACTGTAACTTTCTTTGTTTTACCTGCTTTTACAGAAACCTTTTTTACCAAAGATGGCTTCTTTGCAGCCTCTGCCTTTGGTGCGCTAAGCGCAGGAATAACAAGAGAAAGAGCTACAGCGGAAACAATGAGCTTCTTCATCTGTCTCTTCAATGTCTTGACCTCCTTTTTTATGTTTTTATAAAAAAAGCACTACCTGATTCGAGTAGCGCTTTTTTATCTGTATAAGTACTCGTATACGTACTTATATTTTATCATTTTAATAATGAAATAGCAATCACTTTATAAGATTTATGGTATAGATAAGCAACATTATATGTGTGTATCACCATATCTCTATATTAGCTAATCCCAATACTGCTTTTTCACATCAATTACAGCATAGAATGCTGCCTGATCTTCATCCGTCAATGGCTTGTCCTCTGTGCTAACCATTGTTGCATCAAGCTCAGTAATCTGAATCTCCAAATCCGGGCAGTTCAGACGGAAATACTCCAATGCCTTTGCATAGTTTGTTGCACTGTGGAACGAATCCGTAATATCCAAGTGTGACTGCATACCAATACCATCACATACTTTACCATCACTGTTAATGTAATCTACCAGGTGAATGATATTTTCCGGATTCTGATAGCAGTTATAATCGTTATAAATCAGTTTTACATCCAAACGGTCATATTTTACAAGCTCCAACGCCACCGTCATCAGCCTTTTTACCTTTAAATGTAACGCCAGTCTTTTTCTTTGCTCCTACTGTCACTTTAACGCTTTTGCACTACACGTCCAAATTATAATATCTTTACATGAAAAGAAGCGCCGCTCTTACGAGCAGCGCCTCCCATGATTCAATTTTAGTCAGCCTTATCAGCAAGTCAATTTTTTACAAGAGTAATGCTCTTAATAACAAGGTGCATATTTGCTGGCAAGGACTGTAACTGAAGGTTAAATCCTGCTACTGTTCCAAGCTCTGCAGGATTTGTCTTAGCAATCGTTAATGTGCAGGTTTCTCCAGTATATGGAGAAGACAACCATGCTGTGTTTGCTTCTGCATCATCTTCACCTGTCCAGTTTGTATCAATACCATTGTCGAATCCATTTAATTTATCAGATGGTACATATGCAATTTTACCATATGTTGGAGCACCTTCTGCACCAGCGTAATCTACTTTCTTGCCGTCTGCATCCTGTACTTCCCATGCAACCTGCAATTCATCGTAGTCAGCCATATCAAGGTTTTTGCTTGCGAGATATGCAGAGAAGTCTACATATGTCATTGCTTTTCCAGCCATGAACTCAAGACCTGCTGCAGAACTTGTAGCTACTACACCAGCGCCTTCGCCAGGATTTGTTTTTGCTACGATATCAGCACTTGTCAAATCAAATTTATGAGTTTCGATTACCGCAGGCTCTTCCGATGGCTCTTTAACTGTAATTTCGACAGAACCAGTTACCTTACTTCCATCGGTAGATGTTGCAGTAATTGTTACTGTACCTTCTGCACCCTTCTTAGCTACTACAGTACCTGCGAAGTTTACAGTTGCTATATCTTCGTTGCTGGATGTCCATTTAACGATCTGACGAGTTGCATCAGCAGGTGTAACTGTAGCTGTTACAGTTGTAGTCTTACCTGGAGCAATCTCTGGCTTAGCAGCAGTTACATTAATACCTGTAACAAGTTTGTCATATTTAACTTTTACGAAGTCAATGCTGTGAATTGTTACTTCAGCACCAGAAGACTGTGGGCAGAATGCGATAGCTGTCAAATTCTCCGGGTTCATTCCTTTATCCATAAGCATAGAAATAGGAATGAAGATTGTACGTGTCTTGTAAGCTGCTTTTACTGTGTTACCGGCATTGAAAGTAGATTCAGCTTCCCAAATCTCATCATCTGTGTGGATCCATCCGCCTTCGTATGTCTCAGAAGAAGAAGAACCTGGGAAACCAGCGGAACGAAGCTGGTCATTTCCATTATAAGTACGGCAGTTCATCTCGTTCTCTGATGTTACTTTAACACGAACGTAGTCATAAGCAGACATGTCTTTTGTACCATTGTCATAACCCATGAATCCTTCACCACGTGTATCAGAGATATCAATGATGTCATCATTTTTTGTTGCCGGGTTGATGTAGTAAGATACACCGGAGTTGTAATCTGCTGTAGATGTGAATGTTACAGAACCGTCTTTGTTGTACAAAGTACCATCTTTAACAGTCTCACCGTCAGAACGTTTAGCATCACAAGTAAATGTAGTCTCATTAAGTTCTGTCAATGGAACATTGTATGTAGCAGACTCATCTACTGTGTAAGTGCCGGCTTCTGTTTTGATTACGCCTACAGGAGCTTCTGTAGGTTTTGGTGTAGGTGTTGCATTTGTTGTACCACCATTGTTGTTCTTGTTGTTTGCCGGAGTTGGTGTAGCTTTTGCTGCATCTGTCTTTGCAGGTACCGGCGTTACAGTAACCTTGCTTGCCCCCTTAACAGTAATCTTGCAAGTCTTTTTGTAGGTCTTCTTACCTACTTTGATTTTAGCAGTCAAAGTAGCTTTACCAGCTTTTTTACCTTTAACTACTACGCTTTTAGCTTTTTTCTTGCTAAGAGAAACAACTTTCTTACCTGCCTTGGTGAGAGACCATGTTGTCTTCTTAACTTTTTTCTTAGATGTTACCTTAACTGTTTTTTTCTTACCAACAGTTACAGTTACTTTCTTCGTAAGCGTAGGCTTTTTAGCTGCTGCTTCAGAAGAAGTGTTTGGTGCGATTCCTGCAAGACTGAAAGCCATAACTACAGCCATTGATTTTGCAAGAACGGATTTGATACTTTTCTTCAAAACTCTTACCTCCTATTTTTTAGTATTGTTTTGGTTTTTATTTGTAAAGCATGCCTCCCGCTTTCGCAGGAAGCAGCTTTTACAACATGATTATTTGTATTCCGGATATTTTTCCGGGTTTGCTTTGATTTCTTTATCAGTAGGATTTGTATTTTCTTTCCAATCTTTACTGAATACCAAAGACTTCAATTCATATACATGTTCTGGTTTGTTAGCATCAAACTTATTAGCTTTCAATACAACATAACGAACATTCGTAAGATTTCCTTTCGGTGTTGTACCATCCACTTTAACATTCTTTGAATCAACGCCATCAATCCAGTTGCACCACCAGTTTTCTTCTACACCGGCTTCACCATAACTTGTTCCCTCATAAGAACGAATTGCATGAGATCCTTCGAAGAATGGATAAGTAGCGAACTGTACCTGTTTGGTCCAGTATTTATCCTGCTGGAAATCTGCTGTATCCGGATACAATTCAATCGACATCTGCTCTGTTGCTTTACCACTTAATGCAACACCTTTGTAGTTTGACAAATCATATGTCTTGCCAAGATCCAGTACATACATATCTTTGTTTGCCTGAGTAAACGCAAGACTTAATACTCCACCAGCCTGTTTAGCACCATCTACTGTAGAATATACTTTTGTTGTCTTATCATCGTCAGCTTTCTTAGGCATAATCTTCAATGTAGAAAGATCAATTGTAAGATCGGATGCTGCCGTAGTTCCTTCCACAACTTCTACATCAAAGGATGTCTTAACACTAGGATTCTTTGTTACAGCTGCCGTCAAAGTAACCTTACCGGTGCCAACTGCTTCCAGTACAGGATCAGTTTTAGAAGAATCAACTTTCAAAACTTTTTCATCACTGGATGTCCATGTCAACTGTGTCTGAGTTGTATTATCCGGTGTATAAGCAAAGTTATCAGCAGACATACTCAATTTCATGCCCTTAACCATCTTAGTTGGAGCATTTTCAATTTTAACTGCTGTACAAGGTGTCTCACCTTCCAATACAGATACATTATCAATATAAAGTGTCAAACTTGCGTTAGTGCTTGGGTATCTTCCTGTATAAGTACTTCCAAGTACCAAAGAAACATTCTTCTGGTTCAAAAGACCGGTCTCTGTGATATTACCTTTAGTCAAGTTCATCTTATTTGGATGCCATCCTGCTTTGTACTTATCACTTTCGCTCTCTTTGAAACCAATGGTACGGTTTTCATTCTTCTTCTCTTTTGCCCAGTCATCATACATCATTGGCAGAGAGTGGTTATTGTATACCATACCCTCGAACTCATCGCCCTTATTCGGAACGGTGTAGTTCTCATCCTTACCGGATGCATGGGAAGAATCAACGGAGAATTTAATCAACTCTTCAGAGATTCCCTTCTTCTCAGCGTCCGCTTTCTTAAGAGATGTTGCAAAGTAATACTCCGGTGTAATTTTACCATATTTTGCAAAGTAAGCATATGCTGTCTTGTACTTCACATCACCGGTGTTGCTTGCTACCACACGGGACTCAAACTTGATACCGGAATACTCATCGAGTTTTTTCTGCAGTTTCAAGTTGAAGATAGGTGCATAATCGTATGCCTGTGTATCACCGGTATACTCAATCTTCAAGCACTTGTTCTTGTTATTTTCAGGGTCTGTTACGACCGTCATCTTACCAACATTGCTGTTTGCATACTCTTTACCTTTTGTAGCTTTACCGGCAGTTCCCTGCTCTTCATCGCTCTCCCAGTTATATCCTACCGGATAGCTCTCGAAGTCTTCTACAACGGTCTGAGTTCTTGTGTCTGCCGGCTCATAGTTTGGAGTCGGAGTAGCTGTTGCAGGTTTTGCATTAATTTTAACATTAATCGTAACCTTTTTATTTGTACCGTCTTTGGTGTATCCGTAAATCTTAGTAGTACCAGCTTTAACCGGAGTAACTACACCGTATGGAGATACATATACAACCTTAGAATTCTTTGCTTTCCATTTCATTCCTTTATAACCAACTTTTGTTGGGGAATATTTTACATAAAGCTGTGCTGTCTGCTGGTTTGTAGTAGCAGCTGCTTTATCATCGTACTTAACTGTCATAGTAAGTACACTCTTCTTGGTAGAAACGAACTTTGTTGTTTTCTTCGTTTTCTTTGTACGCTTTGTTGCGTCAGCCTGTTTTGTGTTTGTTACACTTGTTGTAACCACAAACTTGCTAGGCTTAACGGATTTGATTGGTGTACCAATCTTAATCTTCAACGTAGCTTTCTTTTTCTTGTTTGCTTTGGAAGCAATTGTAATCTTGGCAGTTTTATTTTTCTTACCTACTGCCTTGACATAAACTTTTCCTTTAGATTTAACAATCTTAGCTACTTTTGGATTACTTGATTTGTATGTAACCTTTTTGCTAATCTTGCCGGATTTTGTAACTTTTACTTTAATCTGTTTTTTCTGGCCTTTTTTCAAAACCAGTTTACCACCGTTTACAACGGGGCTTTTCACTTTGACAGACTTGATTTTTGCTTTTGCATCAGCTGTCGTTCCTGTGATTGACAAAGATGTCACAACCATAGCCAGGGAAAGCACGCCGGCCAATGTCTTTGTGACAATTTTGGATGTCTTGCTCATGATTATCCTCCTTTAATATATTTAGCATGTACAGACACTTGTACACATTGAATGTAATCTCATTGTACCATCCTTTATGGGAAAATGCAACTAAAATAAATAAAAAATACCCACTTTTTTGGATAAATTGCACATTATTTTTTCTCATTTCTTGACAAGAACTAGGAAACTGTTACAATGGGGACAGATATAAGCGGTCACACGCATTTTGACCGGTACGAGAGGAGAACGAATGGAACAATCACATCATTTATTAGACCTGATACACTCGTATTTTCCACATGAGTCTGCCGATATCCGGACGATATCACCACTGAAACTGGCTTATCTGGGAGATGCTGTCTACGAAATTATTATCCGCACACTAATTATGGAACGAACAGGCGGTCCTGTGAAAAATCTGCACAAAAGAACGAGCGAGCTTGTCAATGCCGGCTCACAAGCGAAGTTGATTTTGTGTCTGCAGGACGATTTAACCGAGGAAGAAAGCCGCATTTACCGTCACGGACGCAACGCGAAAACGTCTTCTGTGGCAAAGCACGCAGACATTCATGATTACCGCAACGCTACCGGTTTAGAAGCTTTGTTTGGCTATCTTTATCTGAGTGACAGATTAGAGCGTGCCATTGAATTATGCAAAATCGGTTTCGAACGGCTGGATATTTTATTATAGAAAGAAGAGGATTTTAATCATGAAAGAAGAATATAGAGAAGAAAATACAACAAGTTCACGAATTGAGGGGCGTCACAGTGTCCTTGAGGCTTTGCGCGCAGGCAGCCTGATTGAGCGTCTTTTTGTACAGAAAGGCTGTCAGGACGGTCCGGTTCTTACCATTTTAAGAGAGGCAAAGAAGGCAGATGTCATGGTGGACTTTGTCCCAAAAGAACGTTTGGATTTTATGAGCGAGACAAAAAATCACCAGGGTGTGGTTGCCGTTTTGTCTGCTTTTGCTTATTCCACGATTGATGATATGTTTGCGCTCGCAGAGAAAAAAGGCGAGGCACCGTTCTTTTTTTTACTGGATGGCATCGAAGACCCACACAATCTGGGTGCCATCATCCGTACCGCAAACCTTGCCGGTGCCCACGGCGTGATTCTTCCAAAGCGGCGTGCTGCCGGATTGACTGCTACGGTAGTCAAAGCGTCTGCCGGTGCCATTCATTACACACCGGTTGCTAAAGTTACTAATATTGTGTCCACGATTGAACAGTTAAAAGAAAAGGGAATGTGGTTTGTCTGCGCTGATATGGATGGCAAGCTGATGTACCGCCAGAATCTCACCGGACCAATTGGCCTTGTAATCGGCAACGAAGGAAAAGGCGTCAGCCGCTTAGTAAAAGAACACTGCGATTTCATTTCATCCATTCCGATGAAGGGCGATATCGACTCACTTAACGCATCTGTAGCCGCCGGCGTTCTTGCTTACGAAATTGTACGTCAGCGTATGAACCACTAATTGAGGAGGATTTTATGTTTGATTATCACGCAGCAAACGATGAAACAATCATCGCCCGCTCCCACGACGGCGATGATGCTGCCACAGATTTTTTACTGGAAAAGTACAAGCCCCTTGTCAAGAAGAAGGCTCGTACTCTTTTTCTGATTGGCGGCGACAATGATGACTTAATTCAGGAGGGAATGATTGCCCTCTATAAAGCCATCCGTGCTTTTAAGGCAGACCGCGAAAGTTCCTTCGTACACTACGCTTCTCTTTGCATTGATAATCAATTATACAACGTAATCAAGGGTGCAAACCGACTCAAGAATTCGCCGCTCAACACCTACGTTTCCCTTTACTCACCGCTCAACTCCGACACAGAAAACAATTCCCGCGAGACACTTGCCGATACACTCCAGCCTTCCGAACTTATAAATCCGGAAGACATCGTAATCGACAAGGAAAATGTAACGGACATCGAGAGCCACATCGAAAAGCACCTGAGCAAGTTCGAAAAAGAAGTAGTAACTCTCTACCTTGACGGCAACGATTACCAGCAGATTGCCGTAGTCCTTGGGAAATCTCCAAAATCCATCGATAACGCTTTGCAAAGGATCCGAGGGAAGCTGTCGAAGATTCGATAAGAAGATGAGAAGCTGGCTCGTTGGTTTTTGGCGGTTGCTTTTACTGGTTGTTTGCTTCGGTTGTTTGCGCCGATTGTTTTTAGGGACTAATTTTAGATAACAGGGGTTGGGCAGCATGCAAGCAACTCTTTTACTCATAATTTGTCAATATGGTTGCATTTTATGGTCGATTTATCACATTCTTACGATAAAACGCGGCGAAAAAGAGACAATATAAAATTATACTGTCTCTATCCAATAAATCTAGTTATCAAGCATTTCATTTACTCTCTGCATATTATCTCCAGTATCATACACAATCACGCATGACCTGCCAAAATAAAAAACTGCTAAGAATATAACGCAAATCAAAATAACTATCAAAAGTCTTTTCCACATATTTCCTATCCTTTACTAATTAGTGATATAACTTAAAAATGTCGGAAGAAAGTGATTCCGCATATATCTTAATATCGTTTTCAGCATTGGTTATGCTTGTTGAAAAATCATCATAGTTTCCTGTCGGACTTGCAAGCAAAGAATATAAACTGTGTATTGCATTACAATAGTTTTCTGTATCTTCGCAGATGTCTTTATATTCATTATAAATGTAGTCATCTGATTTAAGTTTTTCCCATTTTGAATAGGTTTCCTTAAATTTCTCATATTGTTTTGCCGTTTTATTTGAATACACTGTATCACTTATGCAAAGATTCACGGCATCAGAGAAGTCTCTAAATTTACCATTCTTCTTTAATGTCCATTTATTTGTCTCTTTGCTTTTCTCTTTCCAAATAGCATTACTCCATGTATGGGTTGCTTTTATGCTTATGTTGGATAGATTAGAAACAAATTTATCTGTAGAATCAAATAAATCACCAGTCAACTTCACAAAATCACGTTTATTTTGACGTCTTTGTTTTTGCTCTGCAATTTCTTTTTCCTTCTTTTCTTCTTCCGCTTTCTTTTTCGCTTCCGCTTTCTTCTGTTCCTCAATTCGCTTATTGTTCTCTTGAACAAAATAATACCTGCAACACTGGCAAGCAACATAACAATAATCACGATTAAAGCTATCTTTTTATGCTTTTGGGATTTCTTATTCTGCTCAATTGCAAGTTCCTTATCTGCATCCGTAATTGTTCTTCCACAATTCGGGCACTGGTTTGTTTGGTCGCTAACTTTCTTTTTGCACTCCGGGCATTTAATCAAAGCCATGAGCAATCCCTCCTCTTTTTGAATAATGTAATAATATTACCATGATTTTACATTTATGTCTATACCAGGTAGGTATAACAATTGGAATAGAATTATAAGAAAAATGAAAAAAAATAAGACCTAACGGTCTGAAAAATAACACTTATACAAGAATCTCTCCTTTCTGCTTTTATTATCGAACATATGTCTGATACCCTATTTGATACCTTTTCGATTAACACCGCCAAAAAACAACGTTTTTTCGGTGGTTCTACAAGCTGTTAACGGGACTCGAACCCGTGACCTCCGCCTTACCAAGGCGACGCTCTA